>Ga0066376_10002451_pt1 | contig 17286 bp, 11 predicted proteins | sample Knorr_S15_td_Bot_FD_77009 | JGI IMG/M metagenome (GOLD analysis project Ga0066376, IMG submission 77009) | Marine microbial communities from Southern Atlantic Ocean transect - Knorr_S15_td_Bottom_ad_5009_LV_A | ecosystem: Environmental > Aquatic > Marine > Oceanic | place: Southern Atlantic... | reverse complement strand
CGGATCTCGCTTCGCCAGCACCGACGTGATCGCCGCCGTCAGCGTCGTCTTCCCATGGTCGATATGCCCAATCGTCCCGATATTCACGTGCGGTTTCGATCGATCAAATTTTTCCTTCGCCATGGCGATAACCTCGTCTTACCTTCCCTGAATCCGCGCCACGATCTCTTCGCTGACAGCGCGCGGGACCTGCTCGTAGCGGTCGAAATGCATCGAATACGTTGCTCGGCCCTGGGTTCTGGAGCGTAATTCGGTCGCGTAGCCAAACATTTCGGCGAGCGGCACGTTGGCGTTGACGATCTGCGTCCCCCCGTGCGCCTCCATCGAACGCACCTTGCCCCGGCGGCTATTGAGATCCGCGATGACATCACCCATGTAGGCCTCGGGCACCACGACCTCGACCTTCATGACCGGTTCCAGCAAGACGGGCGACGACCGGCGGGCGGCCTCACGAAACGCCATCGAGCCAGCGATCTTGAACGCCACCTCAGACGAGTCAACATCGTGAGAAGAACCGTCGTAGAGCGTCACCGTGACGTCTTCGATCGGATAGCCGGCCAGGACGCCGGTCGTAATGGCCTCCCTGACACCGGCCTCGACGGGCCCGATGAACTCCCGCGGCACCGCGCCGCCAAAGATTTCATTCTTGAACACGAAGCCGCTGCCGGGCGCTCCAGGCACCACACGAAGTTTGACGTGCCCGTACTGCCCGCGCCCGCCCGTCTGCTTGACATGCCGATAGTCGGCCTTCGACGCCTTCGTCAAGGTTTCGCGATACGCGACTTGCGGCCGTCCTACCGTCGCCGCGACATCAAATTCGCGCCGCAACCGGTCGACGATGATCTCGAGGTGCAGTTCACCCATCCCGGAGATGACGACCTGACCGGTCTCATCGTCAGTGCGCACTTGGAACGTCGGATCCTCGCTGGTCAGTTTGGCCAGGCCCTGCCCGAGCTTCTCCTGATCCGCTTTGGTCTTTGGTTCGATCGCGAGGGTGATGACCGGCTTGGGAAACTCCATCCTCTCGAGCACTACCGGGTGCTTCAGATCGCAGATGGTGTCGCCGGTCACGACGCTCTTCAAGCCCACCGCAGCGGCGATATCACCGGCGTAGACCTGATCGATTTCTTCCCTCTTGTCGGCATGCATCCTCAGAAGCCGACCGACCCGTTCCTTCCGGCCAAGCCGTGGATTGTAGATCGTGGTGCCGGTGGATATCACGCCGGAGTAGACCCGAATGAACGCGAGTTGACCGACATACGAGTCGGTCATGATCTTGAACGCCAGCGCGGAGAACGGCGCGTCGTCGCTCGCGGGTCGCTCGACCGCGATGTTCTCGTCGGCGGGGTCGGCGCCGACCACCGGGAGCACGTCTTGAGGGGACGGGAGATAGTCGATTACCGCGTCGATCAACGGCTGCACGCCCTTGTTCTTGAAGGCGCTGCCACACAGCACGGGCACAAAGGGGGCGTCTTCCCCCCGCACCGATTCCACCGTGCGACGTCTCAGGGCGGCTATCACCTCGGCCTCGTCGAGGGGCGTGCCATGGAGATACTTCTCCAGCAACTGGTCGTCGGCTTCGCAGACCTTCTCGAGCAACGTCTCCCGCGCCGCCAAGGCATCCTTCATTCGGTCGGCCGGGATGTCCTCGATAGTCGGGTCAGCGCCGAGGGTGTCGTCGTGATAGTGGAGCGCCTTCATTCGCACCAGATCGATGACACCGACGTACCCGGCTTCTTCCCCGAGCGGCAACTGAATCGCCACCGGATCGGCCTGCAGCTTCTCGCGAATCTGCGTCACCGTACGGTCGAAGTCTGCCCCGACGCGATCCATCTTGTTGACGAAACAGATGCGCGGCACACGATACTTGTCGGCCTGCCGCCAGACCGTCTCGGACTGCGGCTCCACCCCGGCCACGGCGTCGAACACCGCCACAGCCCCGTCCAGGACCCGGAGCGAGCGCTCGACTTCGGCCGTAAAATCAACGTGTCCAGGGGTGTCGATAATATTGATTCGGTGGTCGCGCCACATGCAGGTGGTGGCGGCCGCCGTGATGGTGATACCCCGTTCCTGCTCCTGGGCCATCCAGTCCATCACCGCCGTGCCGTCGTGCACCTCACCGATCTTGTATGTGACCCCGGTGTAGAACAGTATCCGCTCCGTTGTGGTCGTCTTGCCGGCATCAATATGGGCCATGATGCCAATATTCCGCGACCGCTCGAGCGGTACCTGTCTTGGCATCACCTTGTCCGTTCGAGACCGTCTGCCCCTTGCGACGTTGGCGTCGGCGACCGGCGAGGAGACGGCCAACTCTGCGGTTTCCACTGTTCTCGTGCAACCTAATCTGTAATGGGGCCTACCAACGGTAGTGCGCGAACGCCTTGTTGGCTTCGGCCATCCGATGGGTGTCTTCGCGTCTCTTCACTGCAGCACCACGCAGATTCGACGCGTCGATGAACTCGTTGGCCAGCTTCTCTTTCATCGTCTTTCCGTCCCCGCGGGACCGCGCGTACGACGACAGCCAGCGCATACTGAGCGACATACGGCGGTTCGGATTGACCTCGATCGGCACCTGATAGTTCGACCCTCCCACTCGGCGCGACTTCACCTCGAGGCTCGGCTTGACGTTCTCCAACGCTTTCTTGAACACCTTGAGCGGATCTTCGCCGGTGCGCTCCTTGACGAGCTCCAGGCTGCCATACAGCAACCCTTCGGCCGTGCTCCGCTTCCCGTTCTTCATGACCGTGCGCACAAACTTCGTCACCAGGGTGCTGTTGTAAATTGGATCTGGTGGAATTGGGCGTTTGACAACCTCACGTCTGCGTGGCATGGCTATTTTTCCTCGATCCTACGTCTTGGGCCGCTTCGCCCCGTACTTCGAGCGACTCTGCTTGCGTCCTTCAACGCCCGTGGTGTCCAGCGTCCCGCGCACCACGTGATACCGCACACCTGGCAGGTCCTTCACACGCCCCCCACGGAGCAACACCAGGGAATGCTCCTGCAGGTTGTGCCCTTCTCCGGGAATGTAGCTCGTGACCTCGATCTGGTTCGTCAGTCGCACACGCGCGACCTTCCGCAGCGCCGAATTCGGCTTCTTCGGCGTCTGGGTGAACACGCGGACGCAGACCCCTCGCCGCTGTGGGCAGCGCTGCAGCGCGGGACTCTTGGTCTTGGATTCGGCCCGATGCCGTCCCTTCCGAACGAGCTGACTAATCGTCGGCACGAGCACCCCCTGCGTCGATGACGCCACTACGCCACGTCCGGCGGACGCAGGCGCCTACGGGTTTGCCCCAAGCCTAGAAGCCATCAGCTTGGCACCTGGGGCGGATTGACCCTATTAATGTGTGCGCGCCGTGAAGGAGCGCCGTGCTCGCCCACGCGACGAACCGGCTGCTTCCACGCAGGAAAGAGGCGAGTTGCGCATTAGGTCACACGGCCTCTTTCCGACGGATCGAAGTTAGATAGGGTTTCCCAACTCCGACAGAACCTTGCGAGGGTATCACGGTAAAGCCGCCGAGGCAAGACGTTCAACCACCAACGCTCCTCGAGTTTTGCCTCGTGCACGGACCGCCTGCACCGGACACCGGGGACATCGTCGCACCTCTCATCGGCCCCTATTCGGTCGCTTGGTCCACGTCCAGCACGGCTTCCGGCTCGACCAGATAGTCCATCTCCCGCTCGAGCTCCAACTCCTCGGCGGTGGGAGGCGGTGGTGGCGGCGGCTCGTCCGGCGGGATCGAGATGTGCCGGTAGTACTCGAACCCGGTGCCGGCCGGAATCAGCCGCCCCATGGTCACGTTTTCCTTCAGGCCGCGCAGATGGTCCACCTTGCCGGAGATTGACGCTTCTGTGAGGACCCGGGTGGTCTCCTGGAACGACGCGGCCGAAATGAACGACTCGGTGGACAGCGACGCTTTGGTGATGCCGAGCAGCATCGGTCGACCCGTGGCCGGGCGCCCGCCCTCCTCGGCGATGACCCGCTCATTCTCACGCAAGAACCGGAATCGGTCGACCTGCTCATCGATCAGGAATTCGGTGGTCCCGACTTCTTCGATCTTCACCCACCGCATCATCTGTCGCGCGATGACCTCAATGTGTTTGTCGTTGATGGTCACACCCTGCAAACGATAGACCTCCTGAATCTCGTTGACCAGATAGCTCTGCAGTGCCTTCTCGCCAAGCACGCTCAGAATATCGTGCGGGTTGCTCGGACCGTCCATCAACTGCTCACCCGCGTGCACCCGGTCGCCGTCCTGTACGTTGACGTGCACGCCTCGAGGCAACGAATACTCGCGTGGCTCGGCCCCGTCTTCATCCGGGACGATGATGACTTTCCGCATCCCCTTGACGATGCTGCCGATCTTCACCACGCCATCAATTTCGGTGATCACCGCCGTCTCCCGCGGCTTCCGCGCCTCGAAGAGTTCCTGCACCCGGGGCAAGCCACCGGTGATGTCCTTGGTCTTGGTGGTCTCGCGCGGAATCTTCGCAAGCACCTCTCCGGCGGTGATCGTCTGACCGTCCGTAATCATGAGGTGAGCGTGCGACGGCATGTGGTACTTGCGGTCGACCTTGCCTGCGGCATTTCGAATTTCCACCATCGGCTGTTTCTTCTCGTCCGGCGAATCCACGATGATGAGGCGAGACAACCCGGTCACCTCGTCCAGCTCTTCGTGTACGGTGACACCTTCAGTGATGTCCTTGAACTTCACGACGCCGGCCTTCTCCGTGATGATCGAGAAGGTGTAGGGGTCCCATTCGACCAGCGTCTGGCCCTCCTCGACCTCCTGCCCGTCAGCCACCCGCAAGTGAGCGCCGTAGACAACCGGGTAGCGTTCGCGGTCGCGGCCCTTGGCGTCCTGTACCACGAGCGAACCGGTCCGATTCATGACGACGAGTGAACCGTCCTTCGCCTTCACCCATTGGATGCCGTTGAACCTGGCGGTGCCGGCGTGCTTCCCCTCCAGTGTGGACTGAGCCGACACCCGAGATGCGGTGCCACCGATGTGGAACGTGCGCATCGTGAGCTGCGTGCCAGGCTCACCGATCGACTGGGCCGCCACGACCCCCACCGCGAGCCCGAGCTCGGCCAGTTCGCCCGTCCCGAGGTCGCGCCCATAACACTTGGCACAGACGCCGCGTAGGGCGGCGCACGTGAGCACCGACCGGATCTTCACCTTCTCGACGCCGACGTCCTCGATGGCCGAGGCCAGTTCCTCGGTGATGACCTCGCTGGCAGATGCGAGCAGGTCGCTGGTGAACGGGTCGCGAATGTCCTCGAGGGTCACACGGCCCACGATCCGGTCGCGCAGCGGTTCGATGATCTCGCCGCTTTCCACGATGGCACGCGACTCGATGCCGTCCAGTGTCCCGCAGTCGAGCTCGGAGATGATGACGTCCTGAGCCACGTCGACCAGTCGCCGCGTGAGATACCCCGAGTCCGCAGTTTTGAGCGCCGTGTCCGCCAGCCCCTTCCGTGCGCCGTGCGTGGAGATGAAATACTGCAGCACGGTCAGGCCTTCGCGGAAGTTGGACGTGATCGGAGTCTCGATGATCTCACCCGAGGGCTTGGCCATGAGCCCGCGCATCCCAGCCAGCTGGCGAATCTGCTGCTTGCTGCCACGGGCGCCGGAGTCGGCCATGATGTAGACGGCGTTGAAGTCTCCGCTTCCGTCGTCGCGCCCCTCCATCTCCTTGAACATCGCGTCGGCAACGCGTTCCGTCACGTCAGACCAGATGGCGATGACCTTGTTGTAGCGCTCGCCGTTCGTGATCGCCCCCTCCAGGTACTGCGTCTCGACTCGAAGGACCTCGTCGTTGGCCGCCTTCACCAGCGTGGCTTTCTGGGACGGCACGATGAGATCGTCGATGCCGATCGACAGACCGGACCGTGTCGCATACTCGAATCCCAGCTTCTTGAGCCCGTCGAGCATCTCGACCGTCTTGGTGACACCGTGGCGGAGATAGCAGTACTGGACGAGCTGGCCGAGTCCCTTCTTCTTGAGAAGCCCGTTGATATACGGTAATTCCGGTGGAAGCGCATCGTTGAACAGTGCGCGCCCCACCGTCGTGTTGATCAGCTTCTTGTCGATCTGCTGGACCTCGGTGCGTAGCACATCCTGATCGTCGCGGGACGCGGTCAGGTCCATGAGGCCGCCGCTCATCCGCAACCGGATCGGGCTCAGGGTCTCGACCTCGCCAGCCATCAGTGCCAGCTGGACGTGTTCCACGTTGCCAAAGACACGTCCCTCACCCTTCGCCTGGCTCTTGGCCAGGGTCAGGTAGTAGCAGCCCAGCACGATGTCCTGGGTCGGCGTGGTAATCGGAGCCCCATTGGCGGGCGACAGAATGTTCTTTGACGACTTCATCAACACCGACGCTTCGATCTGCGCCTCAGGCGCCAGCGGGATATGCACCGCCATCTGGTCGCCATCGAAGTCCGCGTTGAAAGCGGTGCACACGAGCGGGTGAATCCGGATTGCCTTGCCCTCGACGAGTACCGGCTCGAACGCCTGGATCCCAAGCCTGTGGAGGGTCGGCGCCCGGTTCAGCAGAACCGGGTGTTCTCGAATGACATCCTCCAGAACATCCCAGACCTCGGGGAGCTGCTGCTCGACCATCTCCTTCGCTTGTTTGATCGTCGCGACGAGGCCGCGGCTCTCCAACTTGTTGTAAATAAATGGCTTGAACAGCTCGAGCGCCATTTTCTTCGGCAACCCGCACTGGTGGAGCTGAAGCTCAGGACCAACAACGATGACGGACCGCCCAGAGTAATCGACACGTTTGCCCAACAGGTTCTGTCGGAAACGGCCCTGCTTACCCTTGAGCGTGTCGGACAGCGATTTGAGGGGTCGGTTGTTGGCGCCCCGCAACACACGTCCGCGACGACCATTGTCGAACAGGGCGTCGACCGCTTCCTGCAACATCCGCTTTTCGTTGCGGATGATGACGTCGGGGGCCTTGAGCTCGATCAGCTTCTTGAGACGGTTATTACGGTTGATGACGCGTCGATAGAGATCGTTGAGGTCCGACGTGGCAAACCGGCCGCCGTCGAGCGGGACCAGCGGCCGCAACTCGGGCGGAATCACCGGAATCACGTCCAGGATCATCCACTCTGGACGGTTCGTCGATTTCCTGAACGACCCGACCACCTTCAACCGTTTGGCGTACTTCAGCTTCTTCTGCACCGATGTTTCGGTGCGCATCCGGTCACGCAGGTCCTCGGAAAGATCCTCGATGTCGGCCCGCTTGAGAAGCTCCTTGATGGCCTCGGCGCCCATCTGGGCACGAAATCGCGGACCGTAGTCCTCCAGCGCCTTCCGATACTGCTCCTCGGTCAGCAGCTGATTCTCTTTGAACTCGCCCTCACCGGGATCGATGACGACGTAGGCCTCGAAGTACAGAATCCGTTCGAGGTCGCGCAGCGAGATATCCAGCAAATGGCCGATGCGGCTTGGTAGCCCCTTGAAGAACCACACGTGGCTGACGGGCGTGGCCAACGTGATGTGCCCGAGTCGTTCGCGACGCACCTTCGCCTGAGTGACCTCGACACCACACTTGTCGCAGATCACCCCGCGGTGTTTCATCCGCTTGTACTTGCCGCACAAGCACTCCCAGTCGGTGACCGGACCAAAGATCTTCGCGCAGAAGAGCCCGTCCCGTTCCGGCTTGAATGTCCGGTAGTTGATGGTCTCCGGCTTCGTCACCTCGCCGTGCGACCAAGATCGGATCCGTTCCGGCGACGCCAGACTGATCCGAATGGCGTCGAAATCGGCTGTCAGTGAGCTGCGTTCCGAGAAACTAGGTCTCATGAAATACCCTTCACTCCTACCAAAACTCTCAAACCGCTAGGCCTTCTCGAGGACCGGCGCGGCTGTCCCGTCGGAGGCATCTTCGCCTTCCGCGTTGCCAGCGGCTTCGGCCTCGGCGTCCAATGGGTCTTCCGCGCCAGGTAATTGCGGTGGAGTCCGCGTCTTGAGCAACTCTACATCCAGGCAGAGGGCCTGCAGCTCGCGGATCAACACGTTGAACGACTCGGGCAACCCCGGGGTAAACGACGCGTCACCCTTGACGATCGCCTCGTAGATCTTGGCTCGACCGGTGACATCGTCCGACTTGGCCGTCAGCAACTCCTGGAGAATATGGGCCGCGCCATACGCCTCCAGTGCCCAGACTTCCATCTCGCCGAAACGCTGCCCACCAAACTGTGCCTTGCCACCAAGCGGCTGCTGGGTAATGAGTGAGTACGGGCCGATCGACCGTGCGTGAATCTTGTCGTCGACCAAGTGGGACAGCTTCAACATATAGATGTAGCCGACCGTCACACGTTGCTCGAACTCCTCACCCGTCATCCCGTCGACGAGCTTCGTCTTGCCACTGGTCGGGAGACCCGCCTTCGTCAACCACGCCTTGATTTCCGACTCGGTCGCCCCATCAAACACGGGGGTCGCGAAGTACAGCCCAAGCGCGGCGGCGGCCCAACCCAGGTGGGTTTCGAGAATCTGCCCGACGTTCATACGTGACGGCACACCCAGCGGATTGAGCACGATTTCCACCGGGGTGCCATCAGGCAGGTGCGGCATGTCTTCTTCGGGCAACACTCGAGCGATCACGCCCTTGTTACCGTGTCGGCCGGCCATCTTGTCGCCAACCGACAGCTTCCGCTTCATCGCGACATACACCTTGACCAGTTTGATCACGCCAGGAGGCAACTCGTCGCCGCGACGGATCTTCTCCTTCTTCTCCTCGAACATCTGGGTGATCACTTCGATCTGCCGCTCCGTGCGCTCCTCGAGCGTCCGCAGCTCGGTCTCGAGACCCCGATTCTTCCCGGCCAGCCGGATCCGCGTAGTCGCCTGGTACGGCAGCTCGCGGACACCCTCCTGTGTGAGCGCCGCGCCCTTGGTCAACAAGGTGTCGCGGCCGTGGTCGTCGAACAGGTCGCTCCCGAGGGTCTGGCCGTCGAGCATCACCGCGATCCGCTTCTTCACCTCTTCATGCAGAATGCGGATCTCGTCTTGGAGATTTTTCTCCATCAACTCGAGCTCGTCCGCCTCGATGGCCTTGGCCCGGTCGTCCTTCTCGATCCCCTTCCGGGAGAAAATCTTGACCCCGACGACGATGCCATCGATGCCCGGCGGACACAGCAGGGAGGCATCACGCACGTCGCCCGCCTTTTCACCGAAGATGGCCCGCAATAGTTTCTCTTCCGGCGTCAACTGCGTCTCCCCCTTCGGGGTGACCTTGCCGATCAAGATATCGCCTGGCTTCACATACGCACCGACCCGAATGATGCCGCTGTCATCCAGATCCTTCAGAAATCCTTCCGACACGTTCGGAATGTCACGCGTGATTTCCTCGGGGCCGAGCTTCGTGTCGCGCGACTCGGTCTCAAACTCCTCGATATGAATCGAGGTGTAGTAGTCCTCTTTGACCATCCGCTCGGACACCAAAATGGCATCCTCGAAGTTGTACCCGCGCCACGGCATGAACGCGACAAGCACGTTCCGGCCCAGCGCCAACTCACCCAGCTCCGTGCAGGGCCCGTCGCCAAGCACCTGGCCCTTGGCGACCTTGTTTCCCACCTTGACGATCGGCTTCTGGCTGATGCAGGTGTTCTGATTGGACCGGCGAAACTTGGTCAGGTTGTAGATATCGGCGCCCATCTCCCGCGACATCTCGCCGGACTCGCCCTCGACCCGCACGACGATGCGCTGCGAGTCGACGTAGTCGACGGTTCCGCTCCGCCGGGCCACCACGACAGCGCCGGAGTCACGCGCCGTGATGTACTCCATGCCGGTTCCCACGAACGGGGCTCGTGCCCGAAGCAAGGGCACCGCCTGCCGTTGCATGTTCGATCCCATCAAGGCGCGGTTGGCGTCGTCGTGCTCCAGGAACGGAATGAGCGAGGCTGCCACCGAGACCAGCTGTTTCGGAGAGACGTCGATGAATTCGATCTTCTCTCGAGGCGCGAGAATGAAGTCCCCGGCTTGCCGCGAATTGACCCGCAGATCGATCAGGTTGCCGACGTCATCAAGGCGGGCATTCGCCTGCGCGATGAGATACTGATCTTCCTCCCACGCCGACAGATAGAACGAATAGGGCACGCTCTCGGCCCCCTTCTTCTTCCGCGCTTTGGCGGCCGCACTCTCCGCTTCGACGTCCGGCAGCTCGGCGATGTCGCCCGCTTTGTATTTGGTGCCACCACCGTTGGTGATCTGCACGAAGTCCGTGGCGCGCTGATCTTTGACCCGGCGATACGGCGACTCGATGAAGCCGAACTCATTGATCCGAGCGTAGCAGGCCAACGACGAAATCAGACCGATGTTTGGCCCCTCAGGCGTCTCAATCGGGCAGATACGACCATAGTGGGTCGGGTGCACATCGCGCACCTCGAACCCGGCGCGTTCGCGCGACAACCCCCCGGGGCCCAGCGCCGACAGCCGCCGCTTGTGGGTAATCTCCGATAGCGGATTCGTCTGGTCCATGAACTGAGACAGCTGAGACGAACCGAAGAACTCCCTGATCGCCGCCATAACCGGCTTGGCATTGATCAGGTCGTGCGGCATCGCCGTCGCCATCTCCTGGTAGACGGACATCTTCTCTTTGATGGCGCGTTCCATCCGCACCAGACCGATCCGGAACTGGTTCTCGAGCAGCTCGCCGACCGAGCGCACCCGACGATTGCCGAGATGGTCGATGTCGTCGGCGTTGAGCGGATTGCGACGGAGCGCGAGCAGATACTTGATGACCGCGTAGAAATCGGGTGGATGCAGAATCTTCTCGTCGAGCGGTGTCTCGAGGCCCAGCTTGGTGTTGAGCTTCAATCGCCCGACCCGCGAAAAATCGTACTTCTGCGAGTTGAAGAACATGTTCTCGAACAGCGACCGCGAGCTGTCGAGCGTGGGAGGGTCTCCGGGGCGCAGGCGACGATAGATCTCGATCAACGCTTCTTCGTGCGTCCGGACGGTGTCCTTGCGCAACGTCGCCGACAACACCGTGCCGACCTCGTCCCGCTCCGGAAAGAACAGCTCGAGTTCCTCGACCTTCTTCTCTTGAGCCATCGACACCAATAGCGGTGTGAGCTCGTCGTTCGCTTCGAGGAGGACCTCGCCGGTGGCCGGGTCCACGACGTCGGCCGCGGCGAAACCGCCCTCCAATTCCGCGTCCGACACCTCGACCCACTCAGTTCCAGCCTTCTGGAGGGCCTCGAGGGCGGCCTTGCCGATTTTCTTACCCGCGCCAACCTTGTGCGCGCGGTCGATGACGACCTCCGTTGCGACTCGGCGACCGAGCAGTGTCGGCCCGACGGCCCAGCGCGGCGGTCCCTCTCGCAGCGAGATCCGGTCCGTGGCATAGAACGTCCGGATAATCTCGTCAGCGCCCCGCAATCCAAGCGCACGAAGGAACACGGTGGCCAGAAATTTTCGCTTCCGGTCAATCCGCACATACAGCAGGTTCTTGGCGTCGTACTCGAACTCGACCCAGGACCCGCGATACGGAATGATCTGCGCGACGAAGAGTTGCCGGTCCTCGGAGTGGAAGAAGGCACCCGGCGACCGATGTAACTGGGACACTACGACACGCTCGGTCCCATTGATGACGAACGTCCCGTTGTCGGTCATGAGCGGGACGTCACCGAAGTAGACCTCCTGCTCCTTGATGTCCCGGATCGTCTTGACCCCGGTCTCGGGGTCCTTGTTCCAGACCACGAGCCGGATCGTCACCTTCAACGGCACGGCATAGGTCATGCCGCGCTCTTGGCACTCTTCGACGTCGTACTTGAGTTTGAGCGCGACAGTGTTCTCGCAAATGTCGCACACCACACCGCGTGCGTTGTTCGCCGTACCGCACCGCGTGCACAGGACGTCGTGCTCGCCGTACGGCTCGGCCACCAGCGTCGTCCCACAAGACGAGCAAGGCTGGCGCAGCTGGTGCAAACCGGACAGACGCCCACATTTGCACTCCCAGTTTCCGATCGAATACTCGATGAACTCGAGCGACGAGTTCTCGCGAAAATCGCTGATCGGAAAGACCGACTTGAACACCGACTGCAACCCGGCGTCGTCCCGCTCGGACGCCAACCGCGTCATTTGCAGGAATCGTTCGTATGATTTTTTCTGGATCTCGATGAGATTCGGTATGGGGATCGTCGTCCGGATTTTTGAAAAATCGATGCGTTCCCGGTAGACGTTTTTGGGCTCACTCTGCATTCTGCAACACCCTCGGACCAGCACGCCGCGTCTTGACGAAGCCGCGATCGACGGAACGGAGCTGGCTCCGTTCGGATCGGTCACGCCACAACTCATGCGACGGGCGACCACCCGCCGCGACCGCAGACACCGACGACTACTTCACCTCGGCCTTGGCACCCACGTCGTTAAATTTTTTCGCGATTGCGTCCGCTTCGTCCTTGGAGATACCTTCCTTGATCGCTGCGGGCGCGCTCTCGACCAGGTCCTTGGCTTCCTTGAGCCCCAGGCTGGTCACCTCGCGGACGGCCTTGATCACGTTGATCTTCTTGGCGCCGACCTCGGTGAGCGTGACCGTAAACTCGGTCTGCTCTTCGACCGCCTCGGCAACCGCACCCGGCGCGGCGGCACCCGCGACGGCCATCGGCATCGCCGCCGATACTCCAAGCTCTTCTTCGAGCGTCTTGACCAGCTCGGACAACTGCAGCACCGAGATTCCCTTGATGTACTCGACGACCTGTTCCTGCGTCACGTCAGCCATTGGCATGTCACTCCTGCACGGTTTCCTGCGGGTCGACTCTGTGCGATCCGCGATGGGTCATTCCGATTTCTTCTCTTTCGCTTGAACGAGCACGCTGAGCAGATCACGTGGCACGGCGCTCAGCACCCTGACCAGTTGGGTCATCGGCGCCTGTATTTGCATCAGCAGCATGGCCTGCAAGTCTTCCTTATTGGGCAACGTGGCGAGGTGCGCCACGTCAGCCGGCGCCACCTCTCGGCCGGACACCATGCCGCCCTTCACCTTGAGTTCCGGGGCGCCCTTCGCGAACTTGACCAGAGCCTTTGCCAGACTTACCGGGTCGTCGTCGCTGAACGCGATGGCTGTCGTGCCCTGGAAGGAGTCACGCAACGGCTCGAAGACTGTCCCGATGACCGCGCGCTTGGCCAAGCGATTCTTGACCACGCGGTAGGTGGCTCGCGCCTCACGCACCTGACGGCGCAACTCGGTGACCTTCGGCACGTCGAGCCCGGTGAAGTCGAGCAAGACCATGCTGTCGGCGCTGGCGAAAGCCGCGCCCAGTTCCTTGACCGTTTCTTCCTTGACGCTTCTGGTGACCGGCATTCGAGTGTCTGTCCCTCTGGTTGAACTGGGTTCCTATGTCTTCGAGACACGCACTAGGTGCTCGCGGCCAGCAGCAGCGTTTCCACACTCGCCACGTCAACCTTGATACCGGGCCCCATGGTCGACGCCACCGTCGCACTGCGCACGTACTTGCCCTTCGCGGCCGACGGCTTGGCGCGCAAGACACTGACAATCAGCGCCTGAGCGTTCTCTACCAGCCGGTCGGTATCGAACGAAGACTTGCCGATCGGCGCGTGCACGACCCCGGCCTTGTCCACCCGGTACGTGACCTTGCCCGCTTTGATTTCGTTCACGGCCTGGGCCACATCGAACGTCACGGTGCCGGTCTTGGGATTCGGCATCAAGCCGCGCGGCCCGAGCACCTTTCCCAGTTTCCCGACCACACGCATCATGTCGGGAGTTGCCACGACGGCGTCGAATTCCAACCACCCGCCCTGGATCCGTTCGACCACCTCTTCGCCACCCACGATGTCGGCGCCCGCGGCCTCTGCTTCCTTCTGCTTCTCGCCTCCAGCGACAACCAATACACGTTTCGCGCGACCGAGCCCATGCGGAAGAATGACGGTGCCTCGTACCATCTGGTCGGCGTGCTTGGGATTCACCCCGAGGCGTAAGGCGATCTCCACGGACTCGTCGAAGCCGGCGAAACGCACCTTCTGCAGCAAAGGCACCGCCTCGCCGAGCGGATACTCCCGATCTTCGACCTGCTCGCTCGCCGCTTTGAACTTCTTGCCCTTCTTGGCCATGTATTCCTCAATACCATGTGGGCTCTGCCCCACACCGTGGCTCGTCGCCCGCGGGAGCTCGATGCCCCGCTTCGCTTCCTGGCTGTCAGCCCTCGATTTCGAGCCCCATGGATCGGGCGGTGCCGGCCACAACCTTCATCGCCCCTTCCAGATCGTTGCAATTGAGGTCGGGCATCTTCGTCTTCGCGATCTCCTCGACCTGCGATGACGTGACCTTGCCGACCTTGTTCCGATTCGGTTCGCCGGATCCCTTCGCGATATTCGCCGCGCGTTTCAACAGCACGGCGGCCGGCGGCGTTTTGGTGATAAAGCTCAGAGTCCGGTCCGCGTAGATCGTGACCACGGCCGGAATGATGAGACCTTCCTGACTGGCAGTCTTGGCGTTGAAGGCCTTGCAGAAATCCATGATGTTCACGCCGTGCGGACCAAGCGCCGTGCCGACCGGCGGGGCAGGCGTCGCCTTCCCCGCTGCAATCTGCAGCTTGACCATCCCGATGACCTTCTTCGCCATGTTGTCCGACCTCTACCGCGGCGGCCGAAGCCCCGCTCCTGCCATCGAGGGGCGCACGCCCTCTATAACTTTTCTACCTGCAGAAAATCGAGTTCGACCGGTGTTGCCCGGCCGAAAATCGTCACCATCACCTTCACCGTATTCTTGTCGAGATTCACATCGTCGACGACGCCGTTGAAGCTGGTGAACGGTCCCTCGTTGATCCGAACCTGGTCGCCCTTGTCGAAGGTGTACTTCGGCTTCGGCTTCTCCGCGGCCACGGTCACCTGGTGGAGAATCTGGTCGACCTCCTCCCGCGTCAGCGGCGTCGGCTTCGACCCGGCGCCCACGAACCCGGTCACCTTTGGGGTGTTCCGCACGACATGCCACGCGTGGTCCGTCATTTGCATTTCGACGAGAATGTAGCCAGGGAAGAATCGTTTTGAGCTGACTACCCGCTTCCCGCCGCGCATCTCCACCACGTCCTCGGTCGGGATCAGCACATCACCGATCTCCGCCTCGAGCCCATAGGCGCTGACTCGCTGCTGAAGGGACTCGGACACCTTGTTCTCGAATCCCGAATAGGTGTGGACGATGTACCACTGTTTGGTGATGACGTCGGTCATTGCGCTCCAAACATATCAAACAGGAACCTGGCTATCCGCACTAAGACCACATCAATCGCGGAGAGATAGAGACCAAAGAACGCGGACGTCAACAGGACGACAAGCGTGGTCGCGTAGACCTCTTTTCGGGTGGGCCACGTCACCCGCTCCATCTCGTTCTTGACCTGAGCGAGGAAGACACGGGACCGATTGATCCACCCGGTCACCTGCGACGAAGTGTCTCTTGTATGTTCAAGTCGTGCTGTCTTCACAGACTGACCGGCCCCTTCATTATCTACACGGGGCTTCGCCCCGAACCCCAGCGGGCGCTACGTGGTGACCCCGAGTGCCCCACTCCGCGACCGCGAGCCGCGCATGTGCGCGGCGTGGCCCGCATACTCCCATCGGGCCGCTTGCTCGCGGGGCTTTGCCCTGCCCCCCCGCCATGGGGTCTGCCTCTCATGGCGTCGCCCACCGGCCGCCGCGCCGTCAACGCCGCGGCGTGTCTGGCAGGCCAGGAGGGAATCGAACCCCCAACCCCCGGTTTTGGAGACCGGTGCTCTGCCAATTGAGCTACTGGCCTACACGAGTGCCACAACACCACGAACAGCGCGGCCCCGCCCCTCCCTCTACTTCGACTCCCGGTGTACCGTGTGCGACCGACAGAAACGGCAGTATTTCTTGAACTCCAGCCGCCCAGTCGCCTTTCTCTTGTTCTTTGTGGTGCTGTAATTGCGTCGCTTACAGTCGGTGCACGCCAGCAAGATGATGTCCCGCATGATCTTTACTTACCTCGGGGCTTCGCCCCGAACCCCCGCGGGTCGCTCCGCGGGGACCCCGAGTGCCCCACTCCGCGACCGCGAGCCGCGCATGTGCGCGACTTGGCCCACCGGCTACCCTCGAGCCTGGTTCATCGGTCCGGCTACTCGACGATGTCGGAGATGGCCCCGGAGCCGACCGTCCGCCCGCCCTCGCGGATCGCGAAGCGCAATCCCTTTTCGAGCGCCACCGGCGTGATCAACTCGATCTCCATCGCCACGTTGTCCCCCGGCATCACCATTTCCACGCCTTCCGGCAACGTCGCCACCCCCGTCACGTCCGTCGTCCGCAAATAAAACTGCGGGCGATACCCGTTGAAGAACGGCGTGTGGCGCCCCCCCTCGTCCTTCGTCAGCACGTACACTTCGCTCTTGAACTTCGTATGCGGCGTGATCGATTTCGGCTTCGCCAGCACCTGGCCCCGCTGCACGTCGTCCTTCTCCAACCCCCGCAGCAACACCCCGATGTTGTCCCCCGCCTGCCCCTGGTCCAGTAGCTTCCGGAACATCTCCACCCCGGTCACCACCTTCTTCTGCGTCTCCGCAAACCCCACCAGCTCGATCTCTTCGCCGACCTTCACAATGCCCCGGTCTACGCGGCCCGTCACCACCGTCCCCCGACCCGAAATCGAGAACACGTCCTCGATCGGCATCAGGAACGGCTTGTCCACGTCCCGCTCCGGTATCGGCACATAGTCGTCCACCGCCGCCATCAACGCGTCGATCCCCTTCGCCGCGTCCTCGTCACCTTCCAGCGCTTTCAACGCCGACCCCCGCATCACCGGCAGGTCGTCCCCCGGAAAGTCATACGACGACAGCAGCTCCCGTACCTCCAACTCCACCAGGTCCAGCAGCTCCTCGTCGTCCACCGCGTCGCACTTGTTCAGGAACACCACCAGCGACGGCACCCCCACTTGCCGCGCCAGCAGGATGTGCTCCCGCGTCTGCGGCATCGGCCCGTCGGTCGCCGCCACCACCAGGATCGCCCCGTCCATCTGGGCCGCCCCCGTGATCATGTTCTTGATGTAGTCCGCGTGACCCGGACAATCCACGTGCGCGTAGTGCCGGTTCGCCGTCGTGTATTCCACGTGCGACGTCGCGATCGTGATCCCCCGCGCCCGTTCTTCCGGCGCGTTGTCGATCGAATCGAACGACCGCACCGCATTCGTCGGATCTCGCTTCGCCAGCACCGACGTGATCGCCGCCGTCAGCGTCGTCTTCCCATGGTCGATATGCCCAATCGTCCCGATATTCACGTGCGGTTTCGATCGATCAAATTTTTCCTTCGCCAT
>Ga0066376_10002450_pt1 | contig 17295 bp, 15 predicted proteins | sample Knorr_S15_td_Bot_FD_77009 | JGI IMG/M metagenome (GOLD analysis project Ga0066376, IMG submission 77009) | Marine microbial communities from Southern Atlantic Ocean transect - Knorr_S15_td_Bottom_ad_5009_LV_A | ecosystem: Environmental > Aquatic > Marine > Oceanic | place: Southern Atlantic... | reverse complement strand
TCATCCAGTGCCTGCACGATCTCAGGGCACCCGCCTTCGCAGTCGTAATGAATGCCGATCCCACCGTGTTCCAGGTTGTGGACCAAGACCTCATTGGGGAGTATCTGCTCGTACGTAGCCCACCTGGCCGGAGCTGAAACGCCGACAGAGGTTCTAGCTCCGGCCCAGTGCGGGCCCGAAGTCGCCGGTACAACTGCGTAGGCGCCGGTATTCAGCGCATCCCCGGGTATGTGATCGCGGCCCTGATCCACGTCAATCTCGATAAAGCCACCGGTGTTCACGCCTCGGAGGCCACCAGAAGTCTGCGGGCTCAGGTTCGGTGAAAGCACGAGCGCCGAGATAAAGACCAGAGCGAACAAGATTCCACCAAACATCAAGAGTGAGCGCTTGCGGCGAGCCCGCGCACGGCTCCTCGACCTACGCACTTCCCGGATCTGGCCCTTGCTCATCCCGCGGCGGCTTTCCGGGCGGGTAGTTGCTATTCGCTTTGAATCTGCCATGCGTTCCCAAACGTCACACCAACCGGTGCACCAGTTATATTCAAGACTATCTACAGTACCAGTGACTTGCCGGCCAGTCGCCGGTAAGACTCTAGATATCGCTCCCTCGTTTGCTCAATTACGGCGTCGGGTAATGTCGGCGGGTGTGGTTCACGCTTCCAGTCGGTATCCAGCAGCCACGCACGCAAATACTGCTTGTCAAAGGCCGGTGGGAATTTCCCCGGAACCCAGTCATCGACATCCCAGTACCGGCTCGAATCGGGTGTAAGCACTTCGTCGATTATCGTCAGTTCACCATCAACGAAGCCGAACTCGAACTTCGTGTCGACCAGGATCATCCCCTGCCCGGCGGCGTAGTCGTGGGCCACCTGGAATATTTCGATGCTTTTTTCTTCGAGTTGAGCATGTAGTTCGCCGCCAACGAGGTCTCGCGCTTCGCTCGGCGTCAGGGGCATGTCGTGACCTGATTCGGCCTTTGTGGAAGGAGTGAATACCGGCTCAGAAAATCGATCAGCGGCCTTCATGCCCGTTGGCAGGGGAGTGCCGTTCATTGTTCCCGATTCTTCGTACTCGGCCCATGCGGAACCCGCGATGTAGTTCCTGACAACGCACTCGATGTCGATCCGTTCCGCCTTCTTGATCACCATCGATCTTCGTGCCAGGTCGGGAGTCAATTCCGACAGTGCGCCGCTGATTTCGATTGCGGCCATCGCGGTTTCGTCATCGGCAGTAGCGATCAGGTGGTTTGGCATCACATAGTCGATGACGCCGAACCAGAACGCAGACATTTGCGTGAGGATAATCCCCTTGCCGGGAATCGGCTGGTCCATCACCACGTCGAACGCCGAAATTCGGTCGGATGCAACCATCAGGAGTCGGTCATCGCCCAGGTCGTACGTATCCCGGACTTTCCCCCGGTGGATCAGACCGGAGAGATTCGTCTCGAACACAGCTTCAGACAACTTCGGTCTCCGAAATCCCAGCACGTTCGAAAATGCGGTCTACGTGGCCGAGATAGAAACCGTAATCGAACAGGTCGTTGAGATCTTGCGGACTTACCTTCGACGCCACCGCCGGGTCTGTCTTGATCAACTCGCGGAAATCAAGCTCTTCATCCCACGATCGCATTGAACACCTCTGCACGGCGTCGTAAGCGTTGGTTCGCTCAACGCCCTTCTCCACCAGCAGCAGCATCACCCGCGGCGAGAACACCAACCCCCGGGTCGACTCGAGGTTTCGCATCATCTGGTCCGGATGAACGACCATGTCAGAGATGATCCCTGTCATCAGGCTCATGATGTAATCCAGCGCGAGCGACGCATCGGGCAGGATCATTCGCTCGGCCGATGAATGTGAGATATCGCGCTCGTGCCACAGTGCGACGTTTTCGAGCGCCGTTACCGAATGCCCACGCACGAGCCGGGCAAGGCCGCATATACGTTCTGTAAGCTCGGGATTGCGCTTGTGAGGCATGGAAGAAGAGCCCTTTGTTACGTAACCGGGTTTGCCGAACGGCTCTTCTACTTCTCGGATTTCGGTTCGTTGCAGGCTTCTGATTTCGGTCGCAATTTTTTCGAGCGTGGCCGCAACAAGGGCGAGCACCTGTACATATTCGGCGTGCCTATCGCGCTGGATCACCTGGTTCGACACTTCTGCAGGTGCCAGGCCGAGTTGCTCGCATACCGATTCTTCGATCACCGGCGGTACCGAGGCAAACGTCCCGACCGGACCCGAAAGCATTCCAACGGCAACTCTTGTGCGGGCAGCTGCGAGCCTTGCCCGGTTCCGCTTCATTTCGACAAACCAGAGCGCCAGCTTCATGCCGAAGCTCATCGGCTCGGCGTGGATACCGTGCGACCGACCTATGCATGGCGTGTGTTTGAATTCGATGGCGCGAATGCGCAGCGCATTGAGGAGATCGACGATGACTCGGTCCAGCAGATCGCACGACTGCGCCAACTGCATACTGAGGGCGGTGTCTTTTACATCATTCGACGTTAGGCCGTGGTGAACCCATCGACGTTCCGGGCCAAGACTTTCACCCATGGCCTGGGTGAACGAAACGAGATCGTGTTTTGTCTCTTCAAACAACCGGTCGTAAGCTGCTCGATCAAATTTGGCGTTGCGAATCTTTGCCATATCCGACTTCGGTACCACGCCCTGATCGGTCCATGCCTGTGAGGCGGAGATTTCGACTTTTAGCCAGAGATCGAATGAGTTGTCTTCCGACCAGATTCCACTCATCTCAGGCCGTGAATATCGTGCGATCACTGGCTTATCGATCTCCGCTTTTGAATGTTTTGTCCATCACATGCTCAGCTACCGGTCCGCACTCCTGCCAACCCGACTCGAAAATCGTCCCTGTTACCTCCGCCAGGCAAGTTATCGGCAATGAAATCGGCAGAAGATCAATCGTATCGAAACACGAGCGAGCGTGCGGGGCCGGAGACGGTCTCAATCTTCGCGAAGTTCACTGTTTGCGCTCACTTTGCGGAGTCCCTCAGCAGCGCGGGCAGCGCGTACATTTCAGCCATCCATGCTCCGCCGTCTTCACTCCTGCCGCCAAACAGATTTCGCGCTTCGGATGGTTTAATCAGTCTTACCTCAACAACTTTTTCGCCATCTGGCGGGTTTGTGGGTTTGTGAGTCAGGTCTACCTCGGCGTACCCGATCAAATGGATGAAATCGGGGTGGGGAAGGTGCGGACGGTATGCTTCAGTCCGGTGAGAATGGCAAATGAACACACCGAAAGGCGTAAACGAGCGCAACTCGGCCCGGTTTCCTCGCTCAGTTCACGACGAACGGCGTCCAAGTACAACTCTCCGGGCTCAAGTGTGCCACCCGGGTGATCCCAGTCGCCGTTATCGAACCGTATTACAAAGCTCATTTCACCCACGAACGGGACGACTCGGACATTGGCGATCAGCGATTCATCAAGATTGCCCGGTAACAACTCGAACTGCACGTCGATCGGGCCCCACGGCCAGTGAAACGGTTTGGTCAGGTTCGGAAAATCGGTCAGGTTAATCGCTGGGATTTTCACGAGGCGACGTTCATTCCACGATGGCGCGCCGGGCGATGTCATCCCTGTATCCGGCACCCTCGAATGCAATCTGCCTGACACCGGCATAGGCCGCATCGCGGGCGTGTTTTACCGACTCGCCCGATCCCGCTACACCCAGCACACGTCCACCCGATGTCACAAGTGCTCCCAGTTCATTTCTGGCGGTACCGGCGTGAATCACGAGGCCGTGCCCAGCCGCAACGTCGACGCCGGTTATCGCCATACCCGTTTTATAGCTACCGGGATAGCCGTCCGAGGTCATCACCACGAACGCATGCGCTGAGTCCGACCAACTGACCTCCTGTTCGGCCAGGCGACCCTCAGCAACTGCCATGCAAATGTCGAAAAGGTCGGTTTCGAGTTTCGGCATCAGTATCTGCGTTTCGGGATCCCCGAATCGGCAGTTGAACTCGATGACCCGCGGGCCGTTATCGGTAATCATCAGCCCTGCGTAAAGAATGCCCGAATATGAGCTGTCCTCGGCAACGAGTGCCTTCGCAATCGGTTCAAGGATTTCAGTACGCACCTGTTCTGCGAGTTCAGAAGTCCAGAACTCGGGAGGTGTATACGAACCGACTCCCCCCGTGTTCGGGCCGGTATCTCCCTCGCCAATACGCTTGTAGTCGCACGCGGCGACCTCGGCTGAAACGATCTCGCCCTGCAAGAACGCAAAAACGCTGACTTCAGGCCCCGACATGCGCTCGGCAAGGAGAAGCTTCGATGATGAATCGCCGAACAGGGCATCGTCGATCATTTCCGTGATCGCGGAGTCCAGTTCCTCGTAGGAGTCAGGCAGGATGACGCCTTTCCCGGCTGCAAGGCCGTCCGCTTTTACAACCAGCGACCCTTCCGGTTTCGACCGCCCGTAAGCAATCGCCGAGGCTGAGTCATCGAACGCCCTCGACTCTGCTGTCGGGATTCCGTGCCGGGTCATCACGTCGTCGGACCAGATCTTCGAGCCTTCCACACGGGCCGCGGCGGCTGAGGGTCCGAATACTACGAGACCGGCCGATTTGAACCGATCCGCTATTCCGTCGATCAGGGGTTGTTCAGGGCCGACAAAAGTCAGGTCTACGAATCGTGAGCGCGCCAGTTGCAGCAGTCCGTCGATGTCCTCAGCCTTCACCTCCACGTTTTCACCGAGATCTGCTGTACCGGCATTACCCGGTGCGATGATCAACTCGGTCACTTTTGGACTCTGCGCCAGTTTCCAGGTGATTGCGTGCTCGCGCCCACCCGAACCGATTACAAGGACTTTCAACTGAACCCCGCTTTACATTCGATCATCGCCCCCAAGCAGCGATCGATCTCCGCACCGCTCGAACAGCCTCACTCGTCACTCAAACGCCACGTTGTGGCTATTCCCACTCGATTGTGCCCGGTGGCTTGCTGGTGATATCGAGTACCACCCGGTTCACCTCGGGCACTTCGTTCACAATTCGGTTCGAAATTCTCGCCAGAGTGTCGTACGGCAACCGCGCCCAGTCGGCAGTCATGGCATCGTCGCTGGTAACGGCACGAATCGCCACAACGTACTGGTATGTGCGTTGGTCGCCCATGACACCGACCGTCCTGGTGTTGGTCAGCACTGCAAACGACTGCCACAGGCGTTCGTAAAGCCCGTCGGCCTTAACCTCGTCGATCACGATCCAATCGACGGCCCGCAGTATTTCGAGCTTCTCGTAAGTCACCTCACCCATAATGCGAATCGCCAGGCCGGGCCCCGGGAACGGCTGACGATTGACACTTTGCGAAGTCAACCCGAGCTCGATCCCGGCCTTACGCACCTCGTCCTTGAACATGTACCGAAGCGGCTCGACCAGCTTCAGGTTCATTCGCTCCGGGAGACCGCCGACGTTGTGATGGGTCTTGATCGTATGCGAGGCGCTTGAATCTGCGCTGATACTCTCGATCACGTCGGGGTACAGCGTACCCTGCGCCAGGTAATCGACCTCGCCGATATCGTTGGCGACCTCTTCGAAAACCTTGATGAACTCTTCGCCGATAGCCTTTCGTTTTACCTCGGGATCGGTAACGCCCTTGAGGGCAGCGAGAAACCGCTCGGTGCCGTCGACGAATATCAGGTTTACACCGAGCTGACTGGCAAATACGTTCTGAACGCGGTCGGCCTCGCCGCGTCGCATCAGGCCGTTATCGACAAAAATACAGGTTAGACGGTCACCGATCGCCCTTTGTATCAAGGCCGCTACAACCGTCGAGTCGACGCCGCCCGAGAGGGCGCAGATAACCTTTCCGTCCCCGACCTGTTCCCTGATCTGGTCCACAGCATCTGACACGAAGTTAACCGGCGTCCAATCGCCAGCCCCATGGCAAACTCCGAACACGAAGTTGCGCAGGATTTCGCTTCCCTGCGGGGTGTGGACCACTTCCGGGTGGAACTGAATTCCGAAATAGGTCCCTTCCTCGTTGCCCATGACGGCAATCGGGGAGTTCTCAGAATAGGCGAGCGACCGGAACCCCGGGGGGAGCTCCTCGATACGGTCGCCGTGGCTCATCCAGACGGGGATTTCACTGTCCAGTCCTTCAAACAGGACGTTGTCCTGACCGTCCTTGTGAATCACAGTGTGCCCGTACTCACGTTGGGTGACCGACTCGACCTTACCGCCAAGCTGGTGGGCGATCAACTGCATGCCATAACAAATGCCCAGTATGGGAACGCCAGCGTCGAACACCCACGCCGGAGCCATCGGCGCGTCGTCTTCATAGACGCTGTTCGGACCGCCGGAAAGAATCACGCCGATAACGTCCTGCTCGTTAAGGATTTCGCTACCAGCGTCGTACGGAATAATCTCGCAGTAGGTGTTGGACTCACGAACTCTCCGTGCGATCAGTCGCGAGTACTGGGCACCGAAATCGATGATTATTATCGCCTTCGTCTTGATATCGACCGGCGGGTTTACTCCGGTGGTGCGGTCGGCCTGTGCTATCTCAAGATATGTCCCGACCTCGATGTCGTCCGAAGTCGATACCCTGCGAGATGTCCCGTCAGTTGGCTGTCCGGTCATGTGCTCCCCTGCATATCTAATAGGACATGGTTAACCGAGTCGACCTGCCACCTCAAACTCACCACCGCCACTGCCGCAAACGCCCGTCGATGAAAGGCACGACCGCAACCTGTATATTTGGGAGGTGAGACCCATAAATTTACCTCTCCCCACCGACTCCGTCACCGGTCAATTTCGAAAGATTTTTAACTGGTCAGACCGGACCTGAGAGGCGGCCGGGACGAAATGTCGGGCCGCGCCTGGCAAACCTCGCTAAAAACACGTCAAAACAGGGGTAGCGCGCTAAGATTATTCGATGCAGATTACCACCGGAAACTCGTTCCAGGATTCACAGCTTCAGCGCGCCGCGGATGCGATCGCAGGGGGCGGATTAGTTGCGTTCCCGACCGACACTTTTTTCGCACTCGGGGCAGATGCGTTGTCAGCAGCCGCGGTTGCGGGCGTTTTTGCTGCAAAAGGGCGAGACCCGGGAATTCCTGTGCCGGTGCTCGTATATGACATCGCCATGGCCGAGCAGGTCGTCAGTGATTTTCCGGGCCCGTTGCACGATCTCGCCAACCTCTTCTGGCCCGGAGCCCTGACCATCGTGCTTCCAGCATCGGATGTTGTTCCCGATGTGGTCACCGCGGGTACCGGAACCGTTGGATTGAGGGTACCTGACCACGATCTGGCCCGTGAACTGATCGCCACGGTAGACACGCCCCTTACGGGGACGAGTTGCAACGTCTCAGGAAGCCAACCCACCAAAAATGCGAAAACCGTGCGTCAACAATTCGGGGACAAAATCTTGGTACTGATCGATGCTCCCTGCGGCGAAAATACTCTTCCCAGCACCGTGGTCGGCATGTCTGGTAATCGCATCAGGCTGTTCAGGGCTGGCGCAGTCGACATCGATTCGCTCCGGAAAATCGTCGGCGACATCGTCGTGGAATAGCCAGCCTCGGTTACTCTTAGTCCGCTCGATTCTCAAAGGCACCCAAAATGCCTGAAAAAACCATCGGAGAACGCGATTGACCGAAACCGGAACATTTCCCGGTCTTACAAACGACGATGCGGAACAGTTTGAATCCGCCTTGCAGTCGTTCATTAATTCTCGTGAACTCCCGCTGTACAAGATGATGGCCTACCACCTCGGGTGGGTGGATCAGAATGGCGAACCGGAAGCGTCGACGCCACAGGACCGGTCCCACGGTCACCTGGTACTCACCGTTTCGAAAGCTGTGGGCGGCGACAACGCATCCGCCATGCCGTACGCCATCGCTGCCGAGCTTGTTCACAACTTCTTGCTGGTGCATGAAGACGTCCAGAACGCCAATACCGAACGAAACAGCCGTCCGACGGTGCGGTGGTCGTGGGGACCGGCCCAGGCCATAAATGCCGGGGACGGGATCCACGCGATGGCACGAATCTCGATCTTCCAGCAGCGACAATCCAGTGGTCCGGCGTCCGATCCCCGGCGTATCTCAATGGCGCTCGAGACGCTCGATAACGCCACACTCGAGGTATGCGAGGGCGAGTATCTCGACATCTCGTTCCAAGAGCGAGCGGCAGTCGGCGTTGAAGATATATTGAACGTTGCACGCAAGCACGGTGCACTCTTTGGGGCCAGCGCGCGCCTCGGTGGGATCGCTGCTGGCGCCGAAAGCGAGATTCTGGATGCTCTTACCGCCTTTGGCACGGCGACCGGAACCGCGAGAAGTCTGAATACAGACCTCAAGGCGCTCTGGCCGAATCCCGATTCAGAGCGGGACGACGTCCAACGCGGCCGGCTCCAATCGAAGAAGAAATCGCTTGCCACGGCACACGCCATTGAAACCGGGACACCAGCGATTCGTCGTCGCCTGGGTGAAATTTTTATGAAACGAATACTCGACCCCGCCGATTTCGATGTGATTACCTCGATACTGGAGGAGACCGGCAGCAGGTCGTTCTCAGAAAATCATGTCGAAACGTTGACCGGGGAAGCGATTTCAGCCCTGGAATCGGGAGGGTTCTCTGGTCAGCACAGGGCCACCCTCGCCGATGCAGTCAGGCTGATAGTCGGCTCGGCCTGAACGCGCTGCCAACCCGGGAATCACACAGGTCATCAGTTTGAAAAAACGGTCCATAAGGGAAACCGACGTAACGGGAATGACCGTTCTGGTGAGGGTCGATTTCAACGTTCCAATGCGCAACGGCACGATAACGGACGATTCCCGTATCCGGGCCGCACTCCCCACTTTGCAGATGCTGGGAGGCAGCGGCGCGAAGGTTGTCATCTGCTCTCACTTTGGGAGGCCCGGAGGTCAGGTGATCGAGGAGATGCGGCTCACGATGGTCCGGACCCGCCTATCCGAACTACTCGGGGCACCGGTCAGGGATGCTGGCGGTCCATCGGGAGAGACGCCGGCTCAAGTTGCTTCCGCGCTGTCGGCGGGCGAATTCGCGCTCCTCGAAAACCTCAGGTTCGAACCCGGTGAAGAAGCGAACGACGCCGAATTTTCCAATCACCTTGCCAGCCTGGCCGACATCTATGTGAATGATGCGTTTGGCGCTGCCCACCGCGCGCACGCCTCTACTGTGGGGGTGGCCGAACATCTGCCGGCAGTGGCTGGACTGCTGATGGAACGCGAGCTGGAGATACTGGGAAAAGCGATGATCGCAGACGCTTCTACAAGCCCGGTCGTCGCGATCGTTGGAGGTGCCAAGGTCGTCGATAAAATTCAGGTCCTTTGGCATCTCTCAGAAAAAGTCGACACGATCCTCATTGGCGGCGGGATGGTGGCGGCGTTCTTCGTGGCGAAAGGGCACTCGGGCGGTGCGGCGCTGGTCACCGATGAAGATGCCGCGGCCGCAAACGGTTTGCTCGAATCGGGTCGTGCCGATGCAATAATTCCCGTCGATGTGATTACAGCCCCGGATTTCAGCGAACGGTCGCCCGCCACGACCTGCGAACAGTCCAGCGTCCCGAACAACCAACTGATCCTTGATATTGGTCCGGCCACGGCGAAAAAATACTCTGAGGTTATTTCGGCGGCGAAAACCCTGATCTGGAATGGACCGATGGGCGTTTTCGAATGGCAGGCCTTCGCCGCCGGGTCCGAGGCAGTAGCAAGGGCGGTCGCAGCCAACAAAATGGCAACTTCTGTGATCGGTGGCGGCTCTACCGCCGAGATTGTCGGCTCACTCGGACTTGTCGACCAGATAACCCATGTTTCGACCGGTGGCGGGGCCTCGCTTGAGTTTCTCGAAGGTAAAATATTGCCTGGAGTGGCGGCGCTGGACGATGCCCCGTAATGCCGGAAATCCAGTCAGGCTTGCGAACACAAACGAGCTCAACCTACTATTTTAGGAGCTACCCGGTATGGCACTCAGAACTCCGGTAATCGCCGGAAACTGGAAGATGAACACTGATATCGAGTCGGATCTGGAGCTCGCACGCGGGATTCTTGAGCAGAGCGACGCGGTAATCGGTGTCGAAAAGATCGTCTGCCCGCCGTTTGTTGCGCTGGCCTCTGTTTCCGAACTGCTCCGTGGCTCGTCGATTCATGTTGGTGCGCAAAACGTCAGCGCGAACGAAAACGGCGCATACACAGGCGAAATATCGGCCGCGATGCTCAAAGGTCTGACAAGTCATGTGATCGTCGGCCACTCCGAACGACGGGCCCTGTACGGCGAAACGTCGGGCGATGTTACAGCGAAGGCGGCAGCTGCCGCTTCATCGGGTCTCAGGCCGATTCTCTGCGTGGGCGAGGCGCTCGAAGTGCGACAGACGGGTAACGCAGAGTCGTTTGTGGCCGACCAGCTGGAATCGAGTCTGGCCGGCTACTCAGACTGGGATGCGTTGATTGTGGCCTATGAGCCGGTGTGGGCCATCGGGACCGGCGAGGCCGCAACTTCAGATCAGGCCCAGGAGATGACCGCGGTGTGCCGCGGCGTAATACAAAATCTGGCCGCCGGTGCAGCAGATTCTGTGCGTGTGCTTTACGGCGGCAGTGTCAATTCTGGGAACATTGCCGAACTCCTTGAGCAGTCCGATATCGACGGCGCGCTCGTGGGTGAGGCGAGCCTGAAAGCCGATGAGTTTTCCAGGCTGATCGCCGCCGCGGGAACGGTTTGAACGGACCGATGAAGTGAACCCTTCATCAGCGCCCAGGCTGATCGCCGTCATCGGTGCAACCGCTACCGGCAAGACCCCTGTAGGTATCGAGATCGCACTTGCGCGGGGCGGTGAAGTGGTCAACTGCGATTCGCGCCTGTTCTATCGCGGGATGGACATCGCGACGGCAAAGCCATCGGAAAGCGAGATGCGAGGCGTACCGCACCACCTCATCGACATCCTCAAGCCTGACGAACATTTCAGCCTCGGCGAGTATCTGAAACTTGCCCGTGCCACGATCGCCGACATCGTCGGCCGCGGGAAATTACCGGTTCTTTTGGGTGGATCGGGACAGTATGTCTGGGCCCTGATCGAAGGCTGGGAGGTCCCCGAAATCGAACCCGACCCGACACTGCGCGCCGATCTGGAACAACGCCTCGAAACCGATGGCGTGGAGGTGCTCGCACGCGAGTTGGTCGCGATCGCGCCCGAAATTGCATCAGACACAGACCTGCTCAATCCGAGGCGGGTTGTCCGTGCGATCGAACGCGTTCAGTCGAACTCGTCAACATCCCACGGCTCCGGTAAAAAAAAAGCCGATGATCCACCATTTGAAGCCATAATGATCGGGCTGACGGTGGAACGCTCTGTGCTCCACCAGCGGGTCCTGGACAGACTCGACTCGATGCTTGAAGACGGCTGGCAGGGCGAGGTCGAAACCCTTCTTGCGACCGGGTACTCGGCCCGGGATAGGGCGATGAGTGGTATCGGATATCGCCAGATGATCAGTCATATCGCGGATGAGGCCGATCTCGCCGAAACTATTCGGCTCACTGCCGTCGCAACGAATCGCTTAATCCGCCACCAGAACAACTGGTTCAAGCAGGACGACCCCAGGATTCAGTGGTTCGACATGACTGAAAACCCGGGCGATCAAGTGAAATCTATACTCAAGTCAACGGCCAACTGGATATCCGGCCCGGATGAATTCCTTCTCCCCGCGGGAGAAGGCTAGGTTGAGGGGGAATGGCCGCGTCCGAATCGTGTAAACAGCCGAGAAAATGCTTCTTGTCACGAACGCTATCTGCCTAAATATTTTCTCTCGAACCAGAACTAAGTAGACAATACACAACGCCAAAACAGCCGCTCGACCAAACATTCGCAGTTTGCCGGGTTCATCCATAGAATCATTTATACGTCTGATCGAATTTCCAGAACAATTCCCCGGAAGAATAAGGAACCAATGGCCTTAGAGTTCGCAAAACTGCACGGCACAGGTAATGACTACATAGCCATTGACGGACGGGGCATCGACCGCGACTGGGGTGCGTTATCAGTAGAAATGAGCCGCCTGGCGTTCGGCGTCGGTTCTGACGGTATCGTTCTGGTCCAGGACTCTGAAACGGCCCAAATCCGTATGCGGGTCTACAACCCTGACGGGTCGGAGGCCGAGATGAGCGGCAACGGGATAAGGCTCTTCTCCAAGTTCGTCATCGACCGAAAAATCGCGCTGCCTGAAGGAAATGCTCTGAGCGTCGAGACAGGCGGCGGCATCCGCACCGTCTGGCCAACTATGGAAGGAGAAAGTATGGTCGCCGCAAAAGTCGCCATGGGCATCCCTACATTCGTACCTGCCGAGATCCCCGTTGATACGACGCAAGCAGGTGAGCTCAGCATCGTCAAAAACTACGCGATTCAGGTCGGCGGACGCGAACTCAATGTCACTTGCCTGGCGGTCGGTAATCCGCACGCGGTCGTAATCATGGACGACCCGGTAGAAGACTTTCCGCTTGTCGAGATCGGCCCCCACGTCCAAAGCCACAAACTGTTCCCGAACCGGATCAACTTCGAGATCGTGAACGTCCTCGATCGGTCAAGGATTCGTGCGCGCATATTCGAACGTGGCGCGGGCGAAACGCTGTCGTCGGGAACGGGGAGCACCGCAGCGGCGACCGCGGCGCGGAGTCATGGTCTGGTCGACGATGTGGTAGATGTGGTCGTCGACGGCGGAGTGCTGAGAATCTCCTGGGACGAATCAGGGGAGGCGTTCCTCGAAGGGCCCGCAGTTGAGGTTTTCACCGGTGTTTGGCCCGACTAAGGCCCCAACGGCTCGTCTGCGAGACTAATCCATGGTCGAAAGTCGATTACGATTGATTTTCCCTGACATCTGTCGAACACCAGAACCACAAGCAATACGGACAAACAAATGAAATTTGCTGAACGTGTCGAAAGCCTTCCTCCGTATCTGTTTGTTGGCATTTCACGGGCCATCGCTGCGAAGAAGGAGCAGGGCATCGATGTTATTTCGTTCGGAATCGGTGATCCCGATATGCAGACGCCCGAGCCGGTGTTGGATGCACTGACCGAAGGCGCGCGGAAACCCGCGAATCACAGATATCCTGAGAGCGAGGGACTACCCGAGTTTCGTTCAGCTGTTGCCGATTTTTACGCCCGGCGTTTCGGTGTAAGCCTGGACCCTGCGACCGAAGTTATAAACCTGATCGGAGCGAAAGAGGGCATTGCGCATGCTGCCCTGTGTTTCATCGATCCCGGCGATATTTCGATTAGCCCGACTCCTGCCTACCCCGTGTACGAAATCGGCACGATGTTTGCCGGGGGAACTACTCACTTAGTGACGTTGAAAGAGGAAAACGGCTACCTCGTCGATTTCTCCGACATTCCTACGGATGTCGCGAAAAAGGCCAAAACACTCTGGATCAACTATCCAAACAACCCGACCGGTGGAATCGCGTCAGTAAGTTTCTTCGACGAGGCCGTCCGCTTCTGCAAAGGGTTCGACATAGCGTTGCTCCATGACGCGGCATACACAGAAGTGACCTACGACGGCCATGTTGCCCCGAGCGTGCTGCAGGCCGATGGCGCAATGGACATCGCGATGGAATTTCACTCACTGTCGAAAACTGCGAACATGACAGGCTGGCGGGTGGGAATGGCAGTCGGCAACTCAGAAATGGTCAACGCACTGATGCGGGTAAAGTCGAATATCGATTCAGGCCTTACGCAGGCGAACCAGGAAATGGGCATCGCCGCAATGGACCTGCCCGCAGAATGGCTCGATAACAACAACGAGGTATATCGTAAGCGCCGGGACAAGGTAGTCTCAGCGTTGAACGAGATCGGTGTTCCCACTGTGGCCCCAAAGGGCGGCCTCTACATTTGGACTCCCGTTCCGGTTGGATACACATCCGCAGAGTTCGCGCAGAAGCTACTTGATGAGGCAGACGTGGTCGTGACACCCGGCAACGGCTATGGACCGGGAGGAGAGGGATATATTCGGCTCTCGCTAACAATCCCCGACGATCAGATCGACGAGGGTTTGCGGAGGTTGTCCAGTCTGAGCATCGAATCCCAGCTGGCGTAACGAGAAGTTCAGAGTTTCCGATCCCCCAAATAATGCCCAAGAAAAGCACATATTCAACCGGACCTTTCCGCGAACGGGCAGTGCTTGTTGGCGTGAAAGTGCGATCGCAGGCAGATTACTGGAGGCTCGAAGATTCACTAGCCGAGCTCGCCGAGTTGGCGCGTGCTGCCGGGGCGAACCCGGTCGCACTGCTCACACAGTCGATGAACATGCCGTCGCCAACGTATGTTGGAAAAGGCAAGATGGACGAGCTTCAACTGGTCATCAAGCGGGAGCACGTCGATACCGCAATCTTCGACGACGAACTCACCCCGAGTCAGCAGAAAACCCTCGAGGACAAACTCGAAATCAAGGTCATCGACCGGACTGTGCTGATTCTTGACGTGTTCGCTCAGCGTGCCAGGTCTCGCGAAGGTCGCCTGCAGATCGAACTCGCACAGACCGAGTACCTGTTGCCACGCCTTGCCGGCCAGTGGTCTCACCTCGAACGGCTCGGCGGTGGAGTGGGCACAAGAGGACCGGGTGAAACACAGATCGAAACCGACCGTCGACTGGTCCGCCGGAAGCTATCTCAGGTGAAAAAAGAGCTTGGGCAGGTCCGCTCGCAACGCGGTCAGCAACGGCAGCAGCGGACCGGGGGCGAGACCACGATCATCTGTCTGGTCGGGTACACGAATGCTGGCAAATCGGCGGTATTTAACAAGATAACTTCGTCCAAGGTCATCGAGCGAAACCAGCTGTTTTCAACACTCGACACGACTACACGGCGCCTTTACCTGCCTTCCGGGACCGGAGCAACGATCAGCGATACCGTGGGATTTGTTCACAAGTTGCCGCCGGTTCTTGTCCAGGCCTTCACGGCGACGCTGGAAGAGGCCCTGGAAGCTGATCTTCTGGTGCAGATCATTGACATTTCAAGCCCTTACGCAGCGGAACAGGCTCAGGTCGTGTCCGATCAGCTTTCAGATATGGGGATCGGCGATACGCCCCGGATTCTTGTATTGAACAAACTCGACCTCGTGGTCGAAGGCCCCGAGGAACCACTGACGCTTGATGTGCTGGGCCAGATCGACATCTCGGGCTACCGGCGGGTGGTCACCACCTCCGCGACGAAAAACTGGGGCATCGTCGATCTGCGTAACGCCATCGACCTCGTGATTTCTCCGGTCGATCAGCTTGTGGAAAGTGATGACCAGGAAGCAGCGGTCAACGCCATCCGCTGATACGGAAGTCAACCTCGCTGCGACGGTACCGGAACCGGTGTCAGAGAGAGACCGCAGACGGGGCAGAAGTAAGTGTCACTACGCCGCACTATCCTTGTTATGTAAAGTAGGAAGTGATATTTATCAGTACTTTCCCCCACCCACCCATGGGGGGGGACGCTTCCCTGTCAGCCAAATTTGTGTGCGTCCACACATCGGTAATTGCATCGTGGGCGTATGCTGAATAGGAGGATTTTTTCTTCGCGCCCGTCATGCTTTTGCGTACCTGCGCGAAACCCCATCCCGGTCATCCGCTCCAAAATGAAATTTATTTCCCGCTTCGGCTCGCTCAAACCCGCGGGCTCGCTCAAAATTCTTTCAGTGCTCCCAATCGCGTTAGCCGTGATGCTGATTGCCATGGGCTGCAGCAGCAACGAAGGTGACGGCCCGGCTTCTCGGAACGAGGGTCCGGTCGTCCTCTCAGGCGGCTCTGTGGCCACCGCAACGCCGCTACCTATCGCCGACCAGCCTGCAGAGGTCCCTGACGGCCTCCAAATCGTCTGGGAAGCCTACTCAATACTGGTCAGAGAGTACGTCGCGAGGGAAAAAATCGACCCCGATGTGCTGGCCGAGGCCGCCGTCATCGGCATGCTGGACGCTCTCGAAGACCGTTACACGTCCTACATCTCGCCAAAAACGTTCCAGATCGACCAGGCCGGATTCCAGGGTAAGTTTGGCGGTATTGGTGCCCAGGTCGAGGCCGCTCCCGACCGTAAAGGTGTGATCATCACCCGACCGCTGCCGAACACGCCGGCCGAAAAGGCAGGGATCAAGGCCGGAGACCGCATCCTCGCTGTAGACGGCGAGGACGCCACCGGCTGGAGCGTGCTCGAGGCTGTCAACAAGATCAGGGGCGAAAACGGCACCCCGGTAGTCCTGACCGTTGAACACGTTGGAAGTCTGGATCCAGTTGACATAACAATAATTCGCGGCACGATCGAACAGACGAGCGTCATCATTCGACAGGTGTCCGATACTACTTATGGCCGCATACGAATCTCGCAGTTCACCGCCGAGACGGCGCGCGAGGTCCGACAGGGTGTGCAGGAGTTGATCGACGATGGCGCCACAGGGATAATTCTTGATCTCAGGGGAAATCCGGGCGGTCTGCTCACGGCAACTGTCGATGTCGCTTCCGAATTCCTGACCGAAGGACTCGTGACCTACGAGGTCAATTCACGTGGCAGTCGCCAGGACTGGGTCGTGAAAAAGGGTGGAAAGTTCCCCGAAATTCCGCTGGTGACCCTCGTCGACAACTTCTCGGCGAGTGGATCCGAGGTGCTGACTGGGGCGCTCCAGGACCACGGGCGCACGGTCGTGATCGGCACCAACACCTTCGGCAAAGGGAGCGTAAACCTGCTCCGTGGCCTCTCTAACGGTGGTGGCGTCTACCTGACCATCGGCCGGTGGTTCACGCCAAACGGTCGGCTGATCGAGGAGATCGGGATTGATCCCGATGTTGTCATTGAGTTCGATCTCGATGCGGTCGGTATCAACCCGCAGACCAGCGAAGGCGGCGACCCGCAGATCGAAGCGGCGGTAAAGCAGCTCGACTTCCAGATCGCAACGCTGGCCAGCAGCCACGGGTGACGCGATCTCCTCTCCCTTGTAGGGAGAGGGTTTAGGGTGTGGGTGGGAGTGTGAGTCGCGGCATTCAGGGATGGAACCACCGACCCTCGCCTGAATTCAATCTCGGGAACCCCGGCAACTGCCCCAACCTACCCGCGGCTTGGCATAACCGCGACCAGTTTCACCTTGCACGTCGAACGCAAAACGCAACTAAACTTGAAATATGGCCGATTCCGATTCACAACGCGCCCTCGCCACAAATCGACGTGCCCGCTACGACTACTTCATTAACGAAACGTTCGAAGCGGGAATGGTGCTGCTCGGCTCGGAAATAAAATCGGCACGCGAAGGCCGGATAAACATCGCCGAAGGCTACGTCTACATCAAGGACGGCGAGGCCTGGCTCGAAAACGC
>Ga0066376_10002449_pt1 | contig 17302 bp, 19 predicted proteins | sample Knorr_S15_td_Bot_FD_77009 | JGI IMG/M metagenome (GOLD analysis project Ga0066376, IMG submission 77009) | Marine microbial communities from Southern Atlantic Ocean transect - Knorr_S15_td_Bottom_ad_5009_LV_A | ecosystem: Environmental > Aquatic > Marine > Oceanic | place: Southern Atlantic... | reverse complement strand
GAAGATGACTTAGCCCGCCAAGGGGGGCGGTGAAGCGCGACGCGGTTGGCCGGCTTGGATCGAAGCGCAAGATAGGCGGCAATATTGGCGAAGCCGAGGGTTAATTTGCCACGCGTCGGACGCAGATCGCGGCGCAACGGGATGTCAAGCGTGATCGCGCCGCACAACTCGTGGCCATGGCGGAGCGCGGTGACCATGACATGCGGGCCGGCCGCGCCGCCATTGCGGCCGCGCCGCCATCGCATGGTTCACATCTTGTTGTATCGCGGGCATGCTTGATCCATTGTGTGCGCCAAACCCATGGCCGGGTTTTATTCGAATGATGGAGGCCGCGTGTGCGTAGCCTGATTCCGGGCGTGCTCGAAGTAACGAAGCCGAACGGCGCGGCGGCCCCGGTGGTGCTGGATTCGCCGCATAGCGGGACCCAGTATCCCGCCGATTTCGGCTCTATCGCGCCGGCCCATGTCATTCGCAAGGCCGAGGACGCCTTTGTCGACGAATTGTTCGCCGCAGCGCCGCAATGCGGCGCCAGCTTGTTGCGGGCGCTGTTCCCGCGTACCTATATCGATCCGAACCGATCGCTGGACGATATCGACCAGGCGCTGCTGGACGAAGCCTGGCCGGAACCGGTGCGCCCCAGCGAGAAAACGCGCCTGGGGCATGGCCTGGTGTGGCGGATCTGTCCGCCCGACCATGCGATATATGACCGTAAGCTGCCTGTTGCCGAGATGCGCGGGCGCATCGACACCTATTGGCGCCCCTATCATGCGGCCTTGCGCGGTGCGCTGGATGAGGCGCATCGCCGGTTTGGCGCCGTCTGGCACATCAACTGTCATTCGATGCCGACGATGGCGGCGCCCGGTATGTCAAATGCGCCGTCAGGATGGAGCGATTTTGTGCTTGGCGACCGGGACGGCTCCACAAGCGACCCGGAATTCACCAACCTGATTGCCGAGACCCTTCGGGGGTACGGCTATGATGTGCGATTGAACGATCCGTATAAGGGGGTGGAGTTGATTCGCGCCTATTCCGACCCCGGCCGGCGGCGCCATGGCGTGCAAATCGAAATCAACCGCTCGATCTACATGGATGAGTTGAACGTCGAACGCAATGGCGGGTTTGCCGGCCTGCGGGACAATCTGACCCGGTTGACCGAGGTGGTCTGCGCCTATGCCAGGGCGGCGGCCGCCTAGCTTGAAAACTGTTCCTTGAGGATGCGTTCCTGGAGGCTCTGTTCGCGGTCGAACAATATTTTGACCGAAAATTCCGGCGCTTCCCTGATCTCGACAAAGGCGATATCGCGGACTTCGGTTCCATCGGCGACGGCGCTGACCGGGCGCTTTTTCGATTCAAGGACTTCGAAATGGATAACGGCGTCGTGCGGCAACAGCGCCCCGCGCCAACGCCGTGGCCGGAATGCGCTGATCGGCGTCAGCGCCAGGACGCCTGAACCGATGGGAACGATGGGGCCGTGCGCCGACAAATTGTAGGCGGTGCTGCCGGCCGGGGTCGATACCAGGACGCCGTCGCAGATCATTTCCGGCATGCGCTCGACGCCGTCGATCAGGATGCGGATTTTGGCCGCCTGGCGGGTTTCGCGCAGCAACGAAACTTCGTTGATCGCCAGGGCTTCGTGTGTCACGCCGTCGATGTCGGTGCTTTTCTGGCGCAGCGGGACCAGCGACACCGGTTCGGCCGAAGCGATGCGTTTGGGTAAGTCGATTCCTGAATAATCGTTCATGAGGAACCCGACCGAGCCGCGGTTCATGCCGAATATCGCGACGTCGCGGCCCATCACCTCATGCAGGCATTGCAGCAAGAATCCGTCGCCGCCCAGCGCGACGATGACCTCCGCCTCGGCGGAGAGAACATGGTCATAGCGGTTGGAAAGCGCCGCCAGCGCCTCGTTTGCCCTTGGGGACCCCGAACCTAGGAAAGCGATTTTCTTCTCTTGCATGGGGCGACTCCACGGCGATTGGCTTGGTATAAAGCCTTTTCGCTGTTTAACGAGTGGAAGCACAATGATCAAGTATGGCTGGAAAGCGGGCTGCGCCGCTATATTGATCGCCTTGGCGCCGGGTGCCGGCGCCGCCGGCGACCGCCATGCCGGGTACTATTATCCCGAACCCCAAACCCGTGAAGTTTACAAGGCGCGGGCCCGCACCTTGCCCGAAGCCAATCGGCGCTCGCGTATCGCCTTCGTCACCGGCCTGACCAACCGGATGCTGAAAAATCCTTATCCGCCGCAATTTGCGATTTTCGCCAAGGGCACGGAAGCGGAAAAATTGATAATCGTTTCCCTCAACGCCAATACCTACAACACACTCTACCGGATGCGCGGGCTGCTCGCCATGCTGACGGCGGTCGCCCGTTCAACCCCCCTGTTCAAGGAGAATGCGGTACAAACCTATTTCACGTTTTTCGATCTCGCCAAGATGCTGGGCTTCAAGATCATCACGGTCAGCGACGGTCTGGATTTCGCCCATCGGATCGTTATCGAATAGGCAACGCCTTCAATGTCCGAACTCGACGCCATTCTCTTTGCCAATGAAGCATTCTACCATGCCTTTGCCGACGGCGATTCCGCCGCAATGGAGGCGCTATGGGCCAGCCAGACGCCGGTCTGTTGCATCCATCCGGGATGGGGGGCAATCCATGAACGCGATGGCATACTGGAAAGCTGGCGCACGATCCTCGCCGACCCGCCGGATATTTGTTGTGTTGCGCCGCGGCCATATTTATTTGGCGATGCCGCCTTCGTCATCTGCTTTGAAGAGATCGGCGGCGATTATCTGATTGCCACGAACTATTTCATTCGCGAGGACGGGCGGTGGAAGATGGTCCATCATCAAGCGGGACCGACCCGTTTTGCGCCGCCTGTCGATTCCCCGCAAACCGGGCGCTCCATTCACTGATAAAACAGCGCGCGGATGCCGGTTATTTCAGGCCAATGTCGCCCTTGACGAGTTTGAACTTCGAGCCCTTGGTCTTGCCGTCCCGATAGCTCCGGTAGAACTTGCCTTCCTTGCGATGCGTATAACACCGGTCACGCCATTTTTTCCAGTCGTAACACAGCATGTTCTTACCGGTTAGACGCCAGGTACCCTTCTGCTTGCCGCCCTTGGAATCGACGTATTTCACCTTTCCGTCAGCACTGTAATAGATACGGAACAGACGGCCGGAGGGCGCTTTGCCAACCGCAGTATAGCCGGCGTAAAGCGCCTTGTTGTCCTTGAGTGAAACGAGTTTTCCATCGGCGGCGGCAGTGGCGGCGCCGGTCACAAGCATTGCAATCGCGGCAGCTGCGATGGAACAAAGTGCAGTTTTGTTCACTTTCGCCTCCTTCTAGGTCGTACGCCGACGCCCTGTTATGCCGACGCATTACGCCGTATATTGACTGATCTGCCGTAAAATTCAATGCCGTCTGTCGAAAATTTGATCGGCGGGGGTTAATCTTGATCTATTCTGGTGGATAGAATCCAACAGATATAAGAATTTACCCATCATTCCCCGGCCGCCAATTCCTGAAATATAGGATCACGATGTCGAACCGTACGATACCGATGACGGATGCGCTTTATGGATATTATTTGAACGCCTCTTTGCGTGAACCCGATATCTTGGCGCGGCTGCGGGCGAAGACGGCCGAACGGTCGGAAGGCGATATGCAGATTTCGCCGGAACAAGGCCAATTCATGGCCTTCCTGATCCGGCTGACCGGCGCCAGACGGGCGATCGAAATCGGCACCTATACCGGTTACAGCGCGTTGTGCGTCGCACTCGCCATGCCGAAGGGCTCGCGTATGGTCACCTGCGACCGTCGGCCGGAATGGCCCCGTGTCGGCCAGCCGTTCTGGCGCGAAGCCGGCGTCGACGACATCATCGATCTGCGCATTGGCAAGGCGCTCGACACGCTGGACGCGATGATCGCGGCGGGAGAATCGGGCAGCTATGACTTCGCCTTCATCGACGGCGACAAGAAAAACTATGTCAATTACTACGAACAATGCCTGATTTTGCTGCGGCCCGGCGGCGTCATCGCCATCGACAACATGCTGTGGAGCGGCCGTTTGGTGAATGACGCCCTGGACGATCCGGCGTCGAACGCAATTCGGGCGCTCAATATCCGTATCCGGGACGATTCGCGGGTCGATTCGAGCCTGTTGCCGATCGGCGATGGGCTGGCGCTGGTGCGGAAGTTGGATATTTGATTCAGGTGTCCGGTCGGTTTTCAAAAACTTGAGCAAGTAAAATGCGAATTTACACAAGGACTCCCGAATAATGCTCTGTTAAGAAAAGCAGAAATAAATCTTGTTAAAAAATTCATTCTGTGATTCATTGTAATGAAATGTCCCTAATAAACCTGAATTCGACAGAAACGACTAAATATGTTTAAGCGCATGGCCGCGACCATCGCATTCGGCATCCTGGCGTTTTCGGCGCCGGCGGGTACGGTCGAGCAGAATGGGGCGACGACCTGCGATAGCCGCGATGCGGTGCTCGAATTTCTGTCGACCAGGTTCGCCGAAGCGCCGGTCGCCATGGGTGTTGCGAAAAACGGCAGCCTGGTGGAAGTCCTCACGTCGGGCGCCAGCTCGACATTTACCATCATTCTCACCCGGCCCGACGGCACGACCTGCATGATCGCGGCCGGACAGGGCTGGGAATCATTGTCGAATCTTTCCCCGTCCCAGACGCGGATCTGATCCGCGGCGGATTATTTTGCGAATACCGCGTGTTCCACCCGGTCGCCGGGCTTGATGTTCAGCCGGCTGACCGTACCGCCATTCAATTCCAGCACCGCCAGCACCTTGCCGCGTGAACGGATCGGTTCCAGCGAATGGGGCACCGTGCGCTGCTGGATGCTTACGATCCGGCCATCGGCGGCAATGAACATCAAATCGAGCGGAATGAAGGTATTTTTCATCCAGAAGGCCAGCCGGCGTGGCGCGGCGTAGGGGAACAACATGCCAGCATTGGCGGCCAGGGTGCGGCGGTACATCAATCCCTGGGCCTGCTGGCCCGGTGTCGTCGCGATTTCGATCTGGAAAATCTGCGGGCCGTCCTTGGTGACAATGACGAGTTCGGATTTCGCGAAAACCTCCTGCGCCACCGCGCCGCCGATAACAAACAGCAGCGCAAAGATCATCGTTGCGATTGATTTCATTCGGTTCGGTCCCTTAGCGTAATCCGCCCCAGGCGATGAAATGTGGGTTCAGCAGCGGGTTCTTCGCGTAGCCCAGCGGCGCGCCGTCTTGGGTCGTCACCAGCCCGCCCGCCGCGAGCAGGATGGCGTGCCCGGCCGCCGTGTCCCATTCCCAGGTATTGCCGAAGCGCGGATAGACATCCGCTTCGCCCGCCGCCAGCAGGCAGAACTTCAAGGAACTGCCGGCATTCTTGATCCCGGCCAGCGCACGGCCTTTCAGGAAGGCGGCCAGCATATCGGGATCGCCATGCCGCCGGCTGGCCAGAACCGTCACGCCGTCCGTCGGCATCGCGCGAACCGAAATCGGCGCCGGTGTTCCGCCCTTGCGCGCGCGGGTCGCCCCGGTGCCGGCAATCCCAGTGAAGGTTTCGTCCAGCGCCGGCGCATAGATGACGCCGAGTACCGGCTTTCGGGCCACGATGAGCGCGATATTGACCGTAAACTCGCCGTTTCGGTTGAGGAATTCCTTGGTGCCGTCGAGCGGATCGACCAGCCAGAACGGGTCATCGCCGACATCGGGCAATTCCCCGCGCGAGGCGGCTTCCTCGGCCACGATTGGGTAATGCGGGGTCAGCGCCCGCAGCGCCCGCGTAATGATCGCCTCCGCCGCCGTATCGGCTTCGGTCACCGGCGAATCGTCCGCTTTGCGGGCGACTTGGAAGTCGGTCCGGTAGATTTCCATGATCCTGGCGCCGGCGTCATGCGCCATGGCCACCATGGCGGGCAGAAATTCTGCGTATTGCGTCATCGGCGCCGGTCGGTCCTGTTAAGCCGAGGTCGAAGTGAACCGCCAGGCGCGGAAGTCTTGCGACCAGTGATCCGGCACCATGTCCGCCTTGCGTTTCAAATGGGCGAGAAAGATGCCCGGTTCGCTCAGTTCATCCCACACTTGTGGCAAAAATACGGCGCGCTGCTCGCCGTCGCGAATTATAAGGCCGTCGATACCGGGCCGCAATTGCGCCGTGAGGTCGGCTTCGCCGTCGAACGCCATGGCGGCTGGAACGCCCAGCAGGGAAATCGACAAGGTCGTCCCGGTCAACTCATCGCCTTGCAGCGGCGCAAAGCGATGGTCGCGGAACGCGGCGGCATAGGCGTTTGCGACCACATCGTTCACCAGCGGGCGATGCGCGGTGACGGTCCCGATACAACCGCGCAAACGGCCGTCTTTTTTCAGGGTAATGAAGGTTGCGCGCGGCGTTTGCAGGGCCACGGCGAAGGTCTTCGTATCGACCGCCGGCGGCTTGCCCTTGGACATGCCGTGGCGGATCGATTGGCCCGCGATCCGGCGCATTTCGGCGCCGTGGCGCGCTATCAGGGCTTCGTCATCGGCCGGCATGGCGTCGTCCAGGCGCCACGCGCCGTAACCGACCACGCGTTTGCGGTCGCCCGCCGTGTCGCCGGAATTGCACAGGCCAAGCCGTTTGACCGTCATGCCCCGGTGGCGCGCCACCCGCAACAAGCCGGCGATGGGCAGCCGGCCACAGGCCTGGCGCTGCTCGATCCGGTCGGGTTGCAGGCTCTCGATGGCCGCCGCCGTCGCGCCGTCGAGGCGCTGCGCGGTATCGTAATCTTCGTAATGGCTGAGGTCGGAACTGATCACGATCAAGGTTTCCGGCCCGCCCCACAGCCGGTCCAGCACAGCGGCGACCTGGGCGGCGTCGCATTGTCCCACGACCAGCGGCACCAGCGTAAATTGCCCCAGAACGTCCTGCAGAAACGGCAATTGTACTTCCAGCGAATGTTCGTCGCGATGCGCATCGCCGCGGCGCGTGACCTGCGGCAGATCGCAAACCGCCTCGATCGCCGCGCGGTCCACCGTGACCGGCCCGAGCGGGGTTTCGAAGGCGTCGCAATCCGGCGCCGCCAGACCGGCAAAGCCGACCCGGTGCGCTGGTCCCAGCAGGACCACGCGCTCGATCCGGTGCGCGGCTGGCCGCAAACTCGCATAGACCTGGCCGGCGATGGCGCCCGAATAAACATAGCCGGCATGGGGGGCAATGATCGCCTTGGGCGCATCCGCCGTGACCGCTGATTTCGCCGCGCCGTCCAGGTAGTGCCGGACGCTGCTTGCCAGTTCCTCGCGGTTGCCAGGATAGAACGTCCCGGCCACCGCCGCCGCCCGTATCAAACTCATCGAATCATCCCGTAGCCAGGCCCGTATCATAGCGACCTTCCGGCCCTGGGGGGAGCCGGGAAATGAGCATTTGATACCGGACCGGTTCAACCGATATTCTATGGTATCCTGGAGGTGGTTATGAGCGCACCTGATCGCGACATCATCGACGGCGTTCCCGGCCGTCACTGGCGCATGCTGGCGGATGGCCGGGTGCAGTGCGATATCTGCCCGCGCGAATGCAAGTTGAACGAAGGGCAGCGCGGGCTGTGTTTCGTTCGGGCGCGCCATGATGACGGCATCGTGCTGACGACCTATGGCCGGTCCAGCGGATTTTGCATCGACCCGATTGAAAAGAAGCCGCTCAATCATTTCTTGCCGGGCACGCCGGTGCTGTCTTTCGGCACGGCTGGTTGCAATTTGACCTGCCGGTTTTGCCAGAATTGGGATATCTCCAAATCGCGAAAAATGGACCGGCTGATGGACCATGCGCCGCCCGAAGCCATCGCCGAGGCGGCGCTGCAAAACGGCTGCCGCTCGGTCGCCTATACCTATAATGATCCGGTTATATTCCACGAATATGCGATCGACGTCGCCGCCGCGTGCCGGGCGCGCGGCGTGCGCAATGTCGCGGTTACGGCCGGTTACATGGGGGCGGCGGCGCGCGAGGAGTTCTACGACGCGATGGATGCGGTGAATGTCGATCTCAAGGCGTTTACGCAGGAATTTTACAAAAAACTCTGTTCGGCGGAATTAGACGCGGTGCTGGAAACGCTGCAATATATCCGCCATGAAACCGATGTCTGGCTTGAAATCACCAATTTGCTAATCCCGGACGAGAACGATTCGCCAGCCGAAATCGACGCGCTAAGCGCCTGGGTGGTCGAGAAACTGGGCCCCGACGTGCCGCTGCACTTCACCGCATTTCACCCCGACTACCGCATGATGGACAAGCCCAATACACCGCCCGAATCGGTGATCCGCGCCTGGCGCATCGCCCGTGGCAACGGGGTTCGCTATGCCTATACCGGCAATATTTCGGACAAGGCGACCGGCAGCACCTATTGCCATCAATGCGGGTTGCGCCTGATCGGCCGCGACTGGCATGCATTGTCGGATTGGCAATTGACTGGCGATGGGCATTGTTCGCGCTGTGGCGCTGCTTGCGCCGGAAAGTTCGAGACCCGCCCGGGGAATTGGGGCCGCAAGCGGCAACCCATTCGCCTGCGCGATTACGCCGGCGCCACGCATAAAGGTTAGTGGATTTATAGATGGACTGCAAAACCCACACGGCCCGCGTGCAGGCGAATTATCTGCCGCTGCTGGCCAAGCATGGCGACACCAATCTGGCCGTCGATTTCCAGAATGCGGGCAATCAGCAGGCGCGGTTCGCGATTCTAGCGGCGATCGACAATCTTTTGGACAAATCGATTCTCGATGTCGGTTGCGGAGTCGGCCATTTCCCCGCGTGGCTGAATGAGCGCGGGTACCAAGGCGACTATCTTGGCGTCGATCTGCTGCCGGAAATGGTGGCGCGGGCCGGCAAGGCCAATCCGGCCATGGGTTTCAAGACCGCCGATATCCTGGCCGATCCGATCCGCCACCGGGCCGATTATGTGATGTCGAGCGGTATATTCCATCTTGGCGATCAGGCGTACATGCACCGGATGATCGCGGCGATGTATCTTGCCAGCCGCAAAGGCGTCGCCTTCAACTCGCTGTCGTCATGGGACGATTACGACACACAGGGCGATTTCTTCTGCGCCGATCCGCTGGAAACCCTGAAATTCTGCCGCACCTTGACCTCGCAAATCCTGATGCGCCACGACTACCTGCCGCATGACTTCACGATCTTCATGTTCAAGGATTAAAGGTCAAGCGGCGTCGACAGGTCCAGCCATGAAGGCGGCAATGCCTCGCCCTTCGCCTTGAGCAGTTGTGCCAGGCTCCGCGCGCCGCATCCCGTCTCGATGCCCCACTGAGCGCCGCGTAGTTGCGCAACAGGCGCTGGTGATTGCGTTGCTTTGCAGTCCGGTCGGTATAGAGCAGCGATTCGCGCGCCATCACTTGCGCGTCGCCGTTGCGAATCGCGCGCTTCAGACCGGGAAACCCAACCAGCCCGCCGCCGCCGGTGTTGTAGTCTATGTCGATGATAGCGGTCTGCTGCGCGCGGTTGAGATTATTCCAGGCCGCGTCGCCGACTTCGGTGCGGATCTTGCCGGTCCGGGTGGCAATTTCCCGCTCCAGTATCGCATTCATCGACGCCATGCTCATGCGGATGTCGGTGACGGTTTCGTATGCGGTTGCGCGCCGGTTGAATGCACCGGCGGGCCTGTTCTTTTTTCGACCGCCAAGCGCCTCGTATTTCGCCTGCATCTGGCGAAACGCGCGGCGTTTTTCGGCCTCGGTCTCGGCGGCCGGCACGCCGTCCTTAATCATCTCAAGGTCGAGCCGGGCGAACTGATCCTCGCTATCGATTTTGAAGCCCTTGCCGATGGTCAGGCACCCTTTGGCGTCCAGATAGGGGTAGGAGACCGGGCTTTCGCCGTCGGTAATGTAGTCGTTGATGTGGCTTTGCATGGCGAATCCTTTTTCGCAAAAATGGTCTGGCGCGGATGAGAGACGGGTTTCGACTCGACGGCCGGTGGAAAATCGGCGCGATGACTTTCAAGCGTGGCGAAGGCGCAACGGTGCCATTGATGGCGTCAATAGAGCCCGCCATGAACAGAATGTCAAGTAAAAATACCTAATATAGAAATATATTACGTAACCCGCCTAATCGAAGGCTTCGTCCCATGTCCCTTGCGTCGCGGCGCGGGAATATTCGGTGGCGCGGTTTTCGAAGAAATTGGCGTGTTCGACGCCGTTGAGGATTTCTTCCAGCCAGGGCAGGGGATTCTGGTCGATATGATAGATCGGTTGCAGACCGAGCTGGGTCAGGCGGCGGTCGGCGATGTAGCGGATATAGAGTTTCACCTCGGACCCGCCCAGGCCCTCGATATCGCCCATCTCGAAGGCCAGATCGATGAAGGCGTCCTCATGGCTGACGATGGTGTCGCAGGCGCGGTACAGATCGCGCCGCAGATCGTCGTTCCATTCCTCGGGGTTTTCCGCCAGGAAGGTTTTGAACAGGCGGATGATCGAGGCGGTATGCAGCGATTCGTCGCGCACCGACCAGGTGACGATCTGGCCCATGCCTTTCATCTTGTTGAAGCGCTGAAAGTTGAGCAGGATGGCGAAGGAGGCGAACAGTTGCAGCCCTTCGGTGAAGGCGCCGAACACGGCCAGGGTGCGGGCGATATCGGCCGGCGTATCGACCCCCCATTGCTGCATGTAGTCGTATTTGTCCTTCATCGCCTTGTATTTAAGGAAGGCCTGATATTCGGCTTCGGGAATGCCGAGCGTATCCAGCAGGTAGCTGTAGGCGGAGATATGCACGGTCTCGATGTTGGAGAAGGCGGCCAGCATCATCTGCACTTCGGTCGGTTTGAAGACCCGCGCGTAATGCTGCATGTAGCAGTTATTGACCTCGACATCGGCCTGGGTGAAGAAGCGGAAGATTTGGGTCAGCAGGTTGCGCTCGCCGTCGGAAAGGTTGAGCCGCCAGTCCTTGATATCGTCGGCCAAGGGCACTTCTTCTGGCAGCCAGTGGATGCGTTGCTGGGTCAGCCAGGCGTCATAAGCCCAGGGATACTGGAACGGCTTGTAGACGGTGCGCGCGTCGAGAAGGGACATGGTTGCTTACAAATACCGCCGGCCTACTGGCAGGACAGGCATTCCTCATAATCGTTTGCATTGGCGCCGTTGCCCGGCTGCTCGCCGCCATTGACCCGGCCAAGATGGGGCAGGGACGCCACGGCGCCGGTGCTGGCGACCGATTCCGAACGCTGGATCGACTTCGAGCGGCAGTAATAGAGGCTTTTCACACCCTTCTTCCAGGCCTGAAAATGGATCTGGTGCAGATCGCGCTTGTGAATATCGGCGGCGAGAAAAACATTCAACGATTGCGACTGGCACACAAACGGCGTGCGGTCGGCGGCAAGGTCGATAAGCCAGCGCTGGTCGAGTTCGAAGGCGGTCTTGAAGACATCCTTTTCCAGATCGTCAAGAAAGTCCAGATGTTGCACCGAGCCTTCATTGGCGACGATCGACGACCAGGTTTCGGCGTAATTTTTTCCCTTCTTATCAAGAAGTTGTGTGAGGTATTTATTGCGAACAGTGAAGGACCCGGATAGTGTCTTGTGGGTGAAGCTGTTGGCCGCAATCGGTTCGATGCCGGGCGATGCGCCACCGCAGATGATCGAGATCGACGCGGTCGGCGCCAGCGACATCTTGTTTGAAAACCGTTCTTCGATGCCATAATCCGCCGCGTCCGGGCACGCACCCCGTTCCGCCGCCAGCAGTTTTGATGCGGCGTCGGCCTGAAGGCGGATATGCTTGAACATCCGCCGGTTCCAGACCGTGGCCATGACCCCTTCCAGGGGGATGTTGTTGGCCTGCAGGAAGGAGTGGAACCCCATGACGCCGAGCCCGACCGAGCGTTCGCGCATCGCGGCATAGGTCGCGTTGCGGAATTCGTCGGGCGCATTGTCAATGAAATCCTGTAACGCATTGTCCAGAAAACGCATAACGTCTTCGATGAACAGCTCGTTTCCTTCCCATTCATCGTAGGTTTCGAGGTTCAGCGAGGACAGGCAACAGACCGCCGTGCGTTCCTTGTCGAACCGGTCGCGGCCGGTCGGCAAGGTTATTTCCGAGCACAGATTGGAGGTTTTCACATGCAGCCCGGCGAGTTTGTGATGTTCGGGGATCGCGCGGTTCACATGGTCGATATAGATCAGATAGGGCTCGCCGGTTTCGATCCGCGCGGTCAGCAGGCGGATCCACAGATCGCGCGCCTTCACCCGGCGCAGCACCGCGTCGTCCTTGGGGCTGGTCAGCGCCCATTCCTCGTCGGCTTCGACCGCGCGCATGAAGGCGTCGGGGATCAGCACGCCGTGATGCAGATTGGGGGTCTTGCGGTTCGGGTCGCCGCCGGTCGGTCGGCGCAGTTCGATGAATTCCTCGATCTCGGGATGGCTGACCGGCAGATAGACGGCAGCACTGCCCCGGCGCAGCGAGCCCTGGCTGATCGCCAGGGTCAGCGAATCCATCACCCGGATGAAGGGCACGACGCCCGACGTCTTGCCGTTCAGCCCGACTTTTTCGCCGATCGAACGCAGATTGCCCCAGTAACTGCCGATGCCGCCGCCGCGCGCCGCCAGCCAGACATTTTCGGTCCACAGTCCAAGGATGCCGCCGAGGCTGTCCGACGCTTCGTTGAGGAAGCACGATATTGGCAGTCCGCGCGTGGTCCCGCCATTGGACAGCACTGGCGTCGAGGGCATGAACCAGAGCTTGGAGATGTAGTCGTAGAGCCGATGGGCAGAGGCGCTGTCATCGGCGAAATGCAGCGCCACGCGGGCAAACAGGTCCTGGAAATCCTCGTCCGGCAGCAGATAGCGGTCGCTCAGGGTCGCTTTGCCGAAGACGGTCAGATTATCGTCGCGGCTGCGGTCGATATGGACGGTGACGCCGCGTTCGTTCTGGGCGATATCGGGCAAAGCCGCTTCATCCTGTGCCGCTTGCGCGATGTCGAAGACGGGTTCGGCGCCGGGTGGATCCAGTGCGGCCAGTTCGGCCCCGAAGTTATCCACATAGGCGGAGGCCCGCGCCACCCCGTCCGTTACCTCGACCATTCCCCCTCCTGTCCACAGCTGTGTATAGGATTAATTGTGGATTAAACACAATATCTTGTGGCCACATTGAATTACTGCACCAAATTTAGATTCAATACAATATGAACAAATATAGAACATCGTACTAAACCTGGCCACCCCGCAGATTCGAATTGCAGCGCCGGCGGGAAGCTGCGATCTTCGAATGGTCGATCGATAGTCAACGGCCAGCGCGGTGCGGAGCGGGAAGATGCGATTGAATTTGGGCTGTGGATACAACAAGCGCGAGGGCTTCGTGAATGTCGATTCGAGCCCCCATTGCGCCCCCGATTTGATCCATGACCTGGAGGAATTCCCCTGGCCCTGGGCGGATTCTTCGATCGACGAGATCCTCATGGTTCATGTACTGGAACATCCGGGCGCGACGACGGAGGTTTATTTTTCCGTTTTACGCGAACTTTACCGGATCTGCCGCCACGATGCGCGAATCACCATCGTCGTGCCGCATCCGCGCCATGACGACTTCCTGCATGACGCGACCCACGTCCGCGCCGTGACCCTCGAAGGGCTGTCGATGTTCTCGCGCAAGAATTGCGAGGAATGGATTGCGGCGGGCCGCGCCAATACCCCGCTCGCCTTCATCGCCGGCGTCGATTTCGATATGGTGGAGAGCGAAGTCGTGCTCGATGAACCGTGGAAAAGAAAATATGACCTCAAAGCCATCTCCCGCGCCGAATTGCTGGTCGCCATCAAGCAGCACAACAATGTGGTCAAGGAAAACCGGGCGGTGTTGCGGGTGGTGAAGGAAGCAGCCCAGGCGTAGCGAATATTTACTCGAAGCTCGGTCCCAGTACCGGGCCTTCTTGCGCCGGTGCGCCGCCCTGGGCGAGTACATGATCGGCGACGAAGGGGTTGTCCTGGCGTTCCTGGCCGAAGGTGGAAAGCCGGCCATGGCCGGGCAAAAACATTACGTCGTCGCCAAGCGGCCAGAGCTGCCCGGTGATCGAACGGATCAAGGTTTCGCGGTCGCCGCGCGGCAGATCGGTACGCCCGATGGTGCCCCGGAACAGCACGTCGCCGACAATCGCCAACCTTGAGGGTTCGTGGAAGAAAACGATATGACCCGGCGTATGGCCGGGACAGTGGCGGACGTCTAGCGTCAATTCCCCGACGCTGACCGTGTCGTGGCCCGCTAGCCAGCGGTCGGGAACGAAGGGGCGCGGCGTATCGAAGCCGGGTTTGTCCTTTGCATCGGCCAACTTGTCGATCCAGAACTGGTCGTCGGCATGTGGCCCTTCGATCGGCAATCCTTCCGATTCGGCCAACGCCGCGACGCTACCGGCGTGATCGCGATGGGCATGGGTGATGAGGATTTTCTCCAGGGTGACACCGCGTTGCCGGACCATGGCCATCACCCGGTCCAGATGGCCGCCGGGGTCGATGACGGCACCGCGCATGGTTTTGGCGCACCATAAAATGGTGCAGTTCTGCTGGAACGGCGTGACCGGCACGATTGCGGTTTCAAGCGGTGGCCCGAACATTGGCTTTCCTTGGCGGTTAGACCGGCCGGCCGCCCCGCACCAGTGCGCGGTACAGCAGGCGGTGCTGGCAATGGTCGAAATCGAACCCGGCCTTGTGCATGGCGGAACGGTTGTCCACGATGAGCATGTCGTCCAGCTTCGATTCATGCAGATAGACGAATTCCGGGCGCATCGCGCGTTCCAGAAGACCGGCCAGGAAATCCTGGGTTTCGTGGGGTTCGATGCCAAGGATGTTTTCGACCTTGTTCTTGTGGAACCAGATCGCCTTGGTGCCGTTATCGGGATGGGTGCGCACCAGCGGGTGGATCATCGGCGGGTTCGCCGATTGGCGTTGCTCGCGCACGATGTCGGGATTGCCGGTGCCAAAGCGCGTGCTGCTGATCAGGGTATTGGCCGTTTCCATGCCGGCGATGCGGCGGCGCAGAACGCCGGGCAGCGCGGCATAGGCGTCGCGCATATTGCAGACCGCCGTGCCGCCGCCGCGATCCGGCAGTTCGACCGCATAGAGCATGGTGTATTTCGGGGGACATTCCTGGTTGGTGTGGTCGGTGTGCCAGCTGCCGTTTTTGCCGACCTTGGCAATCGCGCCGGTGCTGTCCTTGTGGCGGTTCGACAGGGTGCTGACCATGGGGACGCCCGGCGCGAGGTAAAGCCGGTTCTGATCTTCCATGAGTTCGCCGAACAGGGCGGCGGCGTCCTGAAACTGGGCGGCGGTGAATTTCTGGTCGCGGATCACCAGCGCGACATTGTCGATCAGGGCGTCGTGCAGGCGCCGAAAGGTTGCCGCGTCAAGGGGCTGGCGCAGGTCGATGCCGTTCGCTTCAGCGCCGATATGGTCCTTGATCTTGTCGATCCGCAGCGTTGTTTGCGTGGCGGGCATGGTCGGTTTTTCACCTCGCGGTGACCTGAGTTGGCGCGTTACCTCAGAATATACCGTCCTTTTCGCGCAAAACGCTACCCAGCGCCGCCGGGTCGGCAACCGGCAGCAGCCGCATCACAGCGGCGGCGTCCAGCGTGCCGGTGCTTACCGCCAGCGCCACAAACCGTTCGCGTTCCACCACACTGAGCGATTGCGCCGCCAGGGTTTCGAACTTGGCGATGTAATCGGCACGCGCGAACGGCTTCGCGCCCTGCGGGTGGGCGTCGGCCATGGCGATCTCGTCCGCGACCGCCGCGCCGTCTTCCATCGTGATAACCACATGGCCGCCGAACGCTTTTTCGGCCCGGCCGGTCGCGTGGTAGCGGCGTTCCCATTCGGCGTCGCCCTGGGTGCGGATTTTTTGCCACAGCGCGACCGTTTGCGCCCGGTGGGCGCGTTCGGGCGTGTAGGAATCTTCGTGATGCCAGCGCCCGTCCTCCAATGCGACAGCGAAAATATAGGGCAATGAGTGGTCGAGGGTCTCCCGGCTGGCGTCGGGATCGTATTTGTGTGGATCGTTGGCGCCCGACCCGATCACCTTGTGGGTGTGGTCGCTGGTGTGGATGACGATGTCGCGGATTTTCGCCGTGTCCGGCACCGATCCGCGCATGCGAAAAGCCAGGTCGATTAAGGCTTGCGCCTGGTATTCGGCCGAATGCGCCTTGGTGTAGCTTTCCAGGATGGCGCGCTTGGGCTCGCCGGGTTCCGGCAGCGCCACGGTGTAGGTGGCGTCGGGGCCATCCAGCAGCCAGGCGATTATCCCGTCCTCGCCTTCATAGATCGGCACCGGGCTGGTCTGGCCGCGCATCGCCCGGTCGACGGCTTCGATCGCCAGCTTGGTCGCGTGGCCGGGCGCCGCCGCTTTCCAGCTCGATATCCGGCCCTTCCGGGATTGGCGGGTGGTGGTGCAGACATGCAAGGTCTGATTGATCGCCTGATAGATGACCGGCACCGGCAATTCGAGCATCGCGCCGATACCGGCCGCCGCCGCCACCCCGGTATGGGCGATATGGTCGATCTTGTGCGCGTGCAGGGATATGCCCTTTACCAGGGCGATATGAATTTCATAGGCTGCCGCGATGCCGCGCAACAGATCGGCGCCCGGGCGGCCCATCTGCTGGGCCACGGCCAGCAATGCCGGAATATTGTCGCCGGGATGCGAATATTCCGCCATCAGGAATGTGTCGTGAAAATCCAATTCGCGGACCGCCGTGCCGTTCGCCCAGGCCGCCCATTCCGCATCGACTTGCGTGGTGGCGGGTAAGCCGAACAGGGTCGCGCCGCCGGGCCGCGGATGGGCCAGCGCCTGGGCCCGCGCGCAGGCGACCGGGGCGCGGGCGATGGCGGCGATGGCGACGGCGGCATTGTCGATGATCCGGTTGCAGATCATGTCGGCCGTATCGCCGTCCACGGCGACCGGATCGGCGGCGACGCTCGCCAGCTTCCAGGCCATCTCATCCTCGCGGGCCAGATGTTTGGCCGAGGCGTGGGTGCGCAAAGGGTGAATTTTCATGGGCCTGCTTTCCGGTGCTTTGCGATATGCTAGCCAATATCGCGGCGGCGTCCAGGAAAGCCAAAATGAAGAACCAGCGTGTCGTTTTCGTGCAACGCCCCCAGGGCGCGGTGACGCCGGCCTGTTTTGCGTTGCGCTGCGCGGCAGTGCCCGATCTGGCCGAGGGCGATGTCCTGGTCCGCAATATCTATTTGTCCTGCGACCCCTATATGCGCGGGCGCATGGCGGCAAGTGCCGCGCAGCCCTTCGCGCTCGACACAGTGATTCCAGCCCGCGTCGTCGGTCAGATCGCG
>Ga0066376_10002447_pt1 | contig 17312 bp, 17 predicted proteins | sample Knorr_S15_td_Bot_FD_77009 | JGI IMG/M metagenome (GOLD analysis project Ga0066376, IMG submission 77009) | Marine microbial communities from Southern Atlantic Ocean transect - Knorr_S15_td_Bottom_ad_5009_LV_A | ecosystem: Environmental > Aquatic > Marine > Oceanic | place: Southern Atlantic... | reverse complement strand
GTTCAGAGATGCCTACCTGCTAGGTAAGCGAAATAAGGGGCGACCGGAGTAATAGTACCAATCCGCAATAATACTTAATCATTTTGAGGGATTAAACCTGTCGCTACCTGCGTTAAAAATTACTGATTTAGAACAACTAAATAACGAAATTTTTGCCTTGTTATCGACGAGGTTTTATTGCCTCAAAATAGACCACTTAATTAAGCGAATTGGTATAACTCTTTACTAAATTGTAGGCAAAAGAAAAGCGCGTACTATCACTAGTCGCGCTTGCGGAATCTTCTTAATTTTTTGCATCCTGCAATTGAATCTAATCAACTCCCTAAACTTTGCCAATCCATGCGATTACACTTTACTTATTGGTTCTGTGCAATATAAGGCAATCCAGCCTTGTTTCCTTTTTAGTCCTTTACATCCTTGCTGGTAATTACTTTACCATTCCCTTACGTGCCATCCTAACACTATCCCTTTACTTGCAAATCCATTGCGATGCCCTAACGGCCTGTCCTTTATTCCACTTTTTGAACTTCCTGTATAACAACGTCCTGCTGTTATGCCATTCCACATCATCCTGATGTTGTCCGTAGGTTGTCACTCCATTGCGTTACTCTTCCTGAGCCTGTCCTTGATTCCTTATTCTCCTAATGAACCTTATTCCGCGGTTTTATGAGTAATGCTTCCTTATCCATCTACTCATTAAGCTTCTTGCTTAGTTGATGTAAGTAATTATAGAGAAATAGGAAGCGCTGAGTAGGTCAAAATCTTGTTTAAACTGCTGGTTATTTTATTGTCATTTAAACTAAGTTGTTTTATTTCAGATGGTTATGGGTTTTTGTGCAGTGTTTGCTGGTGCTTTTTACTCAATAACTGCCATGCGGGTGAGATATGTCTTACATGTAAATTCCCAAATGGCAGCTTGGTTAGTTTATTTATGAGTTTAAACGGGTGCACTTTGCCCTAACTCTAGGTAAAATATTTTGATAATTGTTATTATTTAGGTGTAATAAAATGAAAAAAACAGCCTTTGTATTACTTAGCGCATTTTTAACTGCGCCAGCATTTGCTGCTGATGTAGTAAATATCTACTCGTTTCGTCAACCGTTCTTAATTCAACCTATTTTGGACGATTTCACCAAGCAAACAGGCATTAAAACTAATGTGGTATTTGCAAAAAAAGGGCTGATTGAGCGTGTTAAGCGCGAAGGTAAACACAGTAAGGCTGATTTAGTATTAACTTCAAATTTTAGTGCACTTATTCAATTAGAAGATTTAGGTTTAACGCAGTCAATCAATAGTGATGTGGTAAACGCGAATGTGCCAAGCACCTTTCGCGATGCAGATGGTCAGTGGATAGCACTTACTAAACGCGTACGTAATGTTTACTCTTCAAAAGAGCGCGTTGGTGCACTTGCAGAGCTAACTTACGAAGATTTAGCGGACCCAAAATACAAAGGTAAAATCTGTACTCGCTCTGGCAAACATCCATACAATTTAGGTTTAGTTGCTTCTATGGTCGCTCACCATGGCGAAGCAAAAACTAAGCAATGGCTTGAGGGGGTTAAAGCCAATTTAGCACGTAAGCCGCAAGGGAATGACAGAGCGCAAGTCAAAGCAGTAAAAGAAGGTTTATGTGATCTGGCGTTAGGTAACAGCTACTATTTTGGTAAAATGATGCAAGAAGAGCAGCAAAAATCATGGGCTGAAGCGGTTTATATTAACTTTCCTAACCAAACAAACCGAGGTTCTCATATCAATGTATCGGGCGTTGTTATGACCCGTTATGCTAAAAACCCTGAAAATGCCTTGAAACTGATTGAGTATATGACCGACAATAAGGCGCAAAATATGTATGCTTCAGTGAATATGGAATACCCTGTAAAGCAAGGGGTTGCATTATCTGAGATGGTTGCATCATGGGGTGAGTTTAAAGAAGACAGTCTTCCTCTTGATGAGATAAGCAAATATCGCCCTGTGGCACTGAAGCTGATTGATGAAGTAAAGTTTGATTTATAACGAGAACATTCCTCGTTACACAATTTTATAAAAGCTGTTTTTTAACAGCTTTTATTTTATCTGGTATTAATCCACTTATGCATGTGAAGTTTTCGCTGTCGCGTTGGCAGCTTACAGCCTGGCTTATTGGCCTGTTGCTTGTTACGCCATTAGGCTTTTTGTTATTTGAATCTCTGCAAGGGGATTCAGATGTATTTCAGCACCTTTTCGATACGGTGCTGTGGGATTATACCCGTAATACGCTAATTCTCATTGCAGGGGTAGGGCTGTTAAGCTGTATAATTGCATTGCCGCTAGCTTGGTTAACTGCATACTGTGACTTTCCCGGGCGTAAGCAATTTGAATGGGCGTTAATGCTGCCTTTAGCAATGCCAACTTATCTTATCGCCTACGTGTATACCGACTTACTTGATTACGCAGGGCCTGTACAGATCGCACTCAGAGACTGGTTTGGTTGGCAATCACCAGACGATTACTGGTTTTTTGATATTCGTACATTGACTGGGGCTATTTTTATGATTGCCTTGGTACTCTATCCTTACTTATACCTAATTTTTAAAACTGCACTCAGAGAGCAGTCTTTTAAACTAGTACAAGCTAGTCAGCTGATGGGTTTATCGCCATTACAGAGTTTTTTGCGCGTTAGTCTGCCTCTTGGTCGTGGGGCGATTGTGGCAGGGGTTACATTGATCAGTATGGAAGCTATGGCTGATTTTGCTACTGTTAACTACTTTGCTGTGAGCACACTGACGACCGCTGTTTACGATACATGGCTTGGCTATTACTCATTAACTGCTGCGGCGAAAATCTCAGGTATCATGTTACTGATTTTGTTTTTAACCATCATGGTTGAACGCTTTAGTCGTCGCAATCAAGCCGTGTATGAACGTCAGTCAAGCGTAAACAGCGCAACCTTGTATCGCTTAAAAGGCGGTGCGGCGTGGGCTGCAAGCTTTGCTTGTACAGTTGTGCTGGTATTGGCTTTTATCCTACCGGTTGGGGTGTTAGTTAAATACGCCATTGTCTATGCAGATGAAGCATGGAATGGGGCATTTTTTAATTACGCTTGGCAAAGTTTTAAAGTGGCTGTTGTGGTGAGCATTGCAACTATCCTATTGAGCTTATTGGTATTGTTTTATCAGCGCATTGCTAAACAAGCTTACCCTTTGCTCCCAGGGCGTTTAGCAAGTACTGGCTACGCCTTACCTGGTACTGTGTTAGCGATTGCCGTATTACTGCCATTAACACAGCTGGATGATGCATTAAATAATTGGCTTGAGCCTTTTGGTTTATCACCGGGGTTACTTTTAAGTGGCACTTTATTTGCGATGATCTTTGCTTACGTTGTGCGTTTTTATGCGATTGCACATGGCGCACTTGAAAGCAGTTTTTTACGTATTAGCCCATCACTTGATATGGCCAGCCAATCAATGGGCAAAGGGCCCTTACAAACACTTTGGCGAGTACATTTACCGCTATTAAAACGCGGCATTCTAACAGCTGGCTTATTAGTGTTTATTGAGTGTATGAAAGAATTACCGGCCGCTTTATTACTTAGGCCTTTTAATTTTGAAACGCTGGCCACCCATGTTTTTCAATATGTTAGTGATGAGCAATTGGAGCTTGCGTCAATTTCGGCCTTGTTTATCGTGTTAGTTGGGTTAATCCCTTTGTATTTCGTTAATCGTTCGATGGAGCAAAATCACTCATGAGTCATTTGATAATTAAAGACTTAGCTTATCAGTACAATGCGACTCAGGTGTTGAGTGAACTAAACCTCAATGTTGAACAAGATGAAATCGTCTGTTTGCTTGGCGCAAGTGGCTGCGGCAAAACCACAACCTTAAAGGCAATTGCCGGGATTTTACAGCCTGAGCAAGGCTATATGAGTATTGATTCAAAAGTGGTTAACGATAGTGGGCTATTTGTTGCACCGGAAAAACGTAATATTGGCATGATGTTCCAAGACTATGCGCTATTTCCTCATTTAACGGTGAGCGACAACATTGCGTTTGGCCTTAGCAACATGAGCAAAGCACAAAAGCGAGAGCGTGTAGATGAAATGCTTAGCCTTGTTAAACTCGATGGTTGTGCACAGCGATACCCGCATCAGCTTTCAGGTGGCCAGCAGCAACGAGTGGCAATAGCCCGTGCACTTGCTTACAAACCAAGTTTACTATTACTTGATGAGCCATTTTCGAATATTGATACACAAGTACGTTTTGAGCTTATCGCCGATATACGCCGCATTATTAAAGCTCAGCAGGTTTCTGCGGTATTTGTTACTCACTCAAAGGAAGAAGCTTTCGCATTTTCTGACACGCTTGCTGTTATGCATGGTGGAAAAATCGCCCAACAGGGCTCTCCGGAGCAGTTATTTAGTCAACCTAACTCAAAGGTGGTTGCAGAGTTTCTTGGTACGGGCATATACTTAACGGCAAAAGTATTAACGCCAACTGAATACGAAACGGCGTTTGGCGTGGTTCAGTCATTGACGGCAAGCAATACTAATTGCCAGCAAGGTCAAGTGTATATAAGACCGCACCATATTCAGTTGTGTGAAGCTGCGCACAGTGACGCAAACAGTTTAACTATCTTGCAAAGACGTTTTATCGGCACGCGTTATGTGTACCGTATCAATATTGCAGGGCAAGAGTGTGAAGTTGCCGCAGAGCAAGATCGCGTGTTAGCTGTTGAGCAGCCTGTAAAAATAAAAATAATGCCGCACACAGTCAATTTTTTTCATGATTAGTGATAAATAACAATCTTGAATCCTTGGCTTTGTGCAAATAACGAGAAGCTAAGGATTCACTATGGCGCAAGCGCAATCTGGGATTTGTGCTGAAGCAAACTTACATGGTTTGCACCTGTTTTTTAATGTTTACGATGGCCATGATGAGTCATTACGTAAAAAACTAAAACGCGTCAGCGTCATTCAAGATGAGTTTGCTGATCAGTTCTCAGAAGCCATGCTGTCGTGCGTGGTTGCCCTTGGTGCTCAGTATTGGCCGCATATCTTGCCCGAGTTTATTCCTAGTCAATTGCAAAGCTTTCCGAATGTAACTCACAGTGATCATGTGATTAGTGCCCAGCCATTTGATTTGTTTGTACAAATTCGCTCAGACCGCGAAGATGTCAATCATCTATTTGCCTTGCAAATTCTAAAATTATTAACACCGGATGTTGAGCTGGTGGAGCAGGTTCGTAATTTTCGATTTTTAGACGGGCGTGATTTTAACGGCTTTATCTATGCGGGTGATACGCCGCATGGTCGCCAAAAGCGTACTACAGCACTTATCGATAAACCGGGTCACTTTGAAGACCAAGGCAGTTATATCCATGTTCAGCGCTTTGTGCATGATTTGAGTGTCTGGCAGCATTTATCGTTGTCTGAGCAAGAGCAAATCATGGGGCGTACACGTCTTGATAACACCTTGATTGTGCCCGCTGTAGAAACCAGTCATGCGGTTCGTAGTGAATTAAAAGATGAGCATGGCCAGCCACTATTGCTAAACCAAAGCATGCCATTTGGTGATGTGCATAAGCAGGGAATTTTAATGGTTTCGTGTGCTGCGCAAGGGGATGCGTTTGAACAGGTATTAAAGAGTCGCTTAGGGCAGGGCGATTGCTATGATCATTGGCTCGATTTTACTCAAGCCGATATGGGATCTGCGTTTTTCGCCCCGTCAGTAAACTTTTTAAAGCAGCTTTAAACTGTATCGAATAAAGTGCGCACGCGCTCAAGCGTGACATCGATTTCAGAAATCTTCGCAGGGGCGATAAAAATAGTGTCGTCACCTGCAATCGTACCTAGCACACCATCCGCCTTCCCGAGTGAATCAAGTAAACGAGCAATTAATTGTGCTGCGCCTGGACTGGTGCGAATAATGATCATCATTTCGTTATGCATAATATCGATAACAAGTTGGCGAAGCGGGCTTTTCGCTGTTGGCACACCCATTTCAGCTGGTAAACAATACACCATTTCTTGTTTTGCATTGCGAGTACGTACCGCACCGAACTTGCTTAACATGCGAGAGACTTTACTTTGGCTAATATTATCAAAGCCTTGCTCTTTTAATGCTTCGACAATCTCACCTTGTGAGCCGAAGTTTTCTTCTTTTAATAGCGCTTTAAACGCTTTGATCAGTGCTTCTTGTTTGTCTTGTGGTTGCATGTTGCCGTTTCTTTATTCATAAAATGTAGGGTAATTCTACACAACTCTGCATATTTATGCAGTATTAGTTTACAAAGTCGTCCAAAATGCTGTGTCTTTACAGCCAAGTTTACAACTATGGTCGAAATTATACGCGAAATAAGCAGGATAAATTTGTTTTTAGTCGCTAATTTCATTATCTTTAGGGCCACAAATATTTCCTACCTCAAATTACGGAGAATTCCAATGAAAGTTGCTGTTTTAGGCGCAGCTGGCGGTATCGGCCAAGCATTGTCTTTATTATTAAAAACAAGTTTACCTGCAGGTTCTGAATTATCGTTATACGATGTTGCCCCTGTTGTTCCTGGTGTAGCGGTTGATCTTTCTCACATTCCAACAGACGTTAAAGTTGAAGGCTTTGGTGCTGACAGCCTAGACGCAGCATTAGCTGGTTGTGATATCGTTCTTATCCCAGCGGGTATGCCACGTAAGCCAGGCATGGACCGTGCGGACCTTTTCAACGTAAACGCAGGTATCATCAAAACATTAGCTGAAGGCATCGTTAGAAACTGTCCTAAAGCGTTAGTGGGTATCATCACTAACCCAGTTAACGGCACTGTGCCAATCGTTGCTGAAGTATTCAAAAAAGCAGGTACTTACGATGCTAACCGTGTATTCGGTATCACAACACTTGACGTGATCCGTTCAGAAGCATTTGTTGCTGAACTTAAAGGTTTAAGCGCAACTGACGTTAAAGTTCCAGTGATCGGTGGTCACTCAGGTACTACAATCCTTCCTCTTCTTTCTCAAGTTGAAGGTGTTACTTTCACTGACGAAGAAGTTGCAGCATTAACTCCACGTATCCAAAACGCAGGTACTGAAGTTGTTAACGCTAAAGCGGGTGGCGGTTCAGCGACTCTTTCAATGGGTGCTGCAGCAGCACGCTTCTGTATGTCTTTAGTTAAAGGCTTACAAGGTGAAGAAGTTGTTGATTACGCATACGTTGCAGTTGAAAACGGTGATGCAGCCTACTTCGCACACCCAGTTCGTTTAGGTAAAAACGGCGTTGAAGAAATCCTTTCTTACGGTGAGTTAAGTGCATTCGAAGAGCAAGCTAAAAACGACATGCTAGCTACTCTTAACAAAGACATCCAAGAAGGTGTTGATTTCATCAACGGTTAATTCCGACAGATGATAGGCGGTTTTTTAAATCGCCGAAAACAAAAAAGCCTGCATATGCAGGCTTTTTTAATGGCTCGAATAAATAGCGTTTAATGATCGCGGGCAACGGCGATGCGTGCCAAACTCTCTAATGCTTGTTTGTACGGTGTGTCTGGTAAGAAAGCAATGCAAGCAATCGCTTTGTCAGCTTCTTGCTCAGCTTTTTGCATTGCAAACTCAAGCGCTTTAGTATCAGCTAATGCTGCTAGAATGCTCTCTAAGTGATCCATACCATTGCCAAGCTCAATAGCGTCTCTAATTAGCTTCACTTGCTCTGGGGTGCCTTTTTGCATTGCGTAGATAAGCGGTAGGGTAGGTTTACCTTCAGCTAAATCATCGCCAATGTTTTTACCAAGTTGCTCAGCATCGGCGTTGTAATCAAGTACATCATCCACTAATTGAAATGCCGTGCCAAGATGCATACCGTATAAGTTTAATGCTTCAAGGGTTTGCTCATCTTGCTCGGTAATAATTGCAGCAAGGCCAGTTGCAGCTTCGAACAATTTTGCCGTTTTGCTGTAAATAACCTGCATGTAGCTTTGTTCTGTCGTGTCTGGGTCATTACAGTTCATTAGCTGTAATACTTCGCCTTCAGCGATGACATTCGTTGCATCAGCTAGAATTTGCATAATTGGCATTTTACCTAGGCCAACCATCAACTGAAATGAACGTGTATAGATAAAGTCACCCACCAAAACGCTCGCTGCATTACCAAATTCAGCATTGGCTGTTGGTGTACCACGGCGTAAATGTGACTCGTCGACAACGTCGTCATGCAATAAGGTCGCGGTATGAATAAACTCGATGATAGTAGCAAGCGTAATATGGTCTTTGCCCTCATAACCGAGTGCTTTTGCCGCTAAAATGGCCAACATAGGTCGAACGCGCTTACCACCGCTGTTTACTATGTATAAACCGAGTTGGTTAACCAATGCGACATCTGAGCGCATTTGGGCGTGTATAAGTTGATTGACGTCATCCATTTCATTTTCGATTAACGTCTGGATAGCTTTTATATCCATTGATCTCCGAGCCAATATTTATGGGTATACGGGGCTGATTGTACAACAAAAAAAGCGCTTGCTCGATATTTTGTGATGATTCATTAAAAAAACACTGTAAAGTTTTTTATTTCAGATCAATTTTGCTGACATAAATTTATAAGCTTGATTAATAAGTGATCAGCTTTTTGAATTCACAAAGTCTGTATTATTGGCGTAATTTAATTGTCATGAGATCGTAAAAACCGCTTGGCATGTGGTGTTTTTAGGATAGAATAGGGGAAAATATTGAATTGCTCTCAATGCAGCTATTTTTTATTCATTTTATCGAAAAAGAGGCTTGCTAGTTTTTGCACATTAGCGTAAACTTCGCGCCCTATTGAAGAATATTTTAGTTGCGTCGATTTGAGGGCGCACAGACGGAGTTAATTATGTACGCGGTTTTCCAAAGTGGTGGTAAACAGCACCGTGTGACTGAAGGTCAAACAATTCGTCTTGAGAAATTAGACGTTGAAACTGGTGCAGCAGTTGAATTTGATTCAGTACTTTTAGTTGCTGATGGTGAGAAAATCGAGATCGGTGTACCGTTCGTAAACGGTGGTAAAGTAACAGCTGAGGTTGTTTCACACGGTCGCGGTGAGAAAGTTAAGATCGTTAAATTTAGACGTCGTAAGCATTCTCGTAAGCAAATGGGCCATCGTCAATGGTTCACTGAAGTTAAAATCACTGGCATTAGCGCTTAATTTAGAGGTACTGAGAAATGGCACATAAAAAAGCAGCTGGTAGTACTCGTAACGGTCGCGATTCAGAAAGCAAACGCCTAGGTGTTAAGCGTTTTGGTGGCGAATCAGTTCTAGCGGGTAGCATCATTGTTCGTCAACGTGGTACTAAGTTCCACGCTGGTGCAAACGTAGGTATCGGTAAAGACCACACTATCTTCGCAAAAGCAGATGGTAAAGTTCAATTCGAACAGAAAGGTCCTTTAAACCGTAAATACGTAAATATCGTAGCTGAGTAATCATCTCGATATTTGAAAAACCCCGCCTTTGCGGGGTTTTTTGTTTTGAGGCGCATACTAATGCGCATAAATATATACCTAAGCTAAGCCTGCAATCAGAAGGGCTTAGGTATATAATAGAGTTATTAACAAGCCAATCTTAAAGTGAGTAATCATGAAGTTTGTAGATGAAGTAGAAATTCGTTGTGACGCGGGTGATGGCGGCAGCGGTGTCGTATCTTTCCGACGTGAAAAATATGTACCAGACGGCGGTCCTGATGGCGGCGATGGCGGCGATGGCGGCAGCGTTTATCTACAAGCCGATGAAAACTTAAATACCTTAATTGACTATCAATTTGAGCGTTTTCATAAAGCAGAGCGCGGTACAAATGGCCAAAGCCGTAACATGACAGGTAAAAAGGGCGCTGATTTGACGCTTAAAGTACCTGTAGGTACGCGTATCACTGACGTTGATACAGAAGAGTCACTAGGTGATTTAACTAAACATGGTCAAAAAATTGTAGTTGCGAAAGGTGGTTTCCATGGCTTGGGAAATGCACGTTTTAAATCAAGTACTAACCGTGCACCACGTCAAAAGACACTAGGTACACCTGGTGAAGTTCGCAGCTTACGCCTTGAGTTAATGCTACTTGCTGATGTTGGCTTGCTGGGTTTACCTAATGCTGGTAAATCAACATTTATCCGTAGTGTTTCGGCGGCAAAACCAAAAGTGGCTGATTACCCATTTACAACGCTTATTCCTAACCTTGGTGTAGTACGCCCTGATGCGAATAAATCATTTGTTATTGCAGATATTCCTGGTCTGATTGAAGGCGCTTCAGAAGGTGCGGGTCTGGGTATTCGCTTCTTAAAGCACTTAGAACGTTGTCGTGTATTACTGCATATTATTGATATTATGCCAGTTGATGGTACTAACCCAGTTGATAATGCCTTTGCGATTATTAACGAGCTACACCAGTACAGCCCCAAACTTGCTGAAAAGCCGCGTTGGTTAGTATTTAACAAAATCGACTTATTGCCAGAAGATGAAGCCGAAGCCCTGTGTAATGAAATTGCCGAAGAGCTAGGTGAAGAGGTTAATGTTTACCGTATTTCTGCTGCAAACAAGCAAAATACCCAAGCATTGTGTCATGACATTATGGCGCTGCTTGATAGTATGCCGAAAGAGAAATTCGCTGAAGAAGAGAAAGAAGAAGTTGAATTTAAGTGGGATACTTACCATCAGAAAGCAACATCTCAAGATGATGATGATTGGGATGACGACTGGGATGATGATGACTACGATGTAGAAGTTATCTACCAACGATAAAATTTTAAACTGAAAAGGAGCCATGCGCTCCTTTTTTATTAATAAGAAAAAAGTATTAAGGTTTAGTGTGAAAATTTCAATGATTGCTGCTATGGCAAATAACCGAGTAATAGGCCAAGACAACCAAATGCCATGGCATTTACCCGCCGATCTACAGCACTTTAAAAAAGTAACTATGGCAAAGCCTGTGATCATGGGCCGTAAGACGTTTGAATCCATTGGTCGCCCTTTACCTGGACGTCAAAATATTATTATCACGCGCAACGCTGATTACACAGCAGAAGGGATTGAGGTGGTTACTTCACCAGAGGCTGCGCTGGCATTGGTTGCTGAAGTTGAAGAAGTTATGATTATAGGTGGCGGAAATATCTACGAACAATTTCTATCTCTGGCAGATCGACTATACTTAACATTCATCGATCTTGAAGTGAGCGGTGATACGCAGTTCCCAGATTACGAAAGTGTTGCTAATTGGACAGTTGTCGAGCAAGAACAGCATCAGCCTGATAACAAAAACCCTTACTCGTATACGTTTGTAACCCTGTACAAAAATTCGTAACATTATTGCGGTAAAATTAATTAGTTGGTACAATATTACACAATCTTGGTAAGAAGAAAGTATTACATAAGGGCAAAATATGATGAAGTTACCAAATATGTTACTTGCAGCGGCTGTTGTTTCAGCGTCAGTTGCGTATACAGCACCAGCAAAAGCTGATGATCAATTAGCGGTTTCAATCTGTGAGTATATTGCAGCAGATGATAAAAACCGTTTACGTGATAAGCTTAAGAGCTCACGTGTTAAAATCCGTAACATCTTTGATGCTGTACAGTGTAATGGTAATAACATGCTTCGTCATGCAATCGAAAGCGGCGCAGCAGATACAGGTGAATACATCGTTAAGAACCTATCTAAAAGTTCTTTAGAAGACGGTGCAGACATCGCATGGGCTGAAGCAAACGGCCACGGTGGTTCACCACTAATCGCTGTTATTAAAGACCGCGCAGGTCTTTAATTTAAAAGCCAATAGAATTTAAGAAACCGCACTCGTTGCGGTTTTTTTATGCCTGAAAAACGCTTCGCTAAATTAATTCCTACTCGCTGTAATACGTAATTATTTGCTATTAAAAAATGCGCCTATTTGGGAGGGGAGGCAGGCTAATATTAAGTGTAGTCAGCTCACAAGATAGGCGAATTGATATGAATACATACAAAAAAGCCGTGTTTTTTTTCACAAACACGGCTTCTATCTTTGTTAACTCGTAACTCGTAACTCGTAACTCGTTTACAGCTTCTTAAACTTTAAACGCATCGACCGATAAACGTAGTTCTTCTGCTAACTTAGCAACTTCTGAACTTGAAATATTGGTTTGGTTTGCGCCCTCAGCTGTTTGCTCTGCAATTGCCACAATCGACTCTAAGCGTTCGCTAATTTCTTGTGATACTTGTTGCTGTTCGTGAGCGGCTGTTGAGATCTCTTCACTTACATTATGAGCTTGTGCAACGGCTGCAGTGATTGAATCAAGGGCTGTGTTGGCAAGGTCTGATTGCTCAACACACGACTCAGCTTGTTGCTTACCTTTCGACATCGCCGATACAGCAGCCTCAGCGCCAACCTGAAGTGATTCAATCATAGCTTGGATCTCTTGGGTCGACTCTTGAGTCTTGCTTGCTAAAGAGCGAACCTCGTCAGCTACAACAGCGAAGCCTCGGCCTTGTTCGCCAGCACGTGCAGCTTCAATTGCTGCATTAAGGGCGAGTAGGTTAGTTTGCTCTGCAATGCCACGAATAACATCTAAGATACCGCCAATTGATGCGCTGTCTTTGTGTAGTTGATTGATAACTTGCGATGCATCATCAACTTCACGGGCAAGTTGTTCAATGGTTGCTTTATTTTGTGAAGAAATACCTTTAACACGGTCTGCTTCTTTATCCGCGTTTTTGATTTCGCTCAGCGCTTGTTGTGCACTGCTGCTTACCGCTTGTGATGTACTGCTCATTTCAGTGGTTGCAGTTGCCGCTTGTTCAACTTGTGCTTGTTGATTACGAATCGCCTGGCTTGACTCTTCAGTGATTGCAGAAGTTTCCTCAGAAGCCGCAGCAAGCTGTGTAGAGCGAGAAATAATACCTTGAATAAGCGTACGCAAACTTTCGATGAGTGTATTACAGCTTCGTGATAACTCACCAAACTCATCTTTAGCTGAATCATCTAGGCGTTGAGTCATGTCACCGCTAGCAACAATATCAAGAATACGGTTTACTTCAGACAGAGGTTTAGTAATACGGTTTACAGTAATCGCCGCCACTGCAATAGCAATTAAAGTCGCGATAACCATGGCAATCCAAGTCCAAATAGTCGCCGTTGATACATTGCCGCTTACATCTTGCTGTAAGTCAAAGGCAAGGACAGTTGCTTGATCAACAAGCTCTTTAAGTTGTTTTAGGGCTTCGGTCGTTGATTTTTCTGCATTGGCTAGTTCAGATTCAGTTTGTGCAATTGCATCAATTAGGCGTTTTTTATTTGCAGATAAACTGTTGTTGCCGCGCACGTTATTGGCAAGGCTTTCAAAATAACCATTTAGGTCATTATATAAGTCAGCATTATTATCAATGATAGCTGGGCGGATAAGGCCAAGGCTTCGTTCAACTTCTTCCAAGTAGTAAACTTGCTCGTTTTTAACAATATCTAACGTGTTAAGGGTTTTAACCGTTAACATATCGGTACTATTAGTGACGACTGACTGGAAGTTGTTTTCCATGTTGTTAGCAGCTTGATAAGCACGTGAGTGGTTTTCTTCAAGGCCATCAATATCAATGATATCTAGCACAACTGAGTTAGCATCTTCAGCGCTGATCTCGATACTTTCAAGCTGCGTGCGTAGCGTTTTATTCAGTTCTAGCTGAGTTTGTTTATCTGCGAAAAGGTTATCAACAGATTTAGCAAAACGTTTATAAGTTTGTTCAACTTCTTGGCTGCTTTGTTTCAGTTTAGGATCGTTACTCACTATCTGCTGTAGCTCTTGATAAGAGCTATCGTAACGCTTTTTCTGTTCAGTAAAATTCTTGCGAAGAGCCGCTAACTCATCTTGTGATGTGGTGTAAAAGCTGGCTTGTGCCGATTTACTCATCAAAATGAATTCAACCTGCAACTCATAACTTTTATCGAGAGCCGGTAATGACAGCTGATTAACTCGCTGCGTTGATTGATCAATGTTGGTAATTCTGATCAACGAGTTACCACCAATAAATAGCAGGAGTAACGTAATAACAATAAAGCCACCCCAAATACGCTGTCTAACGGTCAAGTTCATATGTAATTCCAGAAAATAGTACTAATCAACACTTATCGGCAAGGTTGCCAATTAGTTAAGTATTTAAATTTAATTAGCTTTAAATTAAATTAACTTTAATTGTTATAAATCTAACAGATGTTCAGCTATTTTTCAGTTTATTTAGATAAAAGAGTGGGATTTTTCGACAAAACAGCCTTTTTGGCTGAGTTCCATGAGTGTCATAGCACCTCCCCATACACAGCCGGTGTCGAGAGCGTGAATATTTTTAGCTTTAACTTTACCTTCTAAAGCAGCCCAATGACCAAATGTGATCTGTTGCTTGAGCTTACTAATATTCGGATGCTCGAACCAAGGGATTATTGAGCTATCTTCACTAATGCTGGTTTTGTTACTGAAATCGAGTTCACCAAGCAAATTAACAAAGCGCATGCGCGTGAAGTAATTAACGATATAACGAAATTTAGCCTCGTTAGGTAATGTTGATTGCCATGCTAATGGATGAGGGTCATACATATTGGCAAAGTAATGGCTTGCATCAGCACCTTGATAGCAACGCTCTGCAAAGCGAGCACGCTTTAGTGCTTTTTTTATCGACCAATTAGGGTTTAAGCCAGCATGGCTAATGAGCATGTCATATCGTTCAAGCCATAAGGCTAATGGTTGCTGTTGCAAAAAGTGAATATATTCAGCGCGTTTTGGGCTATCAAAAACATCAGCAAGTTTATCTTTTGGGTTTGCTGGTTTATTTAGATAATGACAAGCAATAAGGTGTAAATCATGATTACCAAGGGTAATACTGACACTGCCTTGCATTGTATAAAGGTGCTCGAGGCAGGCGAGTGAATCAGGGCCTCGAGCGACAATATCGCCGACTAAGTAGAGATGATCTTGGCTTGGGTTAAAATCGACACGTTTTAAGAGCGTATCAAATTCACTATAACAGCCCTGTAAGTCACCAATTGCGTAGTCAGCCATTGTTACCTAGTGCAAAATGTTTGGACGGGCTAAACGAAACACCTCGATTGGTGCTTCAAATTCAGTACCAAACTCGTTGCGCATGGTGTAGTGGCCTTGCATTGTCCCTACAGGGGTATCAAGTACCGCACCGCTGGTGTATTTGTAACTTTCACCAGGGGCAATGGTCGGTGTTTCACCAACAACGCCTTCACCTTGTACTTCCACTTCTTTGCCATTGGCATCGGTAATTAACCAGTAACGACTCAAAAGCTTAGCACTACATAAACTGTGGTTTTTTATGGTGATTGAGTAAGCAAAAACGTATTTATCTTGTTCAGGCTCTGATTGACCTTCTACATAGAAGGTCTCAACCGACACCTTAATTGGAGAACCTAAATTACTGCTTGTTGTCATAAATCCAATTAGCTATATCAATAAATTGTTGTAAAGACAGGCTTTCTGCACGAAGAGTGATATCTATACCGATACCTGTTAGCTCTTCAGCTGTAAGCAAGTTAGCTAAGCTGTTACGCAGTGTCTTACGGCGTTGATTAAACGCTTCTAAACATACTGTATTTAAAAGTTTAGTGCTTTTAGCTGTGCGTTGCTCAGGCTTTTTCGGGATCAAGCGGATAACCGCTGAATCGACCTTAGGGGCAGGCTTGAAGCACTCTGGTGGCACATCAATCACTGGCATTGCGTGGCAGTAATATTGTGTCATTACACTTAAACGGCCAAACGCTTTACTGCCTGGGCCTGCAACCATACGCTTGACCACTTCTTTTTGTAGCATAAAGTGCATATGCTCAACGTTATCTGCGAACTCAAATAAATGGAATAGCAGTGGGGTCGATACGTTATAAGGTAAGTTACCAAAAATCTTTAATTTTTCGTCAGACTTGATCAGAGTGCTAAAATCAAACTTCATTGCATCGCCTTGATGCACCGTTAATTTTGGCCCTAAGAATGGGTGGCTTGTTAAACGTTCTGCTAAGTCTTTATCTAGCTCAACAACAGTTAGGTGGCCACTTAAATCAGCTACTGGCTCAGTGATTGCACCAAGACCCGGGCCGATTTCTACTAAATTGTCTTCAGGTTTAGGATCGATAGCCGTGACGATTTTGTCGATGATCATGTCATCGTTTAAAAAGTTTTGACCAAAACGCTTACGTGCGCGGTGTCCTAAATGTACTTTATCTGTCATTGATTCTGTGCTTTTTCATGGGCGAGCTTAATTGCTTCGCGGATCGCTAATTCAAAACTACCTACATCAGCAGTACCCGTGCCGGCTAAATCGAGTGCCGTACCATGGTCTACTGAGGTGCGAATAAATGGCAGGCCAAGGGTGATGTTGACCGAATTGCCGAAACCTTTGTATTTTAGCACAGGTAATCCCTGATCGTGATACATTGCTAGCACTGCATCTGCTTGCGAAAGGTATTTATCTTGAAAAAGGGTATCAGCAGGCAATGGTCCAATTAAGTTCATGCCTTGGTTATTTAACAGCTCTAACGTTGGCGCTATAGTATCTATTTCTTCAGTGCCTAAATGACCATCTTCGCCAGCATGTGGATTGAGGCCACAGACGAGGATACGCGGTTTTTCAATACCAAACTTAGTTTGCAAGTCATGGTTTAAAATAGTGGCAACTTTACTTAAACGCTCAACGGTGATTGCGCGCGATACATAAGCAAGCGGTATGTGCGTCGTGACAAGTGCTACGCGCAAGCCTTCGGTTGCTAATAACATCACGACATCAGCAGTATTCGATTGCTGTGCAAAATACTCAGTGTGACCGCTGAATGAGATACCTGCTTTGTTGATAATCCCTTTATGTACTGGGCCTGTAACAACTGCGGCAAAGGTACCGTCCATATTTTTTTCACTGGCGATACGTAATGTATCGAGTACATATTGACCATTGGCGTCATTTAGTACACCTACTTCAACGTCTGTGCCTAAATCTACTTGGTGTAAGTAAACACTGCCAGCAGGCGCAATACTAGGCGTTTGGCTATCATCAAAGTCAATTAAGTTAATGTCTAAGCCAAGCAACTTGGCGCGCTGTTTTAACAGCGCACCATCAGCAATCACCACCAGTTGGGCATCCCACTGGTGCTGCGCTAACTTGATAAGTAAATCAGGGCCAATACCGGCTGGCTCACCTGGGGTAATTGCAATTCTAATGGTCATAATTTTATTCTGTTGGGAAAATGTCAACGTGTGCTTGCTCACGCATTTCTTGCTGCCAGTTGAAACTTTCTTCTTTAAATTTACGATTAAACAGTAGTTGGTGAGCGCGGTTACGCTTAGCTTGCTCTGTTTTATCTGCTACACGCTTGT
>Ga0066376_10002444_pt1 | contig 17321 bp, 12 predicted proteins | sample Knorr_S15_td_Bot_FD_77009 | JGI IMG/M metagenome (GOLD analysis project Ga0066376, IMG submission 77009) | Marine microbial communities from Southern Atlantic Ocean transect - Knorr_S15_td_Bottom_ad_5009_LV_A | ecosystem: Environmental > Aquatic > Marine > Oceanic | place: Southern Atlantic... | reverse complement strand
GGAGGCGGCGATCGGGTTCGCCAACCGCTTGCGCGAGCAGGATCTCGCCAGCGTCATCGATTTCGATAGCCGGGTCGAGATTCTCCACGAATTCACGAACTCGCTCGACGACCTGACCGTCGCCATTCGACGGACCTCCGCCGGCGGCTCAACGTCGCTCTACAACGCCATCTACATTTCGCTCAAGGAACTCGCGAAAGTCGGCGCCGCTGCCTCCGACGCGGCCGAGATCCGTCGCCAGGCCATCGTGGTGTTGTCGGACGGCGAAGACACGTCCAGTCTGGTCGAATTCGAAGAAGTGCTGGAGCTGGCGAAACGGTCGAACACGGTCATCTATTCGATCGGACTCCGGTCACAGGAACGGCGGACACGGCGGGGGTTCCGGGAAGCCGACTTCGTCTTGCGCCAACTCGCCCAGGAAACCGGAGGCCGGCACTTCTTCCCCGACACGGCGAACGAGTTGTCAGAGATTTATCAGCGCATCTCGGACGAGCTCTCCAGCCAGTACACGTTGGGGTATGCCTCGAAGAACCCTTTGAGGGATGGTCGGTATCGCCGAATCGTCGTGCGCGTCGACCGTCCCGACGTCGCGGCTACGACCAGACTGGGCTACTACGCGCCGACGGTCAATTGACCGGCAAGGGGCTGGTCGGCGCTCGGTCCTCCCGACAGAGCGAGCCATCCAGAGGTCAAGAGCCAGACCCATGAACCTACTTCCGCTTCTGTTTTACGTCGCGGCCGGCGTCGCCTACGGACTCCACTTCACGAAACGCAGCCCGCGAGCCGGCCGCATGGCCACCGCGTCGCTCGCCGGGGCGGTGCTCGTCCACACGTTTGTCATCGGCATGCAGACGATGGAGTTGGGACGCCTCCCGTTCGTGGGCGCCTCGGGGATCATCTCCGCGTTCGTGTGGCTGCTCGCCGTGGCCTATCTGTATACGGAAGTTTCGACCGACGAGCGGGCCATGGGGGTCTTCATCGTCCCGCTCCTCGTAGTGCTACAGGCGGCCTCGGCGCTGGGCGACCGTGTCATCGTACCGGCGCCGGTACTGGACAGCCCCTTGCTGGCGGTACATGTGATGTCGGTGTTGTTCGCGTACGCCGGTTTCGCGCTCGCCTGCGTCGTCGGCATCACCTATGTGCTGCTCTTTCGTGAGCTCAAGGCGAAACAGCTCGGGTTCTTCGCGGCCCGCCTCCCGTCATTGCAGGTGCTGGATGCGATGAACGGCCGGGCGGTCGGCATCGGGTGGCTGTTTCTCACCGCTGGGCTCGCGGTCGGGGCCGTCTGGTTGTTTCAACTGCACCCCGACACGCCCGACCCGCGCGTACGCGCCATGTCGCTCTTCGATCCGAAGATCTTCGTCGTGTCGCTGAGCTGGCTCGTGTACTCGTTCGAGCTCTACGCACGCCGCGCCATCGGGTGGAACGGGAAGCGCGCGGCGTGGCTCTCGGCCCTTGGCTTCTCGATCGTGCTGCTCAATCTCGTGCCGGTGGGCTACTTCCTAACGGAGAGTCACAATTTCTAGTCAACGGCGCAGAAGAGCCCGGCCCAGGCGCGCGACAATGCGCGCCCCGCGGCCACGGAGTGGGGCTCTCAGGGGTCCCCGCGGAGTGGCCGCGTGGGGTCCGGGGCATAGCCCCGGCTAAATACGACGATGGACCTGCTGCTACTGGGCGTGAGCCACCACACGGCGCCGGTCGACCTGCGCGAGCGCGTCGACTTCTCGAAGCGCGGCGTGGCGGAGGCATTGCGGGAGCTCGCGGTCTGCCCGGCCCCCCCCGAAGCGGTGGTGCTCACGACCTGCAATCGCGCCGAGATTTACGTCACTTGCGAGAACGTCGACACCACGCGTGGTGACCTGGGTCGATTCATGAGCCGCTTCCACGGCATCCCTGAGTCAGAACTGAAGCCGCACCTCTATGCCCGCACGGGCGCCGACGTCGCGCGCCACCTGTTCCGGGTGGCAGCCGGGCTCGATTCGCTCATCGTGGGCGAGCCGCAGATCTTCGGACAAGTCAAAGAGGCCTTTGCAACGGCGTCGAGCGAGCGGCGCACCGGCTCGTTGCTGAACAAGCTGTTCATGTCGTCCTTCGCGGTGGGCAAGAAGGTGCGGGCTGATACGGGACTGGGCGAGGGCGCGGTGTCGGTCAGCTTTGCCGCCATCTCGCTCGCCCGGAAGATCTTCGGCAACCTGAAGGACCGTCGAGTGCTCGTGGTAGGCGCCGGCGACATGGCGGAGTTGACCGCCATCCACCTCCAGTCGCACCAGGTGGCGCAGATCGTCGTCACCAACCGGACACTCACCCGAGCCGAGGCACTCGCGCGCAAGGTTGAAGGCAGCGCGGTCTCCTGGTCAGCCGTCGACGACGAGCTGCTCCACGCCGACATCGTCGTGACGGCAACCGGGGCTCAAACGCCGCTGATCAGCGCCGCCTCTATTTCGCGCGTCATGCGTGCCCGTCGAAACCGGCCGTTGTTCATCGTCGATATCGGAATGCCGCGTGACGTCGACCCGGCCGCGGGCGAACTCGAGCAGGTGTTCTTGTACAACATCGACGACCTGCGGGCGATGATCAATGAGAACCTCGTCCGACGGCAGGAACAGACCGCCCACGCTGAAGCGATGATTGGCGCGGAAGTGGAGGAGTTTGTCGTCTGGCAGCGCTCCAGAGGATCGATTCCGACGCTCGTCGCGCTACGACGCCGCTTCGAGGCAGTCCGAGAGTCAGAGCTCAAGCGGCTGGCGCCCAAGCTCAACGGGCTCTCACCAGACGCTCGCGCCCGTCTGGAAGAGGTGACCAGACTCCTGGTTCAGAAGCTGCTGCTGACACCGACGGAACGGTTGAAGACCACCGTCGACGAGGAGACGGCGGCTCAGTATGTCGAGGCCCTCACGCAGCTCTTCAGCCTGTCCGAACCTCACCCCGCCGACAACCCAAACCGTACCGATGATGTGGACGCCGCCGGGTCTTCCGACACCACACAGGCCTCAACGTCGAAGACGCCGGTGACATCGTGACGTCTCTCAGACTCGGCACCCGTGGGAGTCCGTTGGCGCTCTGGCAAGCCGAACGCGTAGCGGCCGAGATCCACGCCGGGAGTGGAGATAGCTGCGAGCTCGTGGTGATCAAGACCACCGGCGACCGTCTGACCGACGTGTCGCTGTCAACCGTCGGTGGCAAGAACGTGTTCGTCAAGGAAATCGAACGCGCGCTTCAGCAAGGCGACATCGACCTGGCGGTGCATAGTGCGAAGGACATGCCGGCCGAACTGCCAGACGGCCTCGCCATCCCCGCGGTCCTACCGCGTGAAGACGCTCGGGATGCCGTCGTCCTCCCGGCTGGAGCCGCCCCGCTGCCGGAGCTGCCGACCTGCGAACTCGGCAACGCGTTCGGACAGATGCCGCGGATCGGCAGCGGCAGCGTCAGACGGGTCGCTCAGCTGAGTCGGGCGTGGCCGACGGCCCGGTTTCGCCTGATTCGAGGCAACGTCGACACCCGCCTGCGAAAGCTGGACACCGGTGACTACGACCTGATCATTCTCGCGGCGGCTGGTCTCAAACGGCTGGGGTACCATGACCGTATCTCGGCCGCGATCGACCTGGACACCTGTGTGCCAGCCCCTGGGCAAGGCATCATCGCCATCGAGACACGCGCTGACGACCATGAGACCATCGGCCGGCTGGAATCGCTCAACGACGCGCCGACCGCCGGGGCACTGATGGCGGAGCGCGCCGTCGTCGCCAGGCTGGGCGGCGGCTGTCAGGTTCCCATCGGGGCGTTTGCCGAACGGCTGGGCGATAGGCTCACGCTGCGGGCGGTCGTCGCCTCTCTGGACGGATCGCGGGTGCTGCGCCGCGAGGGCGCCGAGGCCGCCACCGACCCACGAGCGCTGGGTGTCGCCGTGGCCGAGAGTCTCCTGGAGGACGGCGCCGGGCCGTTGTTGGAGCAGGCCAAAACTGCCACGACCACAGACACGCTGACGCCATGAACGAAGCTCGGATCTATCTCATTGGCGCCGGACCCGGCGACCCCGCGTTGTTGACGCTGAAGGGACATCGGTATCTGACCGCCGCCGACGTCGTGGTGTACGACCACCTGGTCCATCAACGACTACTGCGTTGGGTCCGCGCTGACGCCGAGACGATCGACGTCGGGGCGGCGGCGCCGCGACCGCTCGAACAAGACGCCATCTGCCTACTGCTGGCTGAGAAAGCGCGCGAGGGTAAAACGGTGGCCCGTCTCAAGTGGGGCGACCCGTTCGTCTTCGACAGCGGGGGCAAGGAGGCTCTGTTTCTGCACGAGCAGGGTGTGCCGTTCGAGATCGTGCCGGGGATCCCGTCCGGCATCGGCAGCCCGACGTTCGCCGGCATTCCGGTGACCTATCCGGAAGCCGGCGACACGCTGACACTCGTACGGGGGCATGAGGGCGAAACCGATGCGCCACCGAAGGTCGCATGGAACCACTTGGCCCGCGTCTCCGGCACCATCGTCACCTACGGCGCCGGCCCTCAGCTGGCCGCCATGGTCAAGGCGCTCCGGCGTCACGGGCGCGCCGACAGCGAACCCGCCGCCGTCATCTACCGCGGCACACTGCCGACCCAGCACACCGTGCAGGGCTCGCTCGCCGAGATCGACGAGCTCGTCAGTGGTCCCGATCAACGAGAGGCGGCGGTGCTGGTCGTCGGTCGAGTGATTGGACTGCGGGACCACCTGCGCTGGTTCGACACGCGTCCGTTGTTCGGGCGCCAGATCGTGGTCACCCGTCCGAGAGCCCAGGCCTCCGACCTAGTGGACCGACTCGAACAGCTCGGCGCCAACGCGGTGGAAGTACCGACGATCAAAATCGAGGACCCAGACGATCTGGCGCCGCTCGATGAAGTCTGCGGCCGGGTCGATACCTTCGACTGGCTCGTCTTCACCAGCGCGAACGCCGTCGCCTACTTTATACGGCGGCTGCTCAATAGCCCCGCGGATGTCCGAGCCCTGAAAGGCGTTCGCCTCTGCGCCGTGGGCCCCGTCACGGCGAACGCGCTATCGAGATACGGCCTCAAGGTCGATCTGATTCCGGAGGAGTACCGTTCTGAGGAGATCGTCCGGGCCATGTGTCGAGACCACGACCTGACCGGCCACACCGTGCTGCTCCCACGCGGCGACCTCGCCCGAGACTTCTTGCCCTCGCAGTTGCGCCAGGCCGGCGCCAAGGTGACGACGGTGATCGCCTATCGAACCGCCCCGGTGGACCTGGAGGCTAGCGGCGGCCCTGACATCTACCGGCTTCTGCTCGAACGCCAGATCGACATCGTGACGTTTACCAGCGGGTCCAGCGTCAAGAATTTCGTGAAGGCGCTGGGTGAGGAGCAGGCGTCCGACCTGCTCGGTCGAGTGGATGTTGCCTGTATCGGACCGGTCACGGCCGATGTGGCGAGCCGTTTGGGCATTGCGACGACGATCATGCCGACCGTGTCCACGATACCGAGGATGGTCGACGCCATCGTCGCCCATACGCAGTCGGCCGAGCTCCAAGGAGAGCACCGATGAGCGGACTCAATCTGGTCCGCCGCCCGCGACGGCTCCGGACCACGTCCGGCATACGATCACTGGTACGTGAAACCCGACTGTCCGCGGACGCACTGGTCTATCCGCTGTTCGTCGTCGAGGGTCACGGCGTCCGGCGAGAGATCTCGTCCATGCCCGGCGTCTTTCAACTGTCGGTCGACGAAGCGGTTCGTGAAACGGCCGACGCCCGGGCAGACGGGGTACGAGCCGTGCTGCTGTTCGGACTCCCGGGAGACAAGGATGACACCGGGTCGGCCGCCGCCGACCCCGCGGCACCAGTGCAGTCGGCCGTCCGCGCGATACGCGAGCAGTGCGCCGACGTCACCGTCGTCACCGACGTCTGTCTCTGCGAGTACACATCACACGGACACTGCGGGGTCCTCGACGGGGAGCGCATTCTCAACGACGTCACGGTCGAACATTTGGTCCAGGCGGCGGTCTCCCACGCAGAAGCGGGCGCACACATCGTGGCACCATCAGACATGATGGACGGCCGCGTGGCGGCGATCCGGGCCGCGCTCGACGCGCGTGGCTTCGACGATGTCGCAATCATGTCGTACGCGGTCAAGTACTGTTCCGCCTTCTATGGCCCATTCCGCGAAGCCGTCGATTCGGCACCCGCGTTTGGTGACCGCCGCACGCACCAGATGGACCCAGCCAACACCGACGAAGCGTTGCGCGAAGTAGCGCTCGATCTCGAGGAGGGGGCCGACATCGTCTTGGTCAAACCGGCGTTGCCATACCTGGACGTGATCCAACGGGTCAAGAGCACGTTCCACCAGCCGACCGCCGCATACCAGGTCAGTGGTGAATACGCCATGCTCAAGGCCGCAGGGCGCTTGAACTGGCTCGACGAAGCTCGGGCGATGCTTGAAAGTCTGACTGCCATACACCGAGCCGGCGCCGACATCATCATCACGTACTACGCTCGCGAGGCGGCGCGAGCCTTGGTGGAGCAGAACGGTGGCTAGACGGCGCAAGAAACCTACTGGTCGCACGTCGACCCCGACGCAAGACGTCACGACGGAGGTGACGAACGACACTGCCGTGGCAGTGGCGGAGCCGACGGGAGCAGACAGCACCCACCCGCGCGATTCGCTGACCCTACGCACGTTTCTCCCGTATGGCGCGGCCATCTTCGTCGTCGGTCTGCTCATCCGAGCCGTGCACATCTGGCAAATCCGAAACGCGCCATTCTTTCCGCTGCTCATGGGCGATGCTCAGAGTTACCACGCCTGGGCGCAACAGCTTGCCGCGGGGGACTGGGTCGGGAGCGACGTGTTCTATCAGGCGCCGCTCTATCCCTACTTCCTGGGCCTGGTGTACACGGTGTTCGGGGAAGGACCGATGGTCGTCCGAGTCTGCCAGGCGGTCCTGGGGTCGCTCGCCTGCGTGTTCCTGGCCTTCTCCGGGTGGAGGCTTTTTTCGAAGCAGGTCGGTGTGATTGCCGGGGTACTCCTGGCCTTCTATGCTCCGTCCATTTTCTTCGACGGCATCGTACAGAAGTCGGTCCTCGACGCGTTCTTCCTGTGCCTGACCCTCGCGCTCCTGAGTGGGCTCATGGTCAACCCCGAACGCCGGTGGCCGTGGCTCTGGGTCGGCGTGACAATCGGCTGTCTCATGCTGACGCGCGAGAACGCGCTCGTGTTTGTGTTCGCCATCCTCTTTTGGCTGCTGTGGTGGCAGCGCCGGCTGGCGCGTGAGCGTTTCGTGTTGGCCGCCTTCCTCCTCGCCGGGCTGGCGGTGGTGCTGGTGCCGGTAGCCGCCCGCAACCTGGCCGTCAGCGGTGAGCTCTACCTGACGACGTCACAGTTCGGACCCAACTTCTATATCGGGAACAATGCGGACGCGTCCGGCATCTATCAGCCATTGCGATTCGGTCGGGGCGACCCCCGATTCGAGCGTCAGGATGCCACCGACCTTGCCCAGCAGGCCCTGGACCGAACGTTGAGTCCAGCCGAAGTGTCCCGGTACTGGACCCGCCGGGCCCTCAGTTACATCTGGTCGGACCCGTTCGACTGGCTCCAGTTGATGGGGCGTAAGATCCTGCTGGCAGGGAATGCGGCGGAGGTGGCGGACACCGAGGACCAGTTGAGCTACGCCGACCGTTCTTTCCTGCTCAGAGTGTCGGGCATCTTCTGGCATTTCGGCGTTCTGGCGCCACTCGCGCTATTCGGGGTGTGGGCGACCTGGGAGCGGCGGCGAGAGCTGACCCTGCTCTATCTGCTGCTCGGGGTCTATGCCGTGACCTTGGTCGCCTTTGCCATCATGGCCCGATACCGCTACCCGGTGGTCCCGTTTCTCATCCTGTTCGCGGCCGCGGGGGCGGCGAACGTCGGTCCCCTGCTACGCAGCCGACCGCGTCCGGAGCTGGCCTGGGGTGGCGCGACGCTCCTTCTGGTAGCGGTCTTCTGCAACTGGCCGGCCTTCTCGATGGCCGAGATGCGGGCCATCACGGAGAACAACGTTGGCTCGGAGCTACAGACACAGGGGGACCTGGACGCGGCCATCGACTTGTATCGCGACTCGCTGTCCCGCAATCCGGACAACGCGGTGGCCCTCAGCAATCTCGGCACGGCCCTGGCCGCTCGAGGTGAGGTCGACGAAGCCATCACCCAATACCGGCGGGCGCTCGAGATCGCACCGAACGACGCGGATGGTTTCTTCAATCTGGGCAATGCGCTGGCCATCAAGGGCGAACTCGAAGACGCCGCCGAACAACTGCGAGCGGCCATTGAGATTGATCCGGAATTCACCGAAGCCATCGTCAATCTGGGTAACGTGCTGGTCGAGACCGGCGAGATCGAAGAGGCCGAACGTCACTATCGGCGGTCAACCGAGCTGGAGCCCGACTGGGTAGAGGCGTACAACAATCTCGGCCTGCTGGCCATGTCGCAGGATAGACGAGAAGACGCGCTCGCGCTGTTCAGACAGGCGGTGGGTGTCGATCCCGAGTATGCGGATGCGCATTCAAACCTCGCCGCGGCCCTGCAGGTCGCCGGGGACATGGATGAAGCGCTTACCCACTTCCGCCGAGCGGTCGAACTAGCGCCCGAGTTGCCAACGACCCACAACGAGCTCGGCATGGCACTGGGGCAACTGGAACGATTCGACGAGGCCGCGACGCACTTCCGGCAAGCCACCGAGCTCGAACCGACGTTCTCCGAGGCGCACAACAACCTGGCGGTGACCGCGCAACTCCGGGGCCGTCCCGATGAAGCGATCACGCACTACCGTGAGGTCCTGCGGCTCGCGAGAAATCCAGTGACCTACAACGACCTTGGTATTGCCCTCGCCCAACAGGACGACCAGGATCAGAGGGACGAAGCGGTCACTCGTTTCCGGCAGGCTATCGCGATGGCTCCGGAATTCGCCGACGCGCACGGCAATCTCGCGACGGTGCTATTGGAGCGAGGTGAGGTGGACGAGGCGATCACGCACTTCCAGGAGGCAGTCCGGCTAGCGCCGGACAACGCCGAGATGCGGAGCCGACTCGAGGCCGCCCTGGCGGAACGATAGCTCGGTTGAGAGGTAAGCCGCTCGGGCGGTCCTCTATCTCGACTCAGTGGTCGATGGAGGAGCCTGGGAGGCCTGCGAGTCTTCGAGCATCTGGCAGGCGTCGGGGAGACCCATCGCGCACGCCTGTTCCATCAATTCGGCCGCTCGGCTCAAATCGGGAGCAAAACCCTGTCCGAGACGGTACATCAGGCCCAGTCTGAGGCAACTCATCGCCTCGCCCGCGCCGCACGCCCGAGAGAACCCCTCGGCGGCCCGCACCGAATCGACCGCCACACCGTCGCCACGAAGATAGATTTCTGCCAGGCTGCTGCACCCGGCGGCCCAACCCAGGTCGCACGACCGCGTAAACAGTTCACGGGCCAGCGTGTCGTCCTCGGTCACACCGCGACCGGCTCGATGGGCGGAGGCCAGCAGGTAGCAGGATTCGGGGTCGCCCGATTCGCAAGCCTCGCCTAGTGGTTGCGTGTCCTGGTAGGCCCAGGCATACGCCAGGCTGGTCGACGCGCGCTCGAAGTCGGCCCCGCCGGCGACGAGGGTGTCCGCATTGACACAACCGACCGCAAGCCCCAGCTCGCAGGCCCGCGCGAAGCTGGCCCCGGCTCCGCCCGGGTCGCGGTCGACCAGCGTCCCCTGAGCCAGCAGAATCCCCTGCTCGTTGCAGGACCACGCAAACCCTTCCCGGCAGTTGTTCGACTGTCTGACCAGCAAATTGCGGCAGCTGTGGCGCAACCCCTCCGAGCAGGCCTGTTCCCAGAATGCCGGGTTGGCGCCCTCGTGTCGCGACCCGACCGCATCGGTCGTCAGGAGCCCGACAAACAGCAGGGTCCACACCCCCATCGAGGCAAGATTCAGCTGTCGCGCGGACACGGCGGGCCAGAGCCTGTCGAGCCCGAACATGTCGGCGTCAAGCGCGCGGACGAAACGGTCCAGGGCCCGAACGCTCAGGTTCAACAATGGCACGCACAATAACTTGTCATAAAACGTGGGCACGCCGATCGGCCCCAACAGTGCGTAGAGCACGAACACACTCGCACCGTAGAGCGACCCGAACAGGACACGCCCGAACGATGTTCTCGGAGAGGTCGACGGATCGGTGACCAACAGGTGCAATCCCAAGAACACCGCGATCGGAATACTGGTATCGACGAAGAAATACACTCCGGTGGCACCGGAATAGACCACGCCCAGCAGATACAGGGTGGCGGCCGCCGACAACGTCATCAGGGTGACCGAAAAGAAGTACTGCACCATGAGCCCCAACCCGAAGATCACGACATACATGTGCTCCGGGTAGCGGAGAGTGAGCGCAATTTCCTGTCCCCAGGTGAGGTCAGTCTTGCCCGCGAGTATGAGGACGACGGAAAACACCGACAACGACAGGCCGGACGGATTGAAAATATGGGTCTGTCGCCCGTCACGGGTCCATGTCACCAGCTCCTTCCCGAGGAACCCGACGGCGACCATCAGGAACTGCAGGACGAACCAGTCGTCACGGAACCAGAGAAACAGGTTGGTGCTCAAAATGATGGGGAACGGGCCGAACCCGAGTCGCCACGCGTCGCGCCGCGACCAGGACAGCAGCATGTCGAAGGCGTACGCAAACACGATCTGCGCGACGATGAGCCAGGCGTGATTGGCCACCTCCGGCCAGTACCATCCCCAGTAAAGGAATACGCCGCAGTGAGCCACGAGCTGCAGATAGTGGTTCTTCCGCAGCGCGATCTCGAAGGTCAACACCCGGCGCGCGCCCGTCACGCGCCGCCACAGCGCCAGCTGCCAGACGAGCAGGGCGCCGCACGACAGCCAGAACGACCACGTCAACCCTTCGCTGCCGCGGATCCGCGGCAAGAAACTCAGCAGGAACAGCAACAGAATCGGATACAGCGGCAGCCAAATCGGAGCGAGACGACGTAGGAGGGCGGAGATCGCGAGTGTCATAGGTGAGAACGTCTGCCCATTCTACGCCAAGGGGACACGCACCCCGGGCTCCCGGCTTGACCCGTGGCGAGCATCCGTCCCACCATTGCGGCAGGCCGTTCCGGTGCTCCGGCCCTCACTCGCCGGGCCCCTTTTCAATGACACCAACGACCGCCACCCCAACGCGCACGCCGGTGACGCACATCGCGACGATACGTGTGCTCGCGGAGGCGACGCTCCCGTACGCGCTGATCATCGCGGCCGGGCTGCTCGTCTATGGCAACTCCCTGTTCTTCGACTACACCTACTTCGACGACCAGGAACTGATTTTCAACAACCAGTATTTCTTCGGAGATCTCTCCAACGTCGGCGCCCTGTTTATGGACGACATGTGGCGGTTCACCGAGGACACGTACTACCGACCGCTGTACATGCTGACCTACATGCTCGACTTCCAGTTCACCGGGATCGACATGTTCGGGTATCACCTGACCAGCGTCGTGATCCATCTGGTCTCCGCCTGCCTGCTGGTGGTGCTGTTCGGCGCCGTGGGATTCTCCAGGCGGCTGAGCATTTTGGGGGCGCTCGTGTTCGTCGTCCATCCGGTGCACGTGCAGGGCGTGTCGTGGATTCCAGGTCGAAACGACAGTTTCCTCGGACTCTCGGTCATCCTGGCCACGCTCGCCTGGGTCCGGTACTGGCGGGCCCCAGGACGCGGCCGGTGGGCGCTGCAGTCGCTCGCGTTTTTCTGCACGCTGCTGATCAAGGAACCGGCGTTCGTCTTGCCGCCGCTGCTGCTCGGACTGGTCTGGGCGCTGGACGACGACGGCGACTTCCTGAAGAAGCTGCAGGCCAGATGGATGGTCGTGGCCATCGGGTGGACGATACCGGCTATCAGCTGGTTCGGGCTGCGGTGGCTCGCGTTCGACAATCCGGCGCCGGTTGTCCCTCGCCTTGTGGACAACATTGGGCGCGCTGGGCTCGTACTCGTCCACTACTTCGGCAAGACGGTGATTCCGGTCTCACTCCGAACCGTGGCTGACCTGCATGCACCGCTGTGGCCGGGCCTACTCGTCCTGGCCCTGATCGGCGTGTTGATCACTCGCGTGCGACCGCGGCGAATGTTGTGGCTGGGTGTGACCTGGTTTGTGCTGATGGTCTTTCCCACGCTGCTGTCCGGTCACGACTTCTACCTCGAAGAACGGCTGTACGCGCCGCTGGTCGGCATGCTGCTCTTCCTGCTGTGCGTACTCGAGTCGACGGCGTTTCACACGAAGCCGATCGGGCGTGCCCTGCTGGCGGCCTGGATCCTGCTGTCCGTGGTGGTCGGATTCAACCGATCGCAGCAGTTTTCGGACCGGTGGTCATTGTGGGAGTCGGCGGTCGTGCAGTCACCGCAGTCGGCTTTCGCCGCGAACAACCTGGGTGCGATCTATTTCCTCGACCGGCGTTACGACGAGGCGCGGGTGCAGTATGAACGAGCGTTGGCGCTCGACCCGACCGAACCGATGGTGCGCAACAATCTGGGTCAGGTGCACCATCTGCTGGAAGATTTTGATACCGCGGCGAGCTATTACGAGGCAGAAATCCTGCGCAACCCCTGGTATCCGAACAGCCACTACAACCTGGGCCTTCTCTGGACCCGACTGAACCGACCCGACGACGCCGTGCGCGAGTGGGAGACGGCGATCGAGGTGGACCCGGATTATGCGGCACCCTACGAGATGCTGGCGCGGTACCACCGGGAACAGAACGATCCCGAACGGGTTCAGTACTACCTCAACGAACTACGCAGACTCGGGATCACACTGGACTGACGACGCTGGGCAGGTGGGATCGGCCGGCGCCGGCGGGCAGACGGACGCGTCGTGCTTGTAGAGCCACTGCGGGGCGCGGGAGCCGACCGCGCCTGGAACCCCGGACGCCTGAACTGGCGACCAGCGCGAAACACGACCAAAACGTATAGAGCGGTCTCGCATTGGCCTGTGAGCCAATCCAAAACAGCTATTGCACAGAAGGCCCCCCGCCTGGAGGTCTGACGGCGGGGAGCCCCCTCAAATACGGCCGACGCGTCCCTCGGTCTTCTCGGACGTGCGGACAGACAGTCCCGGTATCTAGCCGCCGCCGATCCCAAACAGGATGGCGAATGAGACGCGGAATTCGTTGTAGTCCTCGCCGACGGTGTGCAGCGAGGCGCTAGACGAAGCGTCATCGCCGAAGAGCACCCGACGCATGTCCGCCTGGATCCGGAACGAGAAGTTGTCGCCGGCGGGAACGTCAACCCCAGCGCCAGGCATGAAGGCGAAGTTCGTCGACGTGTGCGAGAAGAACCCGATCTTCCGCACGGAGCGCACCACCCCGCCCATGACGTGGACGAAGGGACGCACGCCGCCCCGTGACCCAAGCACGAACCGCGGGCCAACGAAACCACCGATGGACACCGACTTGACGTCGCAAGTGCTCAGCGTCGGCGAGCACCACTGCGCCTCGGCGCGCTGGTTGGAGAACCCTTGGAACTCGTCGGCGGCTGTTGCCGGCACCACCCCAACCAGACAGTCGGCCGGCTGCAGGGCCGTGGAAATCCCACGCGACGCTATTCCACCGCAGACGTCCCCACCGGTCTTGTAATTTCCGCTGACGTCGAAGGCAATCGACAGATTGTCGGACAACTCAACCGCGCCATTCCCGACCCAGCCAATCGGCAGGGTAGAGGACTCCACCGCGATGTCGTTGTTCCCGAGGAACGAGTAGCCAATGCCCCACTCACCCCGGGTCTGCGCCGCCGCGGGGCGAGCCAGGGTCAGGGAGAAAGCCGTAAGAATGAGACCGAGTACCACCAACCGGATTCGCATGTGCCAAACCTCCTGAGTACGGGCGATATTCCTCTTTGAACGCGGTCGAAAACGGACAGCCATCGATGACCCGTCCGCTGATATCAGCCCTGAGCCGCCCGAGAATATCAGCCATTAGCGGCACAGTCAATTGCCAATTGCGTCCTGCAACTGGGTTATCGAACCCACCCGTTCGTTTGTCCACCCCCATTGGCGAGAAACGTCACGTGCCAAATGGCTCTGGCCCGCGCTCGGGCGCGGTGGCTCCTCGCTCCCAAACCCGAGCAACGAGGCGCCATGACGACACCTGGAGTGCAGTCGCCTCGAAAAAAAGCCGCGCGACGACCACAGTGGGGGCACATGGAAGCAACAGGAGCCGGGTGCACGGTCGTGCCATTGCGGGGGCGCCAGCCGAACGGGTTCGGGTCGTCGGCAACGGCAGGACCGCGCTGAAGTGGGGGTTCAACCGCTATCAGAACGGCTACGGCGACAGTTGGCCGCGTCAGTATCAGCCCGCGCTGCAGGACTCGGAGTCGCGGCTCTGGAACGACATCACCCTGGGCGCCGACGGCCTGCTGCCGGCCGGCTGCTCCCTCAACGGTATCGGCTGTGCGGACCCGTATGGCACCAACGGCGGCAATATCGCCCAGGACTGGGAAATCGGCACCACGGCGAACAGCTCGTTCGGCTTCCGTGAGACCGACCGCCCGGCCGACGATCTGTCGCGCGGCCACCAGGACCTGCTGACCTTCGGGATCCAGTAGGAAGTCCGTCTCGGGCTGTCGGTGAGCGCCGAGTGGCGTCGTCGCTGACTCTGCCGTCCGGTCACTGATCGATCGGGTTGACGCCAACTTCACCGGCGACGGGGTCGGGTGCGCTGGGAGGTGCGAGCCGAGGGCTTCAACCTGACCAACGCCGGATTCGAGCGCGGGCATCGCTCGAGCCGCGGAACCGCGGTCGGACGGCAGAGCGGCATCTTCGAGTATGCGTCCGTCATCAACAACGGCCGCATCCTCCGACTGTCGACCACCGCTCGCTGGCAGGCTCGGTCTTCCCGGCCCCGCGTGATTCTTCCTAGTCCCCTGCAACCCCGAAAAGACAATGGTCGGACGCCGAGGCGACACGGCCTATCCGGGTGACCAGTGCTGGTTCTGGCGACGAAGCAGGAAGGAGCGCTACTCGGCGGCGACGATCATGATCTTGTCGAGCTCCGCCTTGTCGGCCGGCAGTTCGGTGTCGCCAGCGGGGTAGCTGTTGGCATCCAAGATATACGCGAGCACATCGGTGTATTCCTCATCGGTCAGGCGTCCCGGCCCATCTTCCGGCATCGACACCTTGATCCGCTCGAACATCGAGCCGACCGGCAACTCGGTCCAGAACACCATGAAGTCGCTGCCAGCGATGCCCGGGGCCATCTCGCCCCCCTTCAATTCAGCACCGTGACACGACGCGCAGTTCTCGCTATACACCCTTCGGCCACGACGGGCCTGCGCCGAGGTGAACACTCCGTCGAGGAGCGTGCTGGTTGTTTCCTGACCCACGGCCGCTCCATTCGCTTCCACCACGGGCCCGCCGGTCGCGAGACCGCTCACGGACGCACACGCCAACGCCAACCCGACCGACCCAGCCAGCACCAACCTTTTCATTCGTCGTCTCCTCGTGCCACGCGCCGCCCACGGGCGCGATTCGTTGTCGGTACATTCTGGCATTCTGGCTCGAACCCGATCAACCCGCCGTCGCTTGCGCGTGCCGGTCCGCGTGAGCTTCGGCGGGCAGACCCGGGCTCGAGCTTCGGCGGGCGGGCCCGGCGTGATCGAAGCGGGTAGCGGGTCACGGTTCGTGCGGGCTTCGCAGGAGTCACTACGCTACCGACGCTGGAGGAGACATTCGAAGTCGTACCCCACTTCGCACCAAGCCGGAAGGGAGTCCACCTGCTTCATGGCTCGGTGATAGTGAAAATACGGAGTCCAACTCCTGAGTCCACTGTGACGCTGGGCAATATCTCGGTCGATACGCGCGGCCAGGTCGGCAAACCCCGCGGCGCCGTCTTCCGCGCTGACGGTGGGACCGCGTGGGTTCGATGTCGTCTCGACCGATGGTACCGACCGAACAAAGCGCCGCTGCCCCGGGAGGCATCCCAGGGCTCTCAGCCCTCGGGTGATACCGAGCATTCGCATGCGGTGGCACCGGAAACCACATTCCTCGAACAGGCGTCGCAAGTGCCGACGGCTGAAGAACGAGAGGTGCCCCTGGTCGAGTACCGGAAGCGGGCGGCCACCGGTCATCCCCGACGCGGCGATCAGGGGGCGCAGATTCGCTTCACCGTTGGGTGTCACCAGGCGCAGCCATCCGTCCGGTCGTAGCACCCGTCGTGTTTCTTCGAGATGCGCCCTCGGGTCGGCCACGTGCTCGAGCAGATCCTTCTGAATGACCACGTCGAACGCCGCATCCGGAAACCGGGCTTCCTCGAGGGTCGCGCAGGCCACGTCGATGCCGTACCGCGTGCTGGCGTAGTGCACCGCGAACGCTGACGCGTCCACACCCTCGACGCGCCAGCCCGAACGTTGCAGCCCTGTCAGTAGGAAACCGAGCGCGCACCCAACCTCCAGCAGTCGCCCCTTCGACCCGAGACGCCGAAGCCAGCGGTTCAAGAAATACGCTTCGCGCTGGCGCCGCTGAAACTCGCGCGCATAGTCCGCGTACCCGACTGGGGACCCGGCATCAAAATAGTCGCTGGGATACAACGCCTTGATCTGGTCGGCGTTCAGCCGCGGACGAATCTGTCGAAAACCACAGCTTCGACACCGATGCACCTGCACCCGCCTCGTCCCGATCAGACTCACCTCGAGCATCGGGTACATCTCAGACGAGGCACAAATGTCGCAGGGCTCTAGCATGGTCTCAGTATGTAAAAGGATGACGTGCACCCCTGGGTGAAACCGCGGTGGCCCGACCGAGGGACGCGCCCCGGCCATGATATCGTTCCCCGCCATGACTGCTTCCACGCGTGGCAACTCGAGCCGCCTGTTTGCCCAGGCCAAACGCATACTTCCCGGTGGAGTCAACAGTCCGGTTCGGGCGTTCTCGGCGGTCGGCGGCACCCCGCCGTTCATCCGTCGGGCGCGTGGCGCCCGTCTCGTCGACGAAGATGGCCGCTCGTACATCGACTTCGTCATGTCGTGGGGCCCGCTGCTTCATGGGCACGCCCCGGCCGGGCTGACCCGCGTGCTCTCGGACGCGGCCGCACGAGGCACCAGCTTCGGCGCGCCGACCGCCCTCGAGGTAGACCTGGGCCAGGCCGTCCGGCGCCTGATGCCGTCGATCGAGCGTGTACGCTTCGTGAACTCCGGGACGGAAGCCACGATGAGCGCGTTGCGCGTCGCGCGCGCCGCCACCGGGCGCGAGCGGATGATCAAGTTCGCGGGGTGCTATCACGGCCATGGAGACGCGTTTCTGGTGCAGGCCGGCTCCGGCGCCACCACGTTGGGCGTGCCG
>Ga0066376_10002441_pt1 | contig 17326 bp, 18 predicted proteins | sample Knorr_S15_td_Bot_FD_77009 | JGI IMG/M metagenome (GOLD analysis project Ga0066376, IMG submission 77009) | Marine microbial communities from Southern Atlantic Ocean transect - Knorr_S15_td_Bottom_ad_5009_LV_A | ecosystem: Environmental > Aquatic > Marine > Oceanic | place: Southern Atlantic... | reverse complement strand
GCTTTTCCCAAGCTTTTATTCACTTTTTATACAGAGGCTGTGGAAAACTTCTTATTTATGATGATCCTATATGATCACGTAAAAGGATCCTTTATAATTACTACCTCTGCAGCGTTTTAATGATTGACTTTTGCTGTCTTCATCTATAATATCTCGCGCTCGCAATGGCACCTGTGCCAGGATCGCGACCTGCATAGGATGTTTTAACCTTAACCGATCGGATGGAATTGTTATGAAAAGAACTTTTCAACCTAGCGTTTTAAAACGCAAACGTACACACGGTTTCCGTGCTCGTATGGCAACAGCAAATGGCCGTAAAGTATTAGCTCGTCGTCGTGCTAAAGGCCGTAAAGTTCTTTCTGCTTAATATATAAGTGGAAGACTTTAGCTTCAGCAGGGAGTTACGTCTGTTAACTCCCTCGCATTACTCTCGAATCTTTAATGAACCGGCACGCGCTGCTACTCCTTTTTTTACCCTATTAGCTAAACGCAATGACCAAACTAATCCTCGATTAGGTCTTACGGTCGCAAAAAAACGCGTTAAAAAAGCCTGCCAACGTAATCGAATCAAACGACTTGCTCGCGAAAGTTTTCGTTTAAATCAACACAAACTCGATAACATTGATATTGTGCTTATGGTTAAAAGTGGTATTGATGAGCAGTCAAACGACGAGCTAACAAAACAACTTAATAAATTGTGGCGAAAAATTAACGAACGCTGCAAGCCTGGTGCACCAAAACCACCACCTTTCAAAAAACGCCCGAATAAATCAGCTAAATCTAATAAACAAGCCTGATAGCAATAGAATTACAGGCTTAATTAAGGTATCTTTAGCTCACCTTTTAATCATGCATTTAAAATTCTAAGATAGGAATTTAAATTCATGGTATCCATTGACTAAATTAACGCAGGGGCTGACACATCATGAGGTTACTTAAACCACTTGTTGCTATTCCAAAGCGCTGTTTAGTCATGCTAATACGCGGCTATCAAAAATGGATAAGCCCACTATTAGGCCCGCATTGTCGTTTTAACCCAACCTGCTCTAGTTATGCTATTCAAGCAATTAATTTGCATGGAAGTGTAAAAGGCAGTTGGTTAGCTGTTAAACGCATATTAAAATGCCACCCTTTACATGCTGGTGGGGATGATCCCGTACCGGCAAAAAATCATATTAACCACCAACACGAGAAATAAGAGCTGTTATGGAATCGCAACGCACGTTTTTATTAATCGGCTTGATGCTTGTGTCGTTTTTATTATTTCAAGAATGGAATAACGACTACAACGCACCAAAAGCTGATCCAAGTGCCACAACACAAACACTAGGCGCAACTACACCAGAATCTGATGACTTTATTCCAGCATCATCTGACGGTGAAGTGCCAGCTGCTACTACAGCAAAGCGCTCAGTTATCGATGTAACAACTGATGTATTCACTGTTAAAATTGACACCCGTGGTGGTGACATTATTGAAGCAGACTTACTTCAGTACGAAGAGACAAAAGGCAGTGATACTCCTTACATGCTACTTGGTGTGTTTGACGGTAAACAATACTTCTCACAAAGCGGCTTAATTGGTTTAAATGGCCCAGATGCGACAGTTGAAGGCCGTCCGGTTTATAAAACCACACAAAAAGCATTCACTTTAAATGGTGATGAGCTGCGTGTTCCACTTGAGTTTACTGACAGCAAAGGTGTGACGTTTACTAAAACCTATATATTCAAAAAAGGCGACTACGCTGTAGGTTTAGAGTACACAGTAAACAACGTTACAGCTGACCCAATTCAAGTTCAGTTATACACGCAAGTAAAACGCACTGTACAAGACAAAGGTAGCTTAGTAGATCAAAACTACTTAGGTGCAGCATACGGTACTGAAGAAGAGCCATACGAAAAGTACAGCTTCTCAGACATGGCTGATAAAAACCTTAACATCACCACTGCTGGTGGCTACATTGCATTTATCCAGCACTACTTTGTAAGTGCCTGGGTACCTCAGCAAGACCAACAAAATACCCTTTACAGCAAGTTAGTTGCGGGTAATGCGGCAATTATTGGTACTAAAGGTGAAGCAGTTAACGTACAAGCTGGTACGCAAGCAACACTTAGCTCAACTTACTACATGGGCCCGAAAGAGTCTGATGTACTAGAAGCAATTCACCCAGACTTAGACCTAACAGTAGACTATGGTTGGTTATGGTTTATCTCACAACCATTATTCGTACTACTTAAGTGGTTACACAGCATCCTAGGTAACTGGGGTCTAGCTATCATTGCAATCACGGTTATCGTTAAAACGGCAATGTACCCGCTTACTAAAGCACAATACACGTCAATGGCGAAGATGCGTGCACTACAGCCTAAAATGGCTGCGCTAAAAGAGAAGTATGGTGATGACCGTCAAAAATTCGGTCAAGCGATGATGGAAATGTACCGCAAAGAAAAAGTAAACCCTATGGGTGGCTGTTTCCCGCTGTTACTACAAATGCCAATCTTCTTAGCATTATTCTACGTATTCTTAGAATCAACAGAGCTACGTCATGCTGAATTCATTTTATGGTTAAATGACTTATCAGCAATGGACCCATACTACGTATTGCCTGTTTTATTTGGTTTAAGTATGTTCATCACTCAAAAGCTGCAACCTATGACGGTTACTGACCCTATGCAGCAAAAAATGATGACCTTTATGCCTGTTGTATTCTCTATTTTCTTCTTGTGGTTCCCATCTGGCCTAGTACTTTACTGGTTAGTATCGAACCTTATCTCAATCGCACAGATGCTGATCATCTACCGCGGTATGGAGAAAAAAGGTATTAAGGTAAGAGGCTAAACTCTTAACCCAACAAAAAAGGCGCTAACTGCGCCTTTTTTAATGTCTGAACATGGCTAACCAAGAATGGGAGAATAAACCCGATTCGGCACACTGCGCTCAGTAAAGCTCAAACTCGTTATTAGTAGCGAAGTAACCACCAAACCGATTGCAATCCCCCCAGATACTCCAAGCCACTTTACAGCCGTTGTTTTACGTTTAACTCTAAGCCAACTCATATAGATGCCAGCAGCACTAACAAAGCTCATCAACGTACCAAACAATCCCCAAATAAGTTTAGTTCCGACTCCTGCAAAGTTACCAAAGTGCAATGGATCAGCGGTATCTGAAATCCGGGCTACAATCGGTAATTCTTCTCCTTTTTGTATACCTAGAACTTCACCGGAACTTGGATTTAAATAAACCCGGTTAGCACGTAGACGCAGTAAAATATCATCGTTATATCCACGCACTTCAATAGGCTGATCCGCTTTATTAGGATAGCGGATATAGCGAATATCAAGGCTCGGAAACGCCTGCTTAGCCGCCTCATATGCTGCAGTTAAACTAATTGGCGATAGATGCTTTTCAATACGTTGTTTTTTAAAGTCACTTACCGCTTGTGGTAAAGAAACTGTGTGCGGCACTTTAGCGGTTTGCAGCCCATGTTCGACTAAATACCAAATCCCAGTAATGGCCATCACCGTAATAAACCATAAACTCCAAAGCCCAAACAGTTTGTGCCAATCAGCCCAACTACTGCGCTTATCAAGGCAAAGCGCAGCAGGCTTTTTCATAAAGCCTTGCCACCAGCGCCGATACACATAAAAACTCGAGACCAATAAAATAACGAGTAACACACTCAAACTAGTGACGATTAATTTACCCGTCCAGCCCATCGACAGGTTCATATGCCAGTTACGTAAAAACCGCGATATCCGCGCCCACTCTCCTTCACCGAGTAAGGTGCCAGTTGCGGCATCTAAATAAACAAAACGAAATGAATCACCGACTTTAAGGGCCGCCTCAGTGGCAAGGTAATCTTGTTTATGGCGTTGTATATAGAGTATCTGAGCTTGCGGATAATACTTATTAAGAGTGTTTTCGATAGCTGAGTAGTTAGTAGAGGTAGAAGAACTTAAAGCACGGTATTTTGCGTCTGATAAGTATTCGAGTTCATGACTTAACGTAGCGAGTGTCCCCGATACGCAGGTAACAAAAAGCAGGACTCCTAAAAAGAGTCCTGCCCAAGAATGTAAGTTAAACCAACTTTTAGCGTTCACACGCCACCATTAAAAGCTGTATTTAGCACTTAAATAGACACGACGTGGTTCACCAGGAAAGTGCCCTGTTCGCTCGATAAAGCCACTGCTTGCGTATTCTTTATCAAACACGTTCTTAACTGATAACTGCCATTGCCAGTTATTAATGGTTGTTTGCCACGCCATGTTGTAAATCGTATAAGGTTTAACGCGTTGACCACCTAAACTTAGCTGTTCATCAACATAATCTAAACCAGCAGAAATAGATGATGATAAGCGAGGTAACTCATAGCGTGTCCATATGCCTAAAGTATTTTGCGGTGCGTTGGCAAATTTATCACTATCAGGTATTTGATTGGTAATACTGTCGTTTGCTTTAGTAATACGGGTATCATTATAAGCATAGCTTGCAGTAACCACCCAACGCTCAGTAATGTCGCCAACCACTTCAAGTTCAAAACCTTTACTTTGCACTTCACCAATAGCAACTAAATCATCAACGCCGTCACCTGCAACATCACCTAGTAAGCTAGGCTGCAGGATGTTTTCGCGAACAATATCATACGCCGCCATATTAACAGCAAGTGTGTCTGCTAATAGCTTGGTTCTTAAACCTAACTCGTTGATACGACTAGTTTCAGGCGAGAATGGGCCGCCCTTTGCTGATTCCTGATTACTGGCACTTTGCGGCACAAAGCCAGTGCCATGTAACGCATAAGGGAAGAACATATTGTTAATGTTATAGCTGGTACCAATACGGTAAGTGAGGTCGCTATCAGAAAACTCGGTTTGATTTAACAGATCTTTATCTTCAAAACGGTCATATCTTAAGCCAGCTGTCACACTCCAATTTGCGGTGATATCTAGCTGGTCTTGTAAGTACGCACCAAAGCGCGTGCTATTTGTTTTCCCAAGCCTTGGAGTAATACTATCAAGGTCATAGTCATCAGCAGACGTTAAACCATATTCAGGGTTGTTAAGATCAAGTCCTGGTACTGGGCCACCTTTACTTTGTTGTGTAGCCGTACGGTAAACACTTTCAAAATCATGTTCATACCAATCACTACCAAACAGCACTTGATGCTGCATGTTGGCAAATGCAAACTCCGCAATTGCATTAGCTGTTAAGCTAAACCCTTCGTTCTCACGGACTTGATCACGAAACTCTCGATGACTCCAATCAACAATTCCATCACCGTCAGTATCTACCAGACCTCTTGGCTCATGGTAGTTTTGCACTTCTTTGTTATCAAAATAACGTGCTGTGGCATCTGTGCGCCAAACATCATTAAAATCATGTTTTAAAGTCGCCTGATAAACATGCGCTTCTACATTTTGAAAGTCTGTTGCCTCATTATGGTTCCAGCTTATATCAGTTAAAAAATTGCCATTATCATCAGCCGGGACACCACGTAAACGCGCCCCACCTAATTCTTGCTCTATATAGGTATACTGAGTGGTTAATTCTGTTGCATTGTTTATAAGCCACGTATAACCAAGATCAACAATGGTATTATCGCTGCTAGTATTTTCACGAAATGGTTTTTCAGTATCACGGTAGATGCCAACACGATAAGCATGGTTATCAAGTGATTCACTCAATGTTCCTGTGCTTTCTAATGCGCCACTGAAGAAGTCATCATTCCCCACTTCAACTTCAATACTATGCTCACTGGTGAATTTAGGCTTCTTAGTCACATAGTTAATAATACCGCCCGGATTACCACTACCGTATATAGCACCAGCAGGTCCTTTTAACACCGCAACTTGTTCGATATTAAATAATTGCGGCACAGCAAAGCCATTGAAAGGGTCGCCCTTCACGCCATCGTATAAAATCTCATCTTGGCGAAAACCACGGAATGTCACGCCTGAATAACTAAAGGCATTAACACCAGCAATATTGCTATAAAGATCGGTAATTTGGCGAGCAGCCTGATCGTTAATCAGCTCCTGCGGTAAAATTTGAATTGACTGAGGTATTTTTTCTAACGGTGTATTAGTACGAGTAGCAAAACTTGACTCTGTTGGGCGATATAAAGAAAACGCACGGCCAACAACTTCAATTTTTTCGATCTCTTTAGAGTCATTTTGATCAGTAGAAACTTCAGTTTGCGAATGAGCAATACCTGAAAAACCCGCAGCAAGAGCAATAAAAACAGCAGAAAGACGCATAGTAAAAAGGGACAAGGTTAATAATGCGCAACATGTTAATGAATATAATTATCATTTGCAATGGTCGTTTATTATTAATTAAAGCTAAATAAAGTATTACTAATATCAGCTAACTACTACTTCATTCGCTAAACAGCTATTCGCATGAAATTAAGCCATAGGTTACAATAGAGCCAGCATTCATTCTTTTATTGGCAATATTTCATCGCATGATTAATCAAGACACAATTGCAGCACAAGCGACCGCACCAGGACGTGGTGGGGTTGGTATTATTCGCGTCTCTGGCAGCTTAGCTAAAACAGTGGCAGAGCACATTATTGGCCGTTGTCCTAAAACACGTTACGCAGACTATGTACCATTTAAGAGCTTGAGCGGTGAACAGCTTGACCAAGGTATTGCTATTTACTTTCAAGGGCCAAATTCATTTACCGGCGAAGACGTACTAGAACTACAAGGTCATGGCGGCCCTGTCGTACTTGATATGCTATTAAAAGAAATTAGCCAAATTGACGGTGTACGCTTAGCAAAACCAGGTGAGTTCTCTGAGCGCGCATTTATGAATGACAAGCTTGATTTAACCCAAGCAGAGGCAATTGCCGATTTAATCAATGCAACCAGTGAACAAGCAGCCAAAAGCGCCCTTCAATCACTGCAAGGTGAATTCTCTAAACACATCGAAACGCTGGTGGAGAAAGTCATTCACCTACGTATGTATGTTGAAGCTGCAATTGATTTTCCAGATGAAGAAATCGACTTTTTATCTGACGGTAAAGTAGCAGCAGATCTCGATGCCATTATTGATCAACTCGATAATGTCACTCAGCAAGCTAAGCAAGGTAGCATCATGCGTGAAGGTATGCGTGTTGTTATTGCGGGTCGCCCTAACGCTGGTAAATCAAGCCTACTCAATGCATTAGCTGGCCGAGATGCTGCTATCGTTACCGAAATAGCCGGTACAACACGTGACGTATTACGTGAACATATTCACATTGACGGTATGCCACTGCATATTATTGATACCGCTGGCCTGCGTGAAAGCCCAGATAAAGTAGAACAAATTGGTATTGAGCGCGCATGGGAAGAGATCAACCAAGCCGATCGCGTTCTATTTATGTTAGACGGCACAGACACAGCAGCCACCGACCCTCATGATATTTGGCCTGAGTTTATGGCTAAGCTACCAGAGGGTATGGGCGTGACAGTGATCCGAAATAAAGCCGATATTTCCGGTGAAAATGTCGGTATGGATGAACATGAACAATATCCGGTGATCCGTTTAAGTGCTAAAAATGCAGAAGGTATAGAGTTAGTTCGTACTCACTTAAAGGCATGTATTGGTTTCCAAGGAGCTATTGAAGGTGGCTTTATGGCACGTCGTCGTCACTTAGATGCACTAGATCATGCAGCCTATCATTTAAACACGGGTAAAGAGCAATTAGAGATGCATATTGCTGGCGAGATCCTTGCTGAAGAATTACGCCTAACTCAACAGTTCTTAAATGAGATAACGGGTGAATTTACCTCTGATGACCTACTAGGGAAAATCTTTAGTTCGTTCTGTATCGGTAAATAGTTTCCGGACATCAATATTATAAAAAAGAGTCGCAAGACTCTTTTTTTGTTTTTAATCCAGCATTCAATTATCGGTTCAGGGCCGAAACCAGCCAGTATTAAATGCAATTTCAATTAGTCTAGCGATGTCATTAAACGGAGGACATCATGGACAAATATCAACTCTTTCACCAATTACACCACCAGCCAACAGGTTTTGTACTCGCTAATGCGTGGGATCTAAGTTCTGCCCAATTCATTCAAACTGCGGGTGCTAAAGCCGTCGCAACAACCAGCTGGGGCATTGCAGCCAGTTTAGGTTTAGCCGATGGTGAGAACATCTCTTTTAAAACTCAATTAGCGCTGGTTAAAAGCTTAACCGAACACTTAAATATTCCACTCTCTGTCGATATAGAGTCAGGCTACAGTAACGATCCGCAGCAAATTAGCCAAAACGTTTTAGCGTTAGCAAGATTAGGGGTTGTTGGTATCAACATAGAAGACTCAGACAAAGACACTAACGCACTAAGATCTATCGAACAGCAATGCACTATTATTAGTGAGATAAAGAAAGTACTTAACGAAAATGGCTTCGGTCGTTTATTTATAAACGCCAGAACCGATACCTACTTTCTAAGTGAATCCCCTTTTCAAGCAACATTAAAGCGCGCAAAAGCGTATCAAGATGCAGGAGCAGATGGTCTGTTTGTACCCGGTCTCACTAACATAGAGCAAATAACCAGCTTAGCAAACGCGATAGATATTCCACTAAATGTGATGACAATGAATAATTTTAACTCAGCAAAAGCGGCTTTTGCTGGTGGCGCAAAACGCTTCTCACTGGGTAATTCTCTCTATGATCTAGTCGGTAATACGATAAAAACCAGTTTAACTCAGATCGAAAATTAACTTAGCGAGCTAAAAAATCAGATCAAAACAGCTTTTAAGATCGAATTTAGCTAAAAATGTTATCCACATTTGGGGCTTTTTTAGATCTAAAGGCTGATTTGATCATAAAAAAACGCAGAAATTTAAATTTATTTGTCATCAACAGCCATTTTTCACCGTTAATTTTCTTTAAAACAGCTCTTATAGGCACTTATTTAGCATTTTTTCGATCTGTTTTATTGATCGCAAATTGCAAACCGATCGTTATCAACAAGCGATCTATCCACAAAACGATCATAACCCGAACTTTACCTTGATCTAAAAATAAAAGCGCTTACACACAATTAAAGATCAACAACTTAGCAAAGTTATACACTTTCCAATATTTAGCTTGATCAGAACTTTCCCCAAATTTATTAACAGCTTGATCAAAGGGTTTAATTTATTATGATATTTAAAAAACCATTAAAAACAGTACTTTAAAATTATTATTAAATTAAAGCCTGTATTTTGAGCTTAAAAACTTATTCAGATCGTAATTCAACGCTTTACTCACACCCTAACTTCGTTATCATGTGGCCACTTATTTAATTACATGATCAAACACATGCAATCAGTAAATATCATTGTTGGCAGCCAAATGGGATCTGCTGAATACGTAGCAGAGCAACTAGCAGAAGCCCTTGAACAACAAGGGATCCAAGTGCAGCTTCATGAACAGCCTGTGTTTGATGATATTGATCAGCAAGATACTATTTGGTTGATGTGTACATCGACATATGGTGCGGGAGACTACCCTGAGAACCTACTGCCATTTGTTGAATCTATTAACCAACAATCTGATCTTAAAGGATTAAAGTACAGTGTGATCGGTCTAGGTGACACTAGCTACGACACCTATAACTATGCAGGCCGTAATCTTGATGAGTTATTAGCGAGTAAAGGCGCAAGCCGCGTCGCAGAACGCTTAGAGCTCAATATTCTTGATGAAGCATTACCAGAAGACACAGCTTTAGCCTGGTTACCAAGCTGGATCGAGTCAGTAGGACTCAATTAAGCCGATCAGCATTGATCGTCGTTATAAAAGTTACCCACAATTTACTGATAATTTAGATCGGATTGTGGATAAACACTGATCTAACTGCGATTTTAAGCTAGTTTATCCCTTGGATAAGATCCAATCGATATTGCCCTGTGAATAAATAGCCCTTTTGATCAAAGCTTGTACGCGGGAAGATCCGATCATATTAACACCTTTAGATCTGCTTTAAGATCATGTTTTAAATAGCAAAGCAGACATTATCAACAGATCTGCTGAGTACTAATAGTAAAAACAACAAAAGATCTCTTTAAAAGATCCTTTATATTATTAGAGATCACCCACTTAGATCTTGAGCACTGTTTAATCATTTATCTTCTCTAAATTTCTAGGTAGAATACGCTCCCTTTACAAAGTTTTGCTGGTCGATTAAGTAGGATCCCATAAATGATTTTTCACGAACGTTTTGATGTTATTGTTGTAGGTGGTGGACATGCAGGTACTGAAGCTGCATTAGCATCTGCTCGCATGGGCATGAATACCCTATTGCTAACTCATAATATGGATACCCTTGGTCAAATGTCTTGTAACCCGGCAATTGGCGGTATTGGTAAAGGCCATTTAGTTAAAGAGATCGATGCACTTGGTGGTGCTATGGCTCAGGCTATCGATAAAGGCGGTATTCAATTTCGTACTTTAAACTCATCTAAAGGCCCTGCTGTACGTGCTACACGTGCACAAGCAGACCGTGCTTTGTATAAAGCAGCTATCCAACATACATTACAACATCAAGAGAATTTAAAGATCTTCCAACAATCATGTGATGATCTGATTGTTGAAGGTGATCGTGTAATGGGTGTTGTAACCCAAATGGGTCTTCGTTTTAGCGCGCCTTCAGTTGTACTTACAGTCGGTACTTTCTTAGGCGGCCAGATCCATATTGGTTTAGAGAATTACAAAGGCGGTCGTGCTGGCGATCCACCTTCAATTGCTCTAGCACAGCGTTTACGTGAATTACCGTTCCGTGTTGATCGCTTAAAAACAGGCACGCCACCTCGTATTGATGCGCGTACTGTTGATTTTAGCAAGATGCAAGAACAGCCAGGTGATACCCCTACTCCAGTATTCTCGTTTATGGGTAAACAATCGGATCACCCACAGCAGATCCCGTGTTACATCACTTATACAAATGAAAAAACACATGATGTGATCCGCAATAACCTGCATCGCTCACCTATGTACTCGGGTGTTATCGAAGGGATTGGTCCACGTTACTGCCCTTCAATTGAAGATAAGATTGTACGTTTTGCTGATAAAGACAAACATCAAATCTTTGTTGAGCCAGAAGGCTTAACATCATACGAACTATATCCAAATGGTATCTCAACGAGTTTACCGTTTGATGTACAACTAGAAATTGTGCAATCAATCACTGGTTTTGAAAATGCACATATTTGTCGCCCTGGTTATGCGATTGAATATGACTTCTTTGATCCACGCGACTTAAAGCAATCATTAGAAACCAAATTTATTGACGGTTTATTCTTTGCGGGTCAAATCAATGGTACAACTGGTTACGAAGAAGCGGGCGCGCAAGGTCTAATTGCGGGTATGAACGCAGCACTTCAAGTACAAGGTAAAGAATCTTGGACACCACGCCGTGATGAAGCATACACAGGTGTACTCATTGACGACCTAGCAACATTAGGTACTAAAGAACCGTACCGTATGTTTACTAGCCGTGCTGAATACCGTTTATTACTTCGTGAAGATAATGCCGACATCCGTTTAACTGCTAAAGGCCGTGAACTAGGCTTAGTTGATGATGCTCGTTGGGCTGCATTTAACGAAAAAATGGAAATCATCGAAAAAGAAACGCAACGCTTAAAAGAAACGTGGATCCATAAAGATCATGTTGCTGTAGAACAAGTAAATGCGTTACTTAAGACCCCATTGACGCGTGAGGCAAGCCTTGAAGATCTGATCCGTCGTCCTGAAATTCGTTATAACGACTTAATGGCAATTGATGGCTTAGGTTCAGAGTTTGATAATCAAGCTGCACTTGAGCAAGTTGAGATCCACACTAAGTACGCAGGTTATATTGCCCGTCAACAAGACGAGATCAATAAACAACTGCGTCATGAGCAAACTGTTTTACCAAAAGACTTTGATTATTCAACTGTTTCTGGTTTATCAAATGAAGTTGTAGCTAAGCTTACGGATAGTCGTCCAGACACAATTGGCCAAGCGTCGCGTATTTCAGGTATCACCCCTGCTGCTATTTCGCTATTATTAGTCTATCTGAAAAAGCAAGGCTTACTACGCAAAACAGCGTAGTTGGTAAGGAATACAGTGTTACAACAACAATTAACGTCACTGTTAGCGCAAACTGATATTGCGCTAACAGAAAAACAGCAACAACAGCTTGTGCAATATGTTGAATTATTAGACAAGTGGAACAAAGCGTATAATTTAACCTCTGTTCGTTTACCTGAAGAAATGATGATTAAGCATATTATGGATAGCTTAGTTGTTGCACCTCACCTTAAAGGCAAACATTACATTGATGTTGGTACAGGTCCTGGTTTACCGGGTATCGTATTAGCCATTGCTTTACCTGACACGCAATTTATTTTGTTAGATAGTTTAGGTAAACGTGTGCGCTTTTTGATGCAAGTAAAACATGCACTTGGCCTTGAAAATGTAACCCCAGTGCAGTCTAGAGTTGAAGAATATCAACCAAGTGTTAAATTAGATGGTGTATTAAGTCGTGCATTCGCCTCTTTACAAGATATGGTTGACTGGTGTGCGCACTTGATTGATCATTCAGGTAAATTTATCGCTTTAAAAGGCGTATTTCCGAGCGAAGAACTAGACTCATTACCTAAAGGTATTAAGTTTGACGAAAAAATCAGCTTGGAAGTACCTGAGTTAGATGCGCAAAGACATCTAATCATTCTATCTAAAGACTAGGGATCAGAGCACTGTGGCAAAAGTCATCGCATTAGCAAACCAAAAAGGTGGTGTTGGTAAAACAACCACCGCTGTGAATCTCGCGGCATCGATGGCCGCGACGAAGCGTAAAGTGTTATTAATCGATCTTGATCCGCAAGGAAACGCGACCATGGGTAGCGGTGTCGATAAATACGGTGATGTTGCGACTATTTACGATTTATTGATTGAAGAAACCCCTATCGAAGAGGTGATCAATAAAGAGACCTCAGGTGAGTATCACTTAATTGCTGCTAATGGCGATGTGACTGCCGCTGAAGTAAAGCTAATGGAATTGTTTGCTCGCGAAGTGCGTTTACGTAATGCGCTAGAAAAAATTCAAGACCAATACGACTTCATTTTTATCGACTGCCCGCCTTCACTGAACATGTTGACTGTGAATGCGATGGCTGCAGCTGATTCAATTTTAGTTCCGATGCAATGTGAGTATTATGCCCTTGAAGGTTTAACCGCATTAATGGATACCATTACGCAACTTTCTAAGTTAGTAAATCCAGCGTTAACAATTGAAGGGATTTTGCGCACCATGTATGATCCGCGCAATCGCCTTGCAAATGATGTATCTGAACAACTTAAACAACATTTTGGCGATAAAGTTTATCGTACCGTTATCCCACGTAATGTCCGTTTAGCAGAAGCGCCGAGTTTTGGTGCCCCTGCCATGTATTATGACCGTGCATCTAGTGGTGCTAAAGCATACTTAGCCCTAGCCGGTGAAATGTTACGTAGAAAAGAGAAAACATCTTCAGCAGTAGCCTAACTTCGAGGTAAAAAAATAACATGTCTGCTAAAAAACGCGGTTTAGGCCGAGGACTCGACGCTTTATTAAGTTCATCAAAACCTGCCCCTAGTGCAAATAATCAGCAACAAGCAACCGCAGCAACTGAGCAAGTCTCTGATGTGGTTGCCGAGCAAAGTAAAGGTGAGCTGCAAAAGTTAGCGATTGAGTTTTTACAATCGGGTAAATATCAACCGCGTAAAGACATGTCAGAAGAAGCGCTAGAAGAATTAGCGAGCTCAATTCGTGCCCAAGGTATCATTCAGCCGATTGTTGTGCGCCAAATTGGTGCAGACAAATATGAAATCATCGCGGGTGAACGTCGTTGGCGTGCTGCTCAATTAGCCAAATTAGACACTGTGCCGTGTATCATCAAAGATGTGCCTGATGAAGCGGCAGTTGCTATCGCGCTAATTGAAAATATTCAACGTGAAGACCTAAATGCGATGGAAGAAGCGATTGCACTGAATCGCTTACTCAATGAATTTGAATTAACTCACCAACAAGTTGCCGAGGCCGTAGGTAAATCTCGTACCACTGTGACTAATTTACTACGTCTGAATAATCTTAACGAAGATGTTAAAATTTTGTTAGAGCATGGCGACATTGAAATGGGCCATGCACGCTGTTTATTAGCACTTGAAGGTGAAGCGCAGTCAGACGCTGCACGTTTCGCAGTTGCTAAAGCTTTAACCGTTCGTGAAACCGAAAAGTTAGTGCGTTCTATTTTAGAACCAGCGCCTAAAAAAGAACAGCAAGAAAAAGACCCAGATGTCAAACAGTTAGAGCAAAAGCTCGCTGAAAATTTGGGCGCAAAAGTTGAAATTAACTACAATAAAAAAGGCAAAGGCAAGCTGGTTATTTCGTATACAAGTCTAGATGAGTTAGATGGCATTTTAAGCCGTATAAATTAAGACTATTCCCGTCATTAATTAATAACATGTCCAAAAAGAGACATTTGTGGTGATTTTGCACTACAAAGGCTCAACTCAAGTTGCAAAACTGGTAGGAATCAGTATAATTTCGCCAGTTTTCATACCCTGACAACGATAGTTCTAAAGGTTAACAAAACGTGACTAATAGGTTAGCAAAGCCATATAGGCTTGCCGCATTCAGATTAATTTGTCTTCAGGGTATCGTAGCGCTCATAGCTGCAGTAATTGTTTTTATAGGTTGGGGAGCCAACGCCGGTCAGTCAGCGCTTGCTGGCGGAGTTGTCGCAGTACTCCCTAATCTGGTTTTTACCCTCTATGCATTCCGTTATATGGGTGCGAGTAAGGTAAAACAAGTGTTTGCTTCGTTTAAACGCGGCAAAGGACTAAAATTTTTGCTTACAATCGTTTTGTTTGTACTGGTATTTAAGCTTTTTCCGGTAGTTCATCTACCTTTTTTCAGCTGCTTTATACTTGTGATGTTTTTTGGATTGTTTGCACCGGTTTTTTTTAAACATTAACTTTTGGGATATAACATGGCTGCAGGTGAAGAGCTAACTCTTACGGGTTACATCAAGCACCACCTTACCAACGGTCAGGTGCGTCTAACCGACGACCCTAACAATTGGTGGATGGTACTTAATGTCGATACCCTTGCATGGTCAATCGGTTTAGGATTGGTTTTCCTATGGATTTTCAAACGTGCTGCGAATAAAGCAACGATTGGTGTTCCTGGTAAACTTCAATGCTTTGTCGAAATGATCGTTGAATTCGTTGATCAAAACGTGAAAGACACCTTTCACGGTCGAAGCAAACTAATTGCCCCGCTTGCCCTTACGATTTTTGTATGGGTTTTCTTAATGAACTTAATGGATTTAATTCCAGTAGACTTCTTACCAATTGCAGCATCGCTGATCAATGGTGAATCTTGGGATGTAATCTCTAGCGGTCAATCACACACTTACATGAAAGTAGTACCAACCACTGACCTTAACTTAACAATGGCGTTAGGCTTAGGTGTGTTTGCGTTAATCATCTTCTACTCGATTCGTGTGAAAGGCGTAATGGGTTTTGTAAAAGAACTTACATTACAACCATTTAGCGCTAAGAACCCAGTAGTTCAAGCTTTATTCATTCCAGTGAACTTGTTACTAGAATTAGTAACCTTGTTTGCTAAGCCAATTTCATTGGCACTACGTTTATTTGGTAACTTATACGCAGGTGAGCTTATCTTCATCCTGATCGGCGCAATTGGTTTATTCCAATTACCACTGCACTTCGTATGGGCTGTATTCCACATTCTCGTAATCGTATTGCAAGCATTTATCTTTATGATGCTAACAATTGTATACCTGAGCATGGCATCTACTGATCACTAATCGTAGCGCTTGTTCAATAAAGATTTTTTTACTTTAACTTTAATCATTTAAAATTATATTGGAGACAATAATGGAACTTGTAATCGGCCTTAAATATATCGCTGTTGCTTTACTAATTGGTTTTGGTGCTTTAGGTACTGCGATCGGTTTCGGTAACCTTGGTGGTAAATTCCTAGAGTCAGCGGCTCGTCAACCTGAGCTTGCACCACAACTTCAAGTTAAAATGTTCATCGTAGCGGGTCTTATCGATGCTATCGCGATGATCGGTGTAGGTATCGGTCTATACATGTTGTTCGCACTTTAATATTGAAAATACTTTTACGCGATCAACAATTGACTAAGGAGGAGTGGTTGTGAGTTTAAACCTTACTCTACTCGGCGAATTAATAGCATTTATTGTTTTTGTATGGTTCTGCATGAAGTTCGTGTGGCCACCACTAAACGGTGCTATTGAAGCTCGCCAGAAAAAAATTGAAGATGGTTTAGCTGCATCTGATAAAGCTGAAAAAGATCTTGAGCTTGCTCGTAAAAAAGCAACTGAAGAGCTTAAAGAAGCTAAATCACAAGCTGCTGATATCATCGAGCAAGCTAAAAAGCGTGCCACGCAAATCGTTGATGAAGAGACTACTCGTGGTCACGAAGAGCGTGAAAAAATTATTGCTCAAGGTCATTCTGAAATCGAAGCTGAGCGTAACCGTGTTAAAGAAGAATTGCGTAAGCAAGTTGCTTCATTAGCGGTTATCGGTGCCGAGAAGATCTTAGAGCGCGAAATCAATGAAGCCGCACATAGTGACATCGTTGAAAAACTCGTCGCTGAGCTTTAATAGGAGGGTATGAGCATGTCTGAATTGACTACAATCGCTCGCCCATACGCTAAAGCGGCTTTTGAATTTGCCGTTGATAAAGGTACTGTTGAAAGCTGGAACGAAATGTTGTTTTTTGCTGGTGAAGTGGCAAAGAACGAGCAAATCGCTCAGTTTCTTTCAGGAAGTGCCTCTGCTGAAAAGCAATCAGAAATTATTATTTCTGTTTGTGCAGAGCAACTCAACGAAAATGGTCAGAACTTAGTAAAAGTGATGGCTGAAAATGGACGTTTAACGGCACTACCAGCTGTTGCTGAACTATTCGCTGAATTTAAAGCGGACTACGACAAATTAATCGACGTAGATGTAGTTTCTGCAACAACGCTTACTGCTGAGCAGCAAGCATCTCTGGTAGCGGCATTAGAAAAACGTTTCGCACGCAAAGTTAAGCTGAATTGTAGTGTTGACGAAACTATTGTTGGTGGTCTTGTAATCAAGGCTGGTGACACTGTAATCGACGGCACTGTACGCGGTAAATTAAACCGCCTAGCTACTACACTACAATCGTAATTGGGAAGAAGAGCATGCAACTTAATTCCACTGAAATTTCAGATCTGATCAAACAACGTATTGAGCAGTTCGAAGTTGTAAGTGAAGCTCGTAACGAAGGTACTATCGTATCTGTTACT
>Ga0066376_10002440_pt1 | contig 17327 bp, 13 predicted proteins | sample Knorr_S15_td_Bot_FD_77009 | JGI IMG/M metagenome (GOLD analysis project Ga0066376, IMG submission 77009) | Marine microbial communities from Southern Atlantic Ocean transect - Knorr_S15_td_Bottom_ad_5009_LV_A | ecosystem: Environmental > Aquatic > Marine > Oceanic | place: Southern Atlantic... | reverse complement strand
GGATAGACGGGATTGGTGGGCATCGTTCAGCGAGCTCCTTCCTGAGGGATTACCACGTCAGTTTTGTTTCAGCTTCAATAGCGTACTGGTGCAGCGGGTACAAGTCAACCGGCCCCTGTTGACCCCTCTCGAAGAGGGGCCGTATCATTGCGGCTATGGGAGCATCGGGATCAGTGTGGCATTCACCCCTGGAGTGGCCCTTGCCGTCAGCGGATCTCTCGCTGGGTCGAGCCGATGTTCACGTCTGGCGGCTCTCGCTCGAGCAGAATCCGGATCAGACAGCGGCGAGCAGGGAGGTGCTGTCCGCGGATGAGCTCGAGCGCGCCGATCGCTTCCTTCGCTCTGAGCATGGGGCGCGGTTCGTGGCCAGCAGGGGAGGGCTGAGGGTCCTGCTTGGCCGCTATCTGAACGCGAAGCCCTCCGAACTCACTTTCAGGTACAGCGAGCGCGGAAAGCCGTCTCTAGAGCATCCCCGGGGCACCGACATCCAGTTCAACCTGTCACACTCTGCCGGTCTGGCCATCTATGCATTTTCTCGGGGGCGGGCCCTGGGCGTGGATATCGAAGGCGGCGACAGACGCGTGGCGCCCGAGCAGATCGCCCGCCGGTTCTTTTCACCCCGTGAGGCGGCGGACCTGGAGTCGCTGGCACCGGCGGCGAGAAAGCAGGCCTTCCTGCGCTGCTGGACGAGGAAAGAGGCCTACCTGAAGGCCGTTGGCTCCGGTCTGTCGGCGGGTCTGGGCGGCTTTTCGGTCTCGCTGAAATCGGGCGAGCCCGCTCGACTGTTGCAGGTCGACGGACAACCCGGGGAAGCGGAACGGTGGCGGATGCGGGATCTGGCGCCTGGCGACGGGTACGCGGCGGCCCTGTGCGTGGAGGGCTCCGACTGGCAGGTGTGGGGCGGGCGCTTACCGACGGGCGCCCTCCGGTGACACTGACCGATCGGTGACTCGACGGGCGCTTACCGGTGACACTGACCGATCGGTGAGTCATTCGCCCGATGAGAGAATACTTCGTATTCTCTCCCGGTGTGGCGGGCTCGATGGGCGCCTACGGGTGATGCTGACCGATCGGTGGATCCGCCTATCCGATATTAGCGGTTGAGTTCCTGGCGGACGCCGCGCATGTCCATTTCGAATTCGATGTTCTGTATCGGGGGGCGGGCGTGGTGCCAGTTCAGGCCGTGACGGCGGGCAGGGCCCAGGCGGCTCAGGATGACATCTTCCGCCAGGCCGTCCAGCGGGTGCACGGTGTATACGTCAACGGCATTGAGCAGGTCCCAGCGGGCGCCTAATCCCTGGAGTCGTTCTTCCATCACTCTCATCACGTAGGACGCCTTCTCGCGCATGGCTTCGGGGTTGGTCTCGCCGAGTCGGATGATGGACTGCTCCTCCAGCACCCCCTCTCTCAGCTCTCCCGCCCCGGAAATGACGAGGGTGGCGACAATCTGCCGGTCCTCTGCCGGGATCGTGTACGAAAAAGCGTGAAGGGTGGGTATCGACGGCGGACTGAAGAGGGGGACGACATTGGTGCGGGCCACGGGATTCTCTCCGTCTACGTACAGATCCCACTCCTGCAAGACCTCGCAGTAGGTGCGGTTGAAGTCGACGAACCCTTCAATGGTGAAAGGGGCCGGCGAGCGCAGCTCCATGCCGCATAAGGAGTGGCGGTCTTCCCCTATCGACTTCAGGTGGGCGTCGATGCTATCGAAGCCCCGGCGCCACTGGAGTGGCTCTCTCAGAGTCACATGGACGATCTCGTACCTGGGGTCGGCGATGACTCCGCACGAATAGGGGTCGCTGCCCTTGAGGAAGTGGTAATGACCTTTGGGATTTCTGACGAGCATGGTTGGGGGTCCTTGTCCAACAGCGAGTTAGGAGGGCATCTGGCAGGCGAACAGGAAGCCATATTATACGCATGACCCGTCTATCCGCCAACTCAATCTCTTGTTCCGCAGGCTGTGCCGCGGCGATTTTACCGCTCGCGGCGATCACTTGCTGCGCCTCACACCTTTCCTATATTCCAAAATCGCTGGAGCTCACTCAATCGAGCACGCGGACGTTAGTAGTTCGTGTTCTTTTGCTGGAAGACTGGTGCTGAAATAAAGAGCTGCCTGATGTCGAGGCGTCGGCGAGGAGTGGATGGTGAACGTCGAGACCACGGGGGACAAGCTGGTGAGGAAGGTGAGCGCCGCTGGGCAAGGGGGGTGCTGAGGGTGGCGTACCAAATTCTGGTGCAGTCGGATGTGGAGATGTATGAGGCCGTCCTCCCCCTGTTGTCGGACTCGTGTGAAATCCACCTGTGGCCAGAGCAGGAGCCGCCGGTGGACACGGATTATGCGGCCATTGAGGGTCTCTATGTATACGGCCACATGTGGCTGGATGGCGCTCTCATGGAACGGATGCCGCGTTTGCGGGTGATCAGCAATTTCGGTGTGGGCTGCGATCACATCGATCTTGATGGGGCCAGGCGACTGAGAATCCCGGTGGGCAACACCCCGGGTGTGCTGGACGCGACCACAGCGGACATGACCTTCACGTTGCTGATGGCCGCCGCTCGCAACGTCGTGCGCGGTGACCACTTCGCGCGTGGGCCCGATTTCGTCGAGTACGACCCGAGTTTCATGCTGGGTCAGGAGGTGGCGGGGTCGACCTTGGGGATCGTGGGACTGGGGCGGATCGGATACCAGGTGGCGCGCCGGGCAAGCGGCTTCGACATGGAAATCCTCTATCACAATCGCAACCCCAACCGCCGCGCGGAGGAGGAGCTGGGGGCGCGGTACGTGTCTCTGGAGGAGCTGATGTCGACGGCCGACTTCGCAATCCTCACCATGCCACTCACCCGCGAGACTCGCGGTATGATCGGCCGACGGGAGCTGGGGCTGATGAAGCCGACCGCGGTGCTGGTGAATGCGGCCCGGGGGGCTGTGCTCGACCACGAGGCGCTGTTGGCGGCTCTACAGGAGAAACGGATCCATGCCGCCGCCCTGGACGTGACCGAGCCGGAGCCACTGCCCCGAGATCACCCTCTCCTGGCCATGGAGAACGTCATCATCATGCCCCACCTGGGTAGCGCCACCGTGCAGACGCGGGATGCCATGGCGCGGATGTCGGTGGAGAATCTGATGGCTGGACTGGAGGGACGCGAGGTGCCCTATCGCATTGTCTAGGCAAATTTGGCCCCGCCGGAATGACTGCTCGAGAGGGTTCAAACCTGTTCTCCGGCGATCCGGTGGCGGATACCAGGCCGTTCAAACCTGTTCTCCGGCGATCCGGTGGCGGATGCCTGGTATTGCCGAGCGGATGATGGTGGAATCATAATAAAGGGGAGGTGAAGGATGTCTGACTCGACACACTACAGCGTAGTCATTATCGGCTCCGGGCCGGCGGGGTACACGGCAGCCCTGTACGCGGCGCGGGCCGACCTGTCGCCGCTTATGCTTATGGGGTCACAGCCAGGTGGACAGCTCACCATTACCACCGATGTCGAGAACTATCCGGGTTTTCCAGAAGGAATCATGGGGCCGATCCTGATGGACCAGTTCCGCGATCAGGCCACGCGTTTCGGCACCGAGCTGATATACAAAACGGCGATCGGGGTGGACTTCACCAAGCAACCGTTTTCCATAGATGCGGAGGGAACCACCTACACCGCGGATGCCGTCATCATCTCCACCGGGGCCTCGGCGAAACTTCTGAAAATTGAGTCGGAAACCAGGCTGATGGGTCACGGAGTGTCGGCCTGCGCCACCTGCGACGGGTTTTTCTTCCGCGACCAGGAACTGGTGGTCGTGGGCGGGGGCGATTCGGCCATGGAGGAGGCGACGTTCCTGACGAAATTCGCCTCCAAGGTAAACATCGTCCACCGGCGCAACGAGTTCAGGGGTTCCAAGATCATGGTGGCGCGGGCACGCGACCATGCGAAGATCGACTTCATCACGCCCGCCGTTGTGGAGGAAATCCTGTCCCCCAATGGGGACCTCGAGGTAAGCGGCGTCAGACTCAAGAACCCGGAGACCGGGGAAATCTGGGAGAAAGAGTGCCAGGGGGTGTTCATGGCTATCGGTCACGTGCCCAACACGCAGCTGTTCAAGGGTGTTCTGGACATGGACGAGAATGGCTATCTGATCACCGCGCCCGACTCCACGGCGACGAATATCCCAGGAGTTTTCGCCTGCGGCGACGCGCAGGACCACGTCTATCGCCAGGCCGTGACGGCGGCGGGGACGGGATGCATGGCGGCGATCGAAACGGAGCGGTTCCTGGCGCATTGATTCGGCGGGGGGCGCGCTCCTCAGCGGGTGATGGGTTGTCAACGCGATGGCTTACGCTTACCCCAGCACGATTTGTTCTACAGGGTGACCACAGAGAGAGCCTATGCCCGCCACTCGCGCCGCCGTCATCAAAGCGCCAACCCTCTTTCTGGAGGGGCCCGCCGGCGCCGGCAAGACCACCCACGCCATAGCCCGCATCCAGTCGCTGATCGAGAGCGGCGTGCCGCCTGGCGCTATCCTGCTGCTGACGCCCCACCGCAGCTACACCCGCCCGTACGAAGAGGCCATCGGTCAGGACACCTGCTACGCCCTGGGACAGGCGACTGTCGGTGGCTTGGCCCGCCGTTATGTGTCCCTGTTCTGGCCGGCGATCCCGCCGCATTCCAAGTACCCCTTCTCGGCGTCGATAGAGCCGATTTTCCTGACCTACGAAGTGGCGCAATACTTCATGGCGCGGCTGGTCTCACCGCTAGTCGAGCAGGGCTACTTCGCGGATTTGAAGCTCACCCGGCACCGTCTCTACAGCCAGCTGCTCGACAACCTCAACAAGTGCGCCGTCAACGACATCTCCCTGGACGATCTGGCCACCTATCTCGAAGCTGCGCGGATCAGCGAGGAGACCGCGGACGGGCGGGTCGATGAGATTTCGAGCACGGTGGCGTCCTATCGGACGTTCTGTGCACAATACAATCTGATCGACTTCTCGCTGTACCTGGAACTGTTCAAGGATCTGATACGAAAGGTACAGCCGGCGCGGGACTATCTCTTTGCGCAGTACCAGCATGTGGTCTACGACAACTGCGAAGAGGATGTGCCGCTGGCCCACGATTTTGTGCGCTACTGGATGCGTCATCCGGATTCGCGGCTGCAATCGGTGCTGGTGGTCTACGACCAGGAGGCGGGTTTTCGCAAGCTTCTGGGGGCGAATCCGCACAGTGCCTACGCCCTGAGGCAGGAGTGTGGGGACCACCTGGCGCTGGTAGAGAGCCCGCGGGTACCTGCCTCCCTGCGCGCCTTTGGCCGCGGCCTCGTCAAGGCGATCGCCAATGCCCCCATCGAGGGCGGGGAGAACGGCGGTGGGGGCAAGCGCCGGTTTCACGTCTATTCCGATCGGCTGCACCACCAGATGGTCCAGCGCGTGGTCGCCCAGGTGGGACATCTGGTGGAGAGCGGTAGACCACCGCAGGAGATGGCCGTCATCAGCCCTTTCCTGAGCGACAGTTTCTATCACGCTCTGGCCAACGGCCTCGAAAGGGCGGGCATCAGCAGCTACGGCCATCGCCCCTCCAGAAGTCTGCGGGACGAGCCGGTGACGAAAGTGTTGCTGACCCTGACGCTGCTCGCACACCCGTCGTGGGGGATGGCGCGACCATCGCAGGAGGCGGTGAGCCACATGTTCAGCATGCTGCTGGCCGAGGCGGACCTGGTGCGGTCGGCGGTACTGGCAGCGGCGGTTTACGAGGGAGGGAGAAGTGAGGGAATTGGGCTGAGGCGGTTCGAGGGTGCCAGAGCCGACAGGCGCGATCGGGTCACCTACCGCGTTGGAGAGACGTACGAGAAGCTGCGAATCTGGCTGGAGGCGTACGCGTCAGGCGACGAGTTGCCGATCGACCATTTCCTCAGCCGGCTGTTCGGCGAGGTGCTCAGTCAGCCGGGATTCGGGTTCTACAGGGATGTGCGGGCCGGAGCCCAGGTAGGCAACGCCGTGGAGTCGGCGCGGAACTTTCGCCGTGCTGTGGGTGGTGTGCTCGAGCGCGAGAGCGAGGTGGTGGGCAAGGCGTATGTGGAGATGGTGCAAGAGGGGGTGGTGTCCGCCTTTTACCGCGTCGAGGACGATCCGCCCGAGGCGGTCCTGATCGCGCCGGCACACACCTTCTTGCTGCGCAATCGCAGCTATGCGCATCAGTTCTGGCTGGACGTGGGCAGCACCGCGTGGCACCGCCGCATCCATCAGCCGCTGACGAATCCCTATGTCTTGAGCGCGGACTGGAACCGGCGCGAGCAGTGGTCGGCGGCCTGGGAGCGACGGTTCGAGACCGAGCGACTGACCTGCATTGTCGCGGGCCTCATCCGCCGTTGTACGGATTCGATTCATCTCTATACCAGCGAGTTGAGCGCCCACGGGCAGGAGCAGACGGGAGATCTGCTGGTGGCCCTGGGGTATGCGATGCGGGAGCTGGCGGGGACCGATTATGTGCCGCTGGCTGAGGAAGGTGGCAGAAGTGACGAATAAGCTGCGCCCGGCTCAACAGGAGATCCTCAAGTACAGATCCGGCACCATGGGGATCGCCGCCGTGCCGGGAAGCGGCAAGACCTGGACACTGTCGCGCGTAGCAGTGTCGCTGATCGCCAGCGGGGTTCTGGAGAACAGACAGGAAGTCCTGATCGTAACTCTGGTGAATGCGGCGGTCGACAACTTCCGGAATCGGATCGGTGGATTTCTCTCCGAGCAGGGGCTGCTCCCCGGGCTCGGATACCGGGTGCGGACCTTGCACAGTCTGGCCCATGAGATCGTCGCCCAGTCTGCCAGCCTGGTGGGACTGGCGACGGATTTCTCGGTGGTGGACGAACGCATCGCCGAATCCATCCTCAAGACGGCGTTTCGCGCCTCCTATCCGCGACACCGGGAGGAGTTGCTGCCATTCCTGATTGAGGATATGCCTGAGTTCAGGCGGCGGCGGGTGGTGGAAGACGCTCTGCCCGACCTGCTCGAGCAGGTCATGGTAAAGGCGATATCCCACCTGAAGAGCCGGCGGTGCTCGCCTCGGGACCTCCGCAGCCGGCTCACGGGTGAGAGCCCGGTGCTCGCCAGGTTGGCGGCAGATGGGTACGAACGCTACGAGCAGGCGTTGGCGACGCGCGGCGCATTGGATTTCGACGATCTGATCTCGCTGGCGATCCGCGTACTCGACGCGGATGAAACCCTCGTCGAGAGCCTGCGCCAGAAGTGGCCGTTCATCCTGGAGGACGAGGCGCAGGACAGCAGCGCGTTGCAGGAGCAGATTCTGCGGAGACTGGCTGGTGACAAGCCGAATTGGGTGCGAGTCGGGGATCCGAATCAGGCGATCTATGAGACCTTCACAACAGCCCATCCGAAATACCTGCGCGCTTTTCTGTTGGAGGCGGACGCCAGGCACGACCTGCCGAACTCGGGGCGGTCGGGGCGGCCGATCATCAGGCTGGCGAACGAACTGATCCGCTGGGCGAGCGCTGAACACCCGGTCGAAGCGGTCCGCAGCACCTTGAGTCTGCCCTATATAGAACCCGCGCCGCCGGGCGATCCACAGCCGAATCCAGCGGATGAGACCTGTCGGGTTCTGTTCGAGTTCAGTGGCGAAACGCCGGACCAGGAGCTCGACCGCCTCATCGACTCCGTCCGGGAGTGGCTGCCCGCTCACGCTGAGGAGACGGTGGCTGCACTGGTGCCGACGAATGCCCGTGGCGCCGCCGTGGTGAAGGCGCTGGCCGATGCCCGGATCCCGTGTTCGGATGCATTGCTGCGGATCACCACCTCGACCCGCAAGGCAGCCGGCGCGCTCAGCCGGGTGCTGAGGCATCTTGCCCACCCGGATGCGCTCAAGACGATGGTCGCGGTATATCCGGTCTGGTACTACCGCGTGTTGAAGGAAGCGGAGACAGAGGAGGCACAGGAGCGGTTGGAGATCCATCTAACGGGGCTGCGGCGCTGCGAGCGCAGCGAGGAACTGTTGTGGCCGCTGCCGGGGGCAGAGGGGGGGGAGATGGGTCTAGGCGACGGCGTGGCGGCCAGCGCAAAGGCGTATATCGAGGGCTTCCGGGAGCAGTTGCAGCGCTGGCATGGGCTGGTGCTGCTGCCGATCGGCGAATTGCTTACCGCCATTGCACAGGACCTTTTCGACGAGCCGGAGAAGCTGGCCATGACTCAGCTGTTCGGAGAGATTCTGCACGAAAGGTCGCAGTACCATCTGGGCGTTGAGCGTCGGATGGCGACCCTCCACGAGCTCGTGGCCGAGCTCGAAGTTATCGCGCGGGATCAGCGCAGGTTGCGGTCGATCGAGGCCGACAGTGGTGGATTCGATCCCGAAGCGCACAAGGGGGAGGTGGTAGTGGCAACCATGCACGGCGCCAAAGGATTGGAATGGGACCGCGTTTATCTCCTCTCGGTAAGTGATTACGACTTCCCGTCCGGCCAGCCCACCGATCAGTTCCGGGCGGAGCGCTGGTTCGTGCGGGATCGCCTCAGCCTCGAGGCCGAGACTCTGGCACAGCTCGACGCGGTCATCGACAACACGCCGTACGCGGAGGGAGAGGCGACGCAGGAGTCGCGCCTGGATTACGCGCGGGAGCGGCTGCGGCTCCTCTATGTAGGGATCACGCGGGCGCGGCGTGAGCTGACAGTAACCTGCAATGTCGGCCCCCGTGGCAAGAACGAGCCGGCCGTGCCGTTTTTGGCGCTGCGGTCGTATGTGGAGAGAGGCGATGGCAAAGGTTAGGGAGTCTCTGCTGTTCAGCGCGCACAGCCTGCAGGCGTACGTCGACTGCGAGCGTCGCTTCGAGCTCAGTTACCTGGAAGAGCTGAAGTGGCCGGCGGTGGAGAGCGAGCCGCTGTTGGAGAGCGAGAGACACATGGCGGACGGACGGCGTTTCCACGAGATGGTACATCGCGATCTTCTGGGTCTCGCGGTATCCGCACCTCGCGGCGTGGGCGACGAGGAGATCGCGCGCTGGTGGCAGAACTATGAGACACACCGTCCGGTCAAAGTGCCAGGTGATCGTTTCGCGGAGAAAACTCTGGTGGGATCGATCGGCGGGGCCACGCTGGTGGCCACTTGTGATCTGATCGTCACCGATGGCGGCGGCAAAGGGCGCATCTTCGACTGGAAGACCTGGCGCAAGCGGAATTCGCGGGCATGGCTAGCGGGGCGAATGCAGACGCGGGTCTATCCGTATCTGCTGGTGACGGCAGGGGCGGCGGCATTGACCGGGGGAAAGGCCGTGGCGCCGGAGGCTATCGAGATGGTCTACTGGTACGCCGACTTCCCGGAGGAGGAGGAGGTCTTTGCCTACAGCGAGGCGCAATTTCGGGAAGACGAGGCGTATCTTGGCGGGTTGGTGCGGGAAATCATGGGGCGCGAAGCGGGGGCATTTGAACTGACCACCAACGAGAAGCAATGTGCGTTCTGCGCCTACCGCTCCTTCTGTGACCGCGGCGATGTGGCGGGACGTGGGGAGGACGACGAGTCCGAGACCGAAGAAGATCCCCCTAATACGATGATCGCCACTCTGGATGACTACGAGGCGATCGCTTTCTAATGCACGGCACAGAAGTCCGTTACCGGTCGGATGCCGCTGCATCCCGGCTCGACACCCGCTCCGCGGCCAACGGATCCACCCCACTGCACTAGGTAATGGAGATTCGAGTGAGCTATGAAGTTCGAGTGGAGATGAAACTCGAGTGGCGATGAAACTCGAGTGGCGGTTACCCAGGTCCGCCGAGGTGTCGCAGGCGCTGCTGGCGGCGACTTCGAGTCAGCCTCTGGTGGCGCGAATCCTTGCCGGGCGTGGGATGACCGATCCGGACGAAGTGCGCCGGTTTCTCGATCCGGCCGTGTATGAGCCGACCGCGCCCGCAACCCTCCACGACCTCGAGCGCGGCGCAACTCGAATCCGCCAGGCCATCGGCAAGGGGGAGCGCATTCTGGTTTGGGGGGACTTTGATGTCGACGGGCAGACGTCGACCGCTTTGTTGGTATCGGCTTTGGAAGGGTTGGGGGCGACGGTGGAGTACCACATACCGATCCGGGAGAGAGAGTCCCACGGCATCCGGCCCGAGGTCTTGCGCGGGTATATCGATGCGGGGGTCGATCTCCTGCTGACTTGCGACACGGGGATCGGAGCCGTCGACGCGGTCGCTCTCGCCAACGAGGCGGGTGTCGACGTGGTGGTGACGGATCACCACGACCTGCCTTCGATCTTGCCAGAGGCACTGGCCCTGGTCAATCCGAAGTTCCACGATGGCGACCATCCGCTCAGCGGGCTGCCTGGGGTGGGAGTCGCCTACAAGCTGGTGGAGGCGTTATACGAGGAGGACGGGCGCGGCGACGAACTCGAGGCCTTCCTCGACCTGGTGGCCCTGGGGATCGTCGCGGACCTGGCGATCCAGCGGGGCGATGCCCGTTACCTGCTGCAGCGCGGGCTCGAGGTGTTGCGGCAAACAGAGCGGCCTGGCCTCCTGGCGATCATGGCGCATGGACGAGTGGAGGCGGCCTTCCTCAACGACGAGGCCATCGGTTTCCAGCTGGGGCCGCGGCTGAACGCGGTGGGCCGGCTGGCCGACGCCAATGTGTCGGTACCGCTGCTGACGACGACCGACAGCGAGCGGGCGCGCGAGATCGCCGAGCAGCTAGAGCGGCTCAATGAAGACCGGAAGTTCGAGACTGCGGTGGTGTTCGATTCGGCGATGGCGCAGATCGCGCAGGAGCCCTCGCTGCTTCAGTACGCGGTGCTGGTTATGGCGAATCCACGGTGGCATCAGGGAGTCATTGGGATCGTGGCAAGCCGGTTGGTAGAGGAGTTCGGCAAGCCGACGATTCTGTTTGCGACGCCCGATGGGGAAGGGGCGCGCGGGTCGGCCCGGTCGGTGGAGGGTTACCACATCACCAATGCGATCGCCACCCAGGCAGAGATGCTGTTGGGCTTCGGGGGACATCCGATGGCGGCGGGGCTCTCCCTTGAACGACAGGATCTCGAGGCCTTCAGGCGCGGGGTGTCGAAGGCGATCATCGAGCAGCGCGGCGGTCGGGGACCGGAGCCGACGCTGGATATCGAGGCCGAATTGTCGTTGGCGGAGCTGACGCTGGAGACGGCGCGGCAACTCGAGGCGTTGGCGCCCTTCGGGCCGGGAAATCCGCCGGTGAATATCCTCTGCCGCGGCGTGGAGGTGGCGGAGGACAAGCAGATCGGGAAGGAGAAGACACACCGCAAGCTGGTAGTGATCGATGAGGTCGGTGGGTCAGGAGCGGAAGTATTGTGGTGGGGGGGCGCAGGTGAGCAGCTGCCCGAGGGGCGGATCGATGTAGTAGTGCGGATGCGTCCCGGATTCTTCAACGGCCAAGAGACGGTGACGATTTCGCTGCAGGACTCTCGGCCCGCTGGGGATGCCGCGCTGGGAGAAGCCGTCCAGACGGCCGAAATCGTCGACTGCAGGGCAGAAGCCAGGCCAGGCGAAAGGCTGGCGATGATCCTGAATCGAGACGCGGGTGCCCAGGTCTGGGGTGAGGGAGGGGGAGTGAAGCCAGAGGGACTGAATCCGGAGGAAATCAGGCCGCGGGGCGAGATGGAGCCGGGGGAGGTGCTGGTGGTGTGGACGGCGCCGCCGGATCGGACGGTGTTGGCCGAGGTGGTGGCAAGAGTGCAGCCGGAGCGGGTCTACATCTTCGGCGTAGATCCGGAGGTGGATGAGTACCAGGCGTTTGTGCGAAGGCTGGGAGGTGTGGTAAAATACGCCCTGGCGGAGTACGCCGGGCGGAGCACGCTGTCCGACCTGGCCGGCGCCATGGGGCACAGCGACGCGGTGGTGGCTCGCGGGCTGGCCGTGCTGCCTGCTCTTGGCGTGAGAGGAATACGCAAAAAGGGAGAGGTGCATTTTGAACGCTGTGAGCCGGCTGCTGTGGGGACAGAGGTGGAGGGGACCGTGAGGGGGATGCTGGCTGAAGTTCGGGCTTTCAGGAAGGCCTTTCGGGAGAGCGAGGATGTGGCGGGGTTCTTATGGAAGTCAGCATAGCCTCCAATCTATCTCGCTCAGATCCTCGACCACCCACGATGTCAATCGGCTCACCAGGGGGCGCCGACAATTTTGCCTATGGGTGAAAATGAATACGTATACATTTGCTCATCCGCAAAAGTGTCTGTATAATCTTCGTCGCCATGAAGCTTTCGCATCGATACCTTCTTCGCCAGGTTGAAGCCGATCTTGCCAGGAAGATGGTTCTTGTCGCTGGCCCCAGACAGGTGGGGAAGACGACCCTCGGGTTGAGCGTTCCCAACGCGAGAGACGGATATCTGAATTGGGACATCGCAGAGCACCGGGAGCGAATTCTGCAACGGGAACTCCCGTCCGGACCGCTGTGGTTTTTCGATGAGATCCATAAATACCGCAGCTGGCGAAACTATCTGAAGGGCCTGTACGACGGCCGGTCTGCCAACCAACAGATTCTGGTGACAGGATCTGCTCGACTCGACTTCTATCGCTTCTCAGGCGACTCGTTGCAGGGGCGCTATCATCTCCTGCGGCTGCATCCGCTTTCCACGGCAGAACTCGGCATTGCCAGGCAAAACGACTTCCTGCAGCTCCTGACTCTCGGTGGGTTCCCCGAACCATTTTTCGAAGGGTCGGAAGTGGAGGCACGGCGCTGGTCCCGCGAGTACCGCAATCTGCTGATCAACGAGGAGATCGCCGGGCTGGAGCGGATTCAAGACCTGGGAAACCTGGAGCTCCTCGTGCTCCGGTTGCCGGATCTCGTCGGCTCCCTGTTGTCCCTCAATGCGCTAAGGGAAGATCTGCAGGTGAGCCACAGGACGGTCGCCAACTGGCTTTCAGCTCTGGAGAGACTGTATGCCGTTTTCCGGCTTTCACCGTTTGGCAGCCCGAAGATCAGGGCTATCAAGAAGTCGCAGAAACACTACCACTACGACTGGTCACTGGTTCCCGAAGCAGGACCCAGATTTGAAAACATGGTCGCCAGTCACCTGCTCAAGTGGGTTCACTTTCGGCAGGACTCCGAGGGCCTCGACCTCGAGCTCTTTTATTTTCGCGACACCGACGGGCGCGAAGTGGACTTCATCGTCGCTGAGAAGGGAAAACCAATCACCGCGGTCGAGTGCAAGTGGTCGGACTCCAAGCCGGATAAGAACCTGCGGTATTGGAAGATCCGGTTCCCCGATTGCGATGCGTGGCAGCTGTCTGCCACCGGCGCCAAAGACTTCGTGTCGCCGGAGGGTATCCGGGTGTGTCACGCCATGGAATTCCTGAAGGGGCTAGTATAGAGCTACGGCCCGTCCCCGCCCCGTATTACCCCGCCAGATCCGCAAACACCTCCCGTCCCTGCCTGAACCAGCTCCTTCACCTCCGCCCGCTGCTGGTCTGAGTTGTAGCGGCCCACCGTGTCGATCCACTTGAGCGACTCGTCGATCGAGTCCAGAAAAAACCGGGCACCCACGGCTCGTTCCGCGGACGGTGAGCCGCATCGGAAGTAGGTGGGGCTGGTGTGGGCGTAGATCGATTGATTGAAACTGTCGCGGGCGTTGCCCCACAGCCGGGCGGCCACCCACCCGTCCCGGTCAGCTGAAATCCGTTGATGGATCTCCCCCTTCCGCCGTCCCTCTGGCCACTCCTCGCGGTGGGTGACCGAACCGTTGACGACGATCTCGATTGCGTCGACGGGATAGTGCGAACGGAAACTGATCGCCACTTCCAGGTGTGTCGCACCGCTGCCCAGATCGATGGTAGCGCCGATCGGCCGGTCATCGACTTTCATATCGACGGCGGGCCCGTTGGTGATGAAGGTGCGCCCCGCCTTCATCCCCTCGATCCAGCTCTCGTACGAGAATCCCGCGTCGGTCTGCACGTAGACGCGATTGTTGGAGCACACAAACCAATCGGTTCCGGTGGAGGCGGGGAGATGGATGCCGCAGTTGAGGAGCTTGTACCAGAGGTCGTACTCCGGATCCATCCAGAAGGGGTCAAAGAGATTGAAGGCGTCGAGCTTGCCCAGGGCGGCCGCGACGGGGGCTTCCATGCCGCGGCCGTTGTGGCACCAGATGACGATGCCGCCCTGTTCGCGGGTTTCATCGCAGCAGAAGCAGAGCGGCGGATAGTCCGGGTCGAACTGGCCGGCGAGGGTGTGGCCGCGGCTTACTGGTTGCACCAGGTTGCGTATGTTGAGAAACATGACGTGGCCGTAGCCAAAGCCCCACGGAGAGCTCTCGCCGTAGTGGCGATTTTCTTCGCCGATGTCGAGCACGTGGTGAGCGGTGGTGAACTCGTTCATCACGCCGATCGGGTACTTGTTGCTGGCGTAGTCGAGCTGCCGGCGGTCTAGCACGCTGATGGCGGTGACGTTGTAGCCCTCGACGCTGCAGTCGACACCGAGGCGGTCGTCGGGGCGGGTCTCCTTTTCATCGTAGTGGATGTGGGTGTTGCCCGGGTACCAGCGCTCCTCTTGAGGGTAGTACCAGCGGTTGATGGGGACTTCGACATCGACGACGCCGCTGGCCGGGGTTTCGATCACCAGCCGCGCCGGTTCGTACTCGGTGCCGCGCTCAACAAGAATGTCGGTGCGCCCCCTGCCTACGGGGACCTCAAATTCGCCGTCGGAAAAAAAGAAAGGCGTACCCGGACCGCGCTTCAGCAGGGCGCCTCGTGGATGATGGAAATTGCCGGAAGCGTCGAGCACATGGACCTTGGCGTCGATCTTCTCGTTGGTCGCGGCATCTATGATGGTACCGTGAAGCGTTGCCATGGCTCCCCCTTCAGGGTCTGATGGTGACGGGCGTTTTGGTCCGCGGAGTCGGTAGAGGCTGTCTGAATCAGCTCAGAGAATAGGTCTCGTACGGCTGCTCGCACGGATTGCCGCGGCTGACGTGCATGAGACCGGTGTCGGCTTCAATGAGGACGGAAAAAACGCTGGTCCAGTAGCCGTTCCCGGGGTGGTCATTGGGGTGGCGGCAGATGGATGTGGGGTGGTTGTCGTGATCGCAGAGCACGGCTTTCAGGTCGTCGAGGGTCGCGGGTTTTGCCGTCTTGCGCAGCAGCTCATCGACGCGGCACTTCCTCGGTCCCGACTCGATCAGCTCGGGGAAGTCGTCGTTGATGGGCACTAGCTCAGGATGCAGGCAGTGATTGGTGTGGGTGACGATGCCGCTGCCCTCGTCGCCAAGGACGTGGATGTCATCGATGGTCACCTCAAGGTCGGCCGGTCCCTCGGGGGTGGCGAGCATGACGTTGGAGGGGATGGCGCGGTGGGCCCGACGCACGGCGGCGACCGCATCGGTAAGCGATTCGGCCTGGTAGATGCCGCGGACCGTGAAGTAGTGGGGGACGCCGATAGGGCGGCTGGGCGCGGGAAGGGTATTCATACAGACGCCGATGCCGGCCTCGTTCAGGCCGATATAGGCGATGAGGCCTGCCTGCGTGATGTTCATGTGGGCGGGCTGACTCTCGGGCCGGCGCGTGAGGACGATGGTGAAGGGGTCGAGTGCCGGGTCGTTGTCCCAATTCTGGCCCACGACGGCGTGGTGGTCGGCCTGGCTCGAGGGGGCGATGGAGAAGGAGGTGCAGCCGGCGTCGGCTTCGGGTTGCAGCTGGTTTCGAACCTGAAGGAGCATGAGGTTCTCGAGGCAGACACCTGAGCTGTCGGATACGCCGCGCAGCTCGGCCAGCATATCGGCGCTGTACTCTTCGACGAAGCTGATGCAGTCCTCAGCGACGGCGATGGCGCTCTCGCGCGAGACGGTCAACGACTTGTTGACGCGTTCGAGAGCGATTTCGTCAAAGCCTCGGATTTCATCGCGTGCGGCTTCTCCGAGCTGTTGTCCCATTTCGAACGGGGTGCCACCGACTTCGACTTCGCGATAGCGTGTGGCGGTCATTGCATGAACTCTCCTGTGAGTAAGCGAACGCGTCGCCGGTTGGCCGGAGCGGTCGATCCCGGGGCCCATGATCATCGCTTCATCTGACTTGCAGAACGACCTTGCCGATGTTGCGGTTGTCGGCAAGGATCTGGTGGGCCCGTTCCACCTCGGTTATGGGGAGCACCTGGTGGATGACGGGTTCGACGCGGCCCGTTACCAGCAGCTGCCAGAAGCGGTCTTCAAACTGCCGTACAATAGCGATCTTTTCTTCGACAGGGCGGCTGCGCAGGAGGGAGCCGATGATGCGTAGACGCTTGCCGAGCACAGCGCCCAGGTCCAGATTGCTGGCGCTGCCGCCCAGGAGAGAGATGACGACCAGACGGCCACGTAGTTTGAGGGATTTCAGGTTCTGTTCCAGATAGTTTCCACCAACGATGTCGAGAATGACGTCGATGCCGTCGCAGTGGTCGAGTATAGCGTCGACGAAGTCGCGTTCGGTATAGTTGATGACCAGCTCCGCACCCAGGCTGCGGCAGCGGTCCAGTTTTTCCTGGGATCCGGCGGTGGCGACAACGCGGCATCCAGCTTCGCGGGCGAGCTGAATGGCGGCCGTGCCAACCCCGCTGGCGCCCCCGTGTATGAGGGCGGTCTCTCCCGATTTCAGCTCTGCCTCGAGAAAGAGGTTGACGAAGGCGGTGTAGAACACCTCCGGCACGGCCGCAGCGGTGGCAAAGCTCCACTCGTCGGGAATGGGTACGAGCATTTGATGATGGACGGCCGTCTTTTCGGCGTAGCCTCCACCTGCCAGGAGGGCGCAGATTCGGTCTCCCGGTTGCCATCCGGTCGCGGCGCTTCCCGTGGAAACAACGGTGCCACTCATCTCCAGACCCAGGTAGGGCGGGGCGCCGGGCGGGGGCGGGTAGTTCCCGGATCGCTGCAGGAGATCGGCGCGGTTGACGGCGGTGGCGTGGATATCCACCAGCACCTCCTGCGAGCCGCAGGATGGATCGGGGACATCCCGCCAGCTGAGCGATAATTCGGGGCTGTCAGAGTCGACGACGATTGCTTTCACGGCGTAACCTCAGATTGTAGTGACGCCAGATCGCAGCGGCGCCAGATGGCTAGCAGTCCGTTAATATGGTGACGCAATCCAGGGCGTGCCGCAAGTGAGGTAGTTGGCCACCCGTGCCTAAAAGGGTAATATCAGTACTGTTGCCACGTGAATTCGCGTGCCCGCCGACGCCCGCGACCGAGCTCGGGGACGGCGGGTTCCAGCTTGCCGCGTGATGCCCTCGCACGTCTGGCGACGCGAGAGCGCCGGCTAGATCACAATCGACTAAAACGGAATCGACTGCAGGTGAACCTGATGGACGCGAGTTCGGCTCGGCTGACGCTGTTTTACGACGACACTTGTCCCCTCTGTCGACGCTTCAAGGCCGCGATC
>Ga0066376_10002439_pt1 | contig 17328 bp, 16 predicted proteins | sample Knorr_S15_td_Bot_FD_77009 | JGI IMG/M metagenome (GOLD analysis project Ga0066376, IMG submission 77009) | Marine microbial communities from Southern Atlantic Ocean transect - Knorr_S15_td_Bottom_ad_5009_LV_A | ecosystem: Environmental > Aquatic > Marine > Oceanic | place: Southern Atlantic... | reverse complement strand
GTCCTTCGCTTTCGAATCGGCACCAATCAATACGTTGGCGAGGATTGGCATCGAGTTCCGTTTTTCGACAATCGCCTGGATCCGACCAAGGCCACGCAGGAGTTCAGGCTTTTCAATCGAAAGCTTCATGCTCTTCTTCCTACTCTTTCTTTATTTTTTAGAAATAGAAGTAGTAGTGATAGGCGGGTCTATGACAAAAGGGGATCAAGTAACTGAACGCGAAAGCGAACCGTTAGGAACGCGCGAATAGAAGGGACCTGGGAAAACGCAGTTTCGATCATAATCGGTCGGCGCTACGCAGTTTTGGCGGCGACGACGACAGAAACGGTCTCGACTCTAGGATTCTACCACGCGCGGGCCCGGGTTTGGGGTGTAGAACTGCTTTGAAGGCGCGGGTTTCGGGCGTTGACAGGGGCCCTTCAGCACGGATATCCTGCGCCGTCCCGCTATCTCATCGCAAGCCTGAAAACACCGCCGCCGACCTCCAAACCCCCATTTCGGCGAATGCGGAGCAGAAAGACCCCGACGGAACCCGGTCCCCACCCCGACCGGAGCCTCCCGTACCGGGCCGGAGACTGGAAGCATGAAGAGAACCTACCAACCGAGCCGTCGTCGTCGGAAGCGGAGCCACGGCTTCCGAGCGCGAATGAAGACCAAGGGGGGTCGCGCGATCCTCAAACGCCGTCGGGCGAAGGGTCGAAAGCGTCTTACCGTCTCGATCGGCACGAAGTAGCAGTGGCGAGCGTCGCCGGCCGCTTTGGGCGGTCGGAAAGACTTCGCCGTTCACGCGAATTTCAGCGGGTGTCGCGGGAAGGTCAGCGCGCGGCAACGCAGCATTTTGTGCTTTTGCGGGCACCCGCGGCCGCCCGCCCGCCCGGCCTCCGCTTGGGGGTCACGGTCAGCCGTGCAGTCGGAAACTCTGTCGAGCGAAACCGGGTGAAGCGAGTTATTCGTGAATGGTTTCGCATAGTTGGGAAGAATTTGGAAGGCCTTGGGGACAGCGATCTGGTGATCATCGCGCGCCGCGGAGCGGCCACAGTCGCCGGCGGAGCGATGCTCGTGGAACTCGACGCGCTGGCCCGGCGTGCGGGTGAGGCGGCAGACTGATGGATTCAACCGCCAGCGCGCTATCGCTCCCCCGCCGGTTGGTAATTTTACCTCTAACCGCTTGGAATCGCTTTATTTCTCCTCTTTTTGGGCCGCGTTGCCGGTTCCATCCGAGTTGTTCGCAATTCGCCGCTGAGGCGATTGCCCGGCACGGTGTCGCGCGCGGGGGCCTGTTGGGTCTGCGCCGGCTGGTGCGCTGCCACCCCTTCAACGAAGGCGGGTTCGACCCCGTCCCCTGAATTCGTCGTGGATCGAAACACCCTCCTCTTCATCGTTCTCAGCCTGGTCGTGCTGCTGACCTGGAACCTGGTGCTCGGCACCGGACCGCAAGCCCCTGTGGCCAGCAGCTCCGAGGCCCACGTCGTCGACGCGAACAGCGCCGCACCGACGGGTGTTACCCCAGGGGGTACGGCAGTGTCCCGCGCCACCCCGGACGCAGCGCCCCCCCCGCCGGTCCCCGCAACCCCGGCGGTGCCGGCCTGGACCCACACCTTCGAGAACGCTCTCTACCGGGCCGAGTTGACGAACGTTGGCGCGGGTCTGACTTCCTGGAAACTGGTCGAGCCGCGCTACGTAGAGCGCACCGAGGACGGCACCCGACCCATCGATCTGATCACGGCCCGGCCCGCTGACGGGGTCGTTCTTGGGACGCCGCTCGAGGCCCTGGGTCTCGGGAACCTTCGGGATCAACCCTACCGGGTGGAGTCGGTGACGAGTGATTCCGCTGTCCTCGTGCTCGAGGTGGGTGGCGTGACGATTCGCAAGAGTTTCGTCTTCGATGCGGAGAACTATCTCATGCGGCTGTCGATCGAAATCGACAATCAAAGCGGCCGCGTACTCAACCCACGCTTTGAAACCGAGTGGCCGACGCACGTCGAAAAGCGGACGGATTTCACCGAGCAATCGCTGGTGGCTTTCCACGACGGGGGTGTGGAACGCGAGGCCGTAGCCGGCGTCGGCGTGCCGGGGTTCTTCTCGGACCTCTTTAGCAGCGCAGATCCCGATGGTGTCGTGCGGATGCGCGGCGGGATCGAGTGGGCTGGCAGCGATACGACGTACTTCGTTGGCGCGCTGCTGCCCGACCGCGCAACCAGCGCAAACGCTCGATTTCAGGCGATACAGCCCGGAATGGCGGCGATGGCGGTCGTTGGCTTCGAAGCGATGCCGCTGCCCGATGGACAACGGGTGCAGAACGACTTCCGGGTCTACATCGGACCGAAAGAACCGCTGCGCCTCGCTGCAGTGGGCGCGCAACTCGGCCAGGCGATCGATCTCGGTTACGGCTGGATCGCCCCGCTGACGGAATTCTTCTCGTGGCTATTGCACGCGATCTATACCCTCGTTCACAACTACGGCGTCGCGATCGTCCTGCTCACCATACTGGTACGCGTGGCGATGCTGCCGATCGTGACACGACAGATGAAGTCGATGGAACGCATGCGGGATCTGCAGCCACAGATCAAGGAACTCCAGGAGAAGCACAAGGACGATCGGCAAAAGCAGTCGGAAGCGATGATGAAGCTCTACAAGGAATCCGGCGTGAATCCGCTCGGGGGCTGCTTTCCGATGTTGCTCCAGTTTCCGGTGTTCATCGGTCTCTTCTTTGCGCTGCGCAGTTCGATCGACCTGCGCCACGCGCCATTCTTTGGCTACATCGACGACCTGTCGACGCCGGCGACTCTCTTCACGATCCCAGAGATAGACCTCCCGATTCGCTTGCTACCGATCCTGATGGGCCTCTCCATGATCGTGCAGCAGCGCATGACGCCGATGACGATGGACCCGGCGCAGGCCCGCATGATGATGACGGTGATGCCTGTGATGATGACGGTGCTATTTTATCAGTTCCCCTCGGGGCTTGTTCTTTATTGGATGGTCAGCAATGTGCTGGGAATTGCACACCAGTCTTATGTTGGTCACAAGCTGAGAGCGGCCGCCTGAATCGGTGCGCCAGTCCGCCACCCTAATCCCCCCAACCCACCCCACTCCACGGAGAAAATCCCATGTATGACGCCAAATCAGAACCCAACGAGTTCGTCGCCGACAGCCCGCAAGAAGCGGTCTCTAGGGCCTGCACCTTCTATGGAAGCGACGAGGCCGAACTCAAGATCGTCCACGTCGGGGAGGGTGAGGTCAGCGGCCTAGGCCACCGGGCCGTGGTGGTGGCAGTTCCCAAGGAACTCAAGAATAGACCGCGCCACGATTCTGGTGACGGCGATCGGGGTCGAGGGCGCGGTCGCCGCGATTCAGAGCGCGGACGGTCCGATTCGTCGTCGCGCGGTCGGCCGGGGGGTCGCTCTGATGGGCAGTCTTCGGGCCGTTCGGGCGGCCGACCAGAAGAGCGCCCGTCGGGCCGTTCGAGCGGCCGACCGGAGGAGCGACCGTCGCTGGCGGCCGAAGATGCACCGGCCGGAGAGTCCAAGGGCACCGCGAAAGGCGAGCTCGGACCGATCGGCGAATTCCTCCTCGGGACACTCGAGCGGATGGGCCTGGGGAACTTTACGATCAGCCTGAACAAAGAGGGCGACTTCGCCATCTTCCGGATCGAAGGCGACGCAGCCTCCCGCCTGGCGCGCGATGGGCGTGCCGCGGACGCGCTGCAACTCCTTGCGAATCAAGCTGAAATGCGACGTTCGGAGGATCCGACACGGATTGTCGTCGACGTTGAGGGCGAGACCGAGAAGCGTGAAGATTACCTGCTCCGCCTGTCGGACCGGGCAGCCGAGCGTGCGATCGAGGCGAAGCGCTCAGTCGCACTCGACCCGATGAATGGCCGTGATCGACGGATCGTTCACATGGCGGTCCGCGAAATCGAGGACGTGGCGACGATGAGCATCGGCGAAGGCCAGTACCGCCAGGTCGTGATCGTTCCGGAGGGTTCGCCCGACTACGCCAAGGCCGTCGAGTCCTCGGATCAGGTGCGGGACTGACGTACTTCTGAGCGGGCCGCCGGCCTCGTCCGGCGTTCCACGTGGAACTTCCCGGGTGCGCCGGGAGCTTGTTCCACGTGGAACTTCACAGATACGCCGGCAGCTCGTTCCACGTGGAACACCATGTCGAGCGCCATCCCGCCTAGCGACCCCTACGAGATCCTTGTTGCAGGCCTCGGAGAACTCGAGATCGAGGCCGGTGAGGCTGCCTTGGTGCGGCTTGTCGAGCTTGCCGACCTGGTGGCTTCCTGGTCACGGCGCTTCAACCTCAGCGCCCACCGTGATCCTCAGGCGGTGTGCCGGCGCCTGATCCTCGACGCCGCGGCCCTCGGCCAATGCCTCCCGCAGTTCGACTCGCTCAACGATCTCGGCAGCGGAGCCGGGTTTCCCGGAGTCCCGCTTGCGATCCTGTGGCCTCGCCGTTCGGTGCACCTGGTTGAGGCCCGTGAACGCCGATACCACTTCCTGCGCGAGCTGGTGCGCTCGCTAGAACTCGAGAACGTGAGCGTCGAACGCGGGCGGATCGAAGAAGTCGACCCGATTCCGCGCGCGGGTGCCGTAGCCCAGGCGGTCGGTCCGCCGGAGACCGTGTTCGGCTGGATGCGTCGCTGGGCCGTCCAGGGTGGCTTTCTGGCGATTCCGAGCAGTCCCGGCCAGGGTCTGCCGCCCACGCTGACGGGACTCGAGCCCGTGGTCGAGCAGCTCTACCGCGTGCCGCTCGAGGGCCCGACCCGCAGCCTCTGGCTGACCCGCCGAATAGACTGATCCGGGCCCGCTACCCCGCTTCGGTGGCATCCGACCCGTCGCAGTTTCACCAGACCCGGAAGTGGGCTGCAGAGTGCCCGCCATGACTTCGGCGGGGGGCGTTTTCACTCGACTTCGCTGCCGGTGCTGTGGTACACAGGAGTTGTCCCCCCAAGAAAACCAGCTGTTCCCGATAGAATTGTCCCCTAGGGGACATCCAAGGATTTTGGTATGCCGTTGGACGGGTTGGGCGGACGGGCGCTTGCGATCGTGAACCAGAAGGGCGGGGTCGGGAAGACCACGACCGCGGTCAACCTCGCGGCCGGTCTCGCGCTCGAGGGTCGCGCCACCCTGTTGATCGATCTCGATCCCCAGGCCAACGCCTCCAGCGCCTTCGGGGTGGTCGCTGCCGATCGGCATATCTACGACGTTCTGATCGGCCGTCATCCGCTTTCGCAGGTGGCCAGAGCCACCGAGATCGACACCCTCCACCTGGTGCCGTCCGGCACGGACCTGGTCGGGATCGAGATCGAACTGGCCAACTCCGAAAATCGCGAGCGTCTGCTCGAGGCCGCATTGGCGGAAGCACGCGAGCACTACGAGTTCACGATCATCGATTGTCCGCCCTCGCTCAGCATCCTCACCTTGAATGCGCTCACCGCCTCGGACAGCCTGCTGATCCCACTGCAGTGCGAGTACTACGCGCTCGAGGGACTCGCGCGCCTGCTCGAAACACTCGAACGTGTGCGCGACCGCTTCAACGCAGAACTCGCGATCGAGGGTCTGCTGCTGACGATGGTCGACAGCCGAAACAACCTGAGCCGACAGGTCGAGGCCGAAGTGCGCAGCCACTTTGGCGATCGCGTCTACCAGACCAGGATTCCGCGCAACGTACGGCTCAGTGAGGCACCGAGTCACGGCAAGCCGGTTGCGCTCTACGACAACGCCTCCGCTGGCGCGCGCGCGTACGCCGCATTGACGCGTGAAATCCTTTCGCGCTCTGTGCTGCGCGATCCGCCGCTGCGCCCGCCGCAGCTCGAATCGCAAAGGCAAGCGAAGAGCGAAGCAACCGCAGGCGAAGCTTCGCCAGCCGCGTCACAACCCGAGGGAGCAGATCATGGCCGTTACGCGTAACGCGTTGGGGAGGGGCCTGGGAGCGCTTCTCCCGGGTTCTTCGACTTCATCCGCCGCCGCGGCAGAGCCCGCGCCGGTGCCCGTAGCGGTGCCGCAGCGCAGTCTCCAGGGACCGGCCGAATTGCGAATCGACGCGATCGACCCAAATCCCGACCAACCCCGACGCCACTTCGAGGCTTCGCGTTTGCAGGAACTGGTGGCCTCGATCAAGCGCCACGGCGTTCTGCAGCCGGTGGTGGTGCGCCGCGCCGGTGAGCGTTTCGAACTGGTCGTTGGCGAACGCCGCCTGCGCGCGGCGCGCGAAGCCGGTCGTGAAACGATTCCCGCGGTGGTGTCCGACTGGACTCCCGCAGATCGGCTCGAAGTTGCGCTGGTCGAGAACGTGCAGCGTGCCGACCTGAACCCGGTCGAACTCGCCCACGCCTACCGCGCGCTGGCCGACGCGGGTTCGACCCAGGACGAAATCGCTACGAGGGTGGGACTGGATCGCTCGACGGTGGCGAACCACCTGCGCCTGCTCGAGCTTCCCCAGTCGATCCAGTCGGATGTCGAGGAGGGGCGCCTCAGCCTCGGCCACGCCAAGGCGGTGCTCCAGGTGCAGAACCCCGAGCGCCGGCGGCACCTGCGCAATCGCATCGTCGAAGGCCGACTCTCGGTGCGAGAGGCCGAGCGCCTGGCGCGAGACAGCGCGACGCCGGTGCGGCCGAGGGCTGCCAGGGAAGGCGGATCCGTCGAGGCAAACGCAGGGTTCCGAGCGCTGGCCGAGGCGCTCGAGCGCCAACTGCAGACCCGGGTGCGGATCGTCGGAGACGCCAAAAAAGGGCGCGTCGAGGTCCATTACGCGAGCGAAGAGGACCTGAAGCGGATCGGTCGCTTGATCCTCGAGGGGGAGTGAGCGCTTGGCCGAGGTCGACCCCGTTCGGGTGCCCACGCCCACCCCCGAGGCCGCTCCCGACCGCCGTAGCCCGGTGATCGGCGAGGGCTGCCGCTTTGTTGGGGTCCTGACCTTCCGGGGCGAGGCCTGGATCGAGGGCGACTTCCAGGGCGAGATCGAGGCCCGTGGCACCCTCGGGGTGGGCCCCCGTGCCCGAGTGGGCGCTCGGCTGCGGGTCGATGAGCTGATCGTGGCGGGAGAATTCGAAGGCGATGTCGTGGCTCGCCACCGGATTGAGCTGCGCGCGACGGCCCGGGTCCGCGGCAACCTGCAAGCTCCGCGGATCTGCTTTGAAGAGGGCTGCATCGTTCGCGGCCACTGCCGCACGGGCTGAAGGGCTCCAGCACCCCCGGGGCCCTGGCGGTCGGCTCTGGAGGACCCCGCGGCCGACTCTTTTCGGGCGCCGCTGCGGGCCTTCGGTCTTCGAGTCTGCGGGAAGATCGCCCGGGCGGAGTCTCGAAAGCTCCGAGAAGAGGTCCCGGGTGCCTTGAAACTAGCGCGGGCTATGTAAAACTTGTCGCGCCTCGCCACCAGCGCGAGGAGCGGGAGGTTCCTGCGAATGGCTGCGGCCACTCGGCGAGGGCCCGCCCGGGAATCCAATCACGGATTCGAGCTTCGAAAAGATTCGAGGTTCGAGACCGGAACCCGAAGGACCTGCGAAGTCCGTGGGCCGTTCGCTCCGAGCCCTTCGCGGGGGCCGCCCACGCATCGAGATCGGGGCGAGCCGAAACCGGGGACGGGCGAAGGGTGTGGAGTTGGTCGGAATGAGGAATACGGGCAGTCGACGGGCGCGAACGATCACGGGTGCCGGCGCAGCGTTTGCGGCGTTGGTCGCGGCTCCCGCGCAGGCCGCCGACGGTCTCGTGTTGGTGCCCGAGGCGACGCTGCTCGTGGTGCTCCTTGTCGCCTTTACGCTGCTTGTCTTCCCGGTCAACGCGTTGGTTTTCAAACCCCTCTTCCGCGTGCTTGCTCTGCGCGAAGAACGCATCGCCGGCGCGCGAAGACGCGCTTTGGAACTCGAGCGCGACGCCGCCGACGTCCTTGCGCGTTATCGCCAGGCCATCCGCGACGTGCGCGAAGAGGCGGAGCAGAGCCGACGCGTGGGCCTCGAAGAAGCGCGCACCGAATCCGGCAGTGTTTCCACAGCCGCCCGCTCCCAGGCCGAATCGGTGTTGCAGGCCGGGCGCGAAGAGCTCGACGCCTGGCTCGATCAGGCGCGCAACGAATTGCGCGGCAGCGCCGACTCGCTCGCTCGCACCGCCGCCGAGCGCGTGCTCGGACGGAGCCTGTCGTGAGAAGCGCATTGCGAAGCGCTCTCCTGGTCAGCGTGTGGCTTCTCGCCACGGCGGCGCCGGCGCTTGCGTCGGGCGGCGACGAGGGCGGCAACCCCTGGGTTGAGTTCATGTGGGAGGCGCTGAACCTCGCCCTCCTGGTGGGAGTGATCGTCTACTTCGCCCGCAGCCCCGTGCGCGAATTCTTTGCGGGTCGGCGCGAGCAGATCAAGGGCGAGCTCGAGAGCGCCGCCTCTGTACTCGGCGAAGCCGAGGCGCGCTTCGCCGAGTGGGAGCAGAAGTTGGGCGCTCTCGACATCGAGCTCGAGAAGATCCGCGAAACCGAGCGTCGGCGGGCCCAACAAGAACGAGCGCGCATCCTCGAGGACGCGCGAGAGGCCGCACTGCGCATCGAGCGTGACGCGAAGACCTCTATCTTGCGCGAGCAGCGCCGGGCCCAGGCGGCCCTGCAGCGTGAAGCCGGCGAGCTGGCCGTCGAGATGGCCGCCGGGATCCTGCGAGAAACGATGCAGGATGAAGACCGCGACCGACTCGTTGATGAGTTCATCGGAAGCATCGAGGCGAGCCACGCCACTGGGTCGGGGAGCTAGCGGCCGATGAAGACCACGGCAGCTGCAAGGCGCTATGCGAAGGCCGTCTTCTCCCTGGCGCAAGAAGACGACGAAGTCGCCGGGATCCGCGGCGAGTTGGCCTTGATCGGTGAGATGATCGAGACCTCGAAAGAACTCGAGGATGTCCTGCTGACGCCGCTCCATCCCGTAGAGGAGCGCAAGCGCGTACTCGCGGCGCTGATCCTGCACGCGGGTGTCGGCGCCACCGTGCGCAAGTTCATGGCCTTCGTCGTCGACCAACGGCGCCTGGTCGACTTCGAGGGGATCCGGGGTGAATACGACCGGCTCGCCGATGAGCTCTCCGGGCTGGTGACTGCGGAAGTGGTCAGCGCGAGCGCCCTCTCTACGGATCGCGAGGAGCGCCTGCGCCGCGCCCTCTGTCTTGCGACCGGATACGACGTCCGGCTCGAAGTCCAAATCGACCCGGAACTCCTCGGCGGCGCAGTCGCCAAAGTGGGAGACCGGGTCTTCGATGGCACGCTGCGAACGCAGCTCGACCAGCTGCGAACCAGCGTTACGAAGGAATCCTGAGCAATGAACATCAAGCCGGGCGAGATCACCGACATCCTGAAGCGGGAGATCAAGGAATACGAGCGCGAGATCGACATGGCCGAGACGGGCACCGTCTTGTCTGCGGGTGACGGCATCGCGCGGGTCTACGGCCTCGAAAAGGTCCAGGCAGGCGAGCTCGTCGAGTTCAGCGCGGGCGTGCAGGGCCTGGTCCTGAACCTCGAAGAGGACAACGTCGGTGTTGCGCTGATGGGCGAATCATCGAAGATTCGCGAGGGCGACCTGGTACGCCGCACCGGGCGGATCATCGACGTGCCCGTGGGCGAGGGTCTGCTCGGCCGCGTCATCGACGCGCTCGGCAACCCGATCGATGGCAAGGGCCCGATCGAGAGCAGCGAGCGCCGCCGGGTCGAGATCAAGGCGCCGGGCATCGTGACCCGGAAGTCAGTGGCGCAGCCGCTGCATACGGGCATCAAGTGCATCGACTCGATGACGCCGATCGGTCGCGGTCAGCGCGAATTGATCATTGGCGACCGCCAAACCGGTAAGACCGCAATCGCCATCGACACCATCATCAACCAGCGCGATACCGACGTCCATTGCATCTACGTGGCCATCGGCCAGAAGCAGTCGACGGTGGCCCAGGTGGTGGCCAAGCTCTCCGAGCACGACGCGATGGAGTACACCACGGTCGTCGCAGCCTGCGCCAGCGAACCGGCCCCGTTGCAGTTCATCTCGGCCTACACGGGTTGCACCGTGGGCGAGTGGTTCCGCGACAACGGCAAGCACGCGCTGATCGTTTACGATGATCTCTCGAAGCAGGCGGTGGCCTACAGGCAGCTCTCGCTACTTCTGCGCCGGCCGCCGGGGCGCGAGGCCTACCCGGGTGATGTCTTCTACCTGCACTCGCGGTTGCTGGAACGCGCGGCGAAGTTGAACGAAGACTTCGGCGGCGGCAGCCTGACGGCGCTTCCGATCATCGAGACCCAGGCGGGCGATGTCTCGGCCTACATCCCCACCAACGTGATCTCGATCACCGACGGTCAGATCTTCCTCGAGACCGACCTCTTCAACTCCGGCATACGGCCGGCGATGAACGTGGGCATCTCGGTCTCGCGGGTGGGCGGCGCGGCCCAGACCAAGGCCACCAAGAAGGTGGCGGGCCAGTTGAAGCTGAACCTCGCCCAGTACCGCGAGATGGCCGCTTTCTCGCAGTTCGGCAGCGACCTCGACAAGGCCACCCAGGAGCAGCTCGCCAACGGCGAACGCCAGACCGAGATCCTGAAGCAACTGCAGTACTCGCCGCTCAAGATGGAGGATCAGGTGGTTTCGATCTTCTCGGCCACGCCGCCAAAGGGTCGCGACTCCTGGATCCGCCGCTACGAACTGCGTGACATCCTGCGCTACGAGCAGGAAATGCTCGCGTATGTCCGCGAAAACCACGGCGGCGTGCTCGACGCGATCGGTCAGAGCGGCCAGCTCGACGATGAGACCGAGGCGAAGCTGGTGGCGGCCCTCGACGAGTTCGCCGGGGTTTTCCAGGCCACGGGTGACAGTTCTGATTCAGAGGAGGCTGCGGCCTAGCCTTGCCGAATCTGCGCGACATTCGCCGGCGCATCTCCAGCGTCGAGAAGACCCAGCAGATCACCTCCGCCATGCGGATGGTGGCGGCGGCAAAGCTGCGCCGGGCCCAGGAGTCGATCGAGGCGGCGCGGCCCTACGCCGAACGCATGCGCAACACGCTTTCGGAGGTGGCGGCGTCCCAGACCGACGCCGCCCACCCGCTACTGGTGCGGCGCGAGAGCGTCGAGAAGGTCGAGTTCGTGGTCGTGACCTCCGATCGCGGGCTCGCCGGCGCCTTCAACGCCAACGTTCTGAAGCGTGCCGAAGCCAAGATGAAGAAGTGTCTGGCCGCAGGGCAGACGCTCGAGATCACCACCGCCGGGCGCAAGGCCAGCGAGCACTACCGAAGGCACCGGCCCGACCAACTGGTAGAGAGCTACGAACTCGGCGGCTGGATCTCCTACGACCAGGCGGCCCATATCGGCCGCCGCATCATCCACCGCTATGAAGCCGGTGAGGTCGACGAGGTGGTGCTCGTCTACTCGGAGTTTGTTTCGACCCTCACCCAGCGGCCCGTCTCCCACGTACTGGTGCCGCTGGCCGCCGCCGAGTCCGCTGAATTGGTCGAAACCGCCGAGACGAGCGACCTGCCGCCCCATGAGATCGAGCCCGACGCAGAGAAGTTGCTGGCGCTGATGGCACCCACCGCGGTCGAGGTCGCGCTGTATCGCGCGTTGCTCGAGAACCAGGCCGGCGAACACGCCGCCCGGATGACCGCGATGGAAAATGCCACGCGCAATACCAAGGATCTGATCGAGCGCCTCACCCTCGAATTCAACCGAGCCCGCCAGGCCGCGATCACGAGCGAGTTGGTGGAGATCGTCACGGGCGCTCAAGCCGTCGAATAGAACACACGGGGCGAATGCCTTCGCCCCGTCGCAGGAGAGTGAAAGATGGAAGGTGGAAAGATCGTCCAGGTAATGGGCCCGGTGGTGGACGTCGAGTTCGCGCCCGGCAACCTGCCCGAGATCTACACGGCGCTTCGCACGACGAATGCCTCGATAAACGACCAGCCCGACAATCTCGTTGTCGAGGTGGCTCTGCACCTCGGCGAGAACACCGTGCGCTGCATCGCCATGGACACCACCGACGGCCTCACCCGCGGCCAGGCGGTGAAGAGCACCGGGGCGCCGATCTCGGTGCCGGTGGGCCCGGCGACCCTCGGCCGCATCATGAATGTGATCGGCGAGCCGGTCGACGACCGCGGCCCCATCGAGGCCGAGAAGACCTTACCGATCCACCGCCCGGCGCCGGAATTCGTCGACCAGTCGACCAGCGTTGAGGCCCTCGAGACAGGCATCAAGGTGATCGACCTGATCCAGCCCTATCCGAAGGGCGGCAAGGTGGGCCTCTTTGGCGGCGCGGGTGTGGGCAAGACCGTCGTGATCATGGAATTGATCAACAACATCGCCAAGGAGCACTCGGGCTACTCGGTTTTCGGCGGCGTGGGCGAGCGCACCCGCGAGGGCAACGACCTGTGGAACGAGATGATGGAGGCGAAACTCGCCGACGGCACCACGGTGCTCGACAAGACGGCCCTCGTCTACGGCCAGATGAACGAACCCCCGGGAGCGCGCGCACGCGTCGGCCTCTCCGCCCTCACCGTCGCGGAATACTTTCGCGACGAAGAGGGACAGGACGTCCTGCTCTTCATCGACAACATCTTTCGCTTCACCCAGGCGGGCTCCGAGGTCTCGGCGCTACTCGGGCGCATCCCCTCCGCGGTGGGCTACCAGCCGACCCTCGCCACCGACATGGGCGAGTTGCAAGAGCGCATCACCTCGACCACCAAGGGTTCGATTACATCGGTGCAGGCGATTTACGTACCCGCGGACGATCTCACCGACCCCGCGCCGGCCACCGCCTTTACCCACCTCGATGCCAGTACCGTGCTGTCGCGCGCGCTCACCGAGATCGGCATCTACCCGGCGGTGGATCCCCTCGACTCGACCAGCCGTATCCTCGACCCGCAGATCGTGGGCCAGGAGCATTACGGCGTGGCGCGCGACGTGCAGCAGATTTTGCAGAAGTACAAGGATCTGCAGGACATCATCGCGATTCTCGGCATGGACGAACTCTCCGAGGAGGATCGGATCACGGTCGCCCGCGCGCGAAAACTGCAGCGTTTTCTGTCGCAGCCCTTCACGGTGGCCGAGCAGTTCACCGGTACGCCGGGAGTCTACGTGCGCCTCGACGACACGATCCGCGGCTTCAAGGAGGTCCTCGAGGGCAAGCACGACGGCCTCCCGGAACAGGCTTTCTACATGGTGGGCACCATCGAAGACGCCATCGAAAAGGCAAAGTCGCTCGCCTAGGCGAGCTTAGGTGCGAAGGGTCCCATGGCACTCGAACTCACAATCGTCACGCCCGAAGGCGAAGCCTTCGCCAGCGCAATCGAATCGGTGGTCCTCCCCGGCACCGAGGGCGAATTCGGGGTGCTCGAGGCACACGAGCGTTTGCTCACCGCGCTGCAGCCCGGACCGGTCGAGATCCGCGGCGCCGACGGCGCGGCCTCCCAGTGGGCGGCGGTGACCGATGGCTTTGTCGAAGTGACCGGCGAGCACGTCGTGGTGCTGGTCGACCACTGCATCCTGGCGGGCGATATCGATGCGGCTACGGCCGAAAAGGATCGTGCCGAAGCCGCCGAAGAACTCCGCGGCCTATCGGGCGCCGAAGAGAACGAAACTCGCCGCGAGGAACTCGAGAAGGCGATCGCCATCGCCGAGGTTCGCATCGACGTCGCGGGCCGCACCAGCGCCTGAGGTCGGAGCCCCGCAAAGGGGCTCTTCGGAATGCGATTCCGAGACCCGGTTCGCCGCCCGGGCGGGCGCTGTCGACTACGTTTTGACCGATGGCTTCGCTTTTGGGAACGGCCGCATGGGGCGCCCCGATTCGAGCCTGCACTGGGTATCATTCCACAGCCGCTCGTGCGATTGGAAGCGTGCGACGATCGACTGCAGGCGGAAACGCAGGGCCGTATTGACGGTCTGCGTCGCCTTGCAGTCTGCGATCCCACGCTGAAGCAGAGAGCGCTCGCTGTAGGGCTCCGTCGGTCGCGCCGCAAAGAAGTACTTCTCGTACTCGATCCGCAGGGCTTCGAGGCCTGTTTCGATGCGACGAATGCGGGCTTCCACGTTTTCTCCCGAGGTTTGCTGCGGCGCCTGCGGGGCGCCGCACCTCTGCAGTTCGGCAAGTTTGGCCCTCTGCTTGAGCGCTAACGGGAGGGGGGGGCGCGACGTGCGACGCACTCGGGAGCGATACGCGCCGTGCACGGGCCCGCGGCCTGATAGACTGGCGCGTCGTGAAGCGGCTCTTCGAGAATGCCGAGGTATTCGACCCCGAAGCGGCGGGCCCGAGGGGTGCGGCGCTGCTCGTCGAGGATGGGCGCATCGAGGCGCAGCTCGAGCCTGGGGAGGCGACCACGGTGGACGCCGAGCGCGTCGACCTCACGGGCTATTCCCTCGCCCCCGGCTTCATCGACCTGCACTTCCACGGCGAATTGGTCTTTGCCAGGGGCGCCGAATTCGGGGCGGCCCTCCAGCGCAGCGCACGCGCGCGCCCCGCCGAGGGCACCACCGCCTTTCTCGCCACCTCGGTGGCGTGGCCCGGCGCCCGGCTGCGGGACTTCGTGCTGGAAATGGCCGAAGCGGTGGCGACCGGCACGCCGGGCGGCGCGCGGGCCATCGGGATCCACCTCGAGGGCCCCTGGATCAATCCCGAGGCCGCGGGTGCCCAGCCCGGCGAGGCGATCCGTGCCTGCGACCCTCGCGAGATCGACGAACTGCTGGCGCTCGCAGCCGGCACCGTGAAGCTTGTGACCCTCGCGCCCGAGGTTTCCGGAAGCCGCGCGCTGCTCGCCGCCCTGGCCCGGGCGGGCGTCGTCGCGGCCCTCGGCCACAGTCTGGCGGAAAGCAGCGCCGTCGATGCCGCCATCGGCGAGGGCCTCTGCCACGTCACCCATCTCTTCAACGCGATGGGCGGAACCCGGCACCGAAACCCCGCGCGCAAAGCTGCCTACGGCGACGACGAACTTGCGGGACGCTTGCTTGGCGACGACCGCCTCGGCTGCGACCTGATCTGCGACGGCGTACACGTCCACCCAGACTGGGTGGTGGGGGCCTGTCGTGCGAAGGGCGAGCAACTGAGTCTGATCAGCGACCGCGTCGAGCTACCCGCCCAGGCGGCCGGCTCGGGCGCGAGCGAATTCGGGGCGGGTGGGCTTCGCGACGACGGCCAGGCAATTCGCCTGGCCGATGGACGCCTGGCGGGGAGTTCGCTGTCGCTCGACCGAGCGATCCGCAACGCCGTGGCCTTCGGTGCCCTGTCGCGGATCGAGGCGATCGCCGCCTGCAGCCTGCGGCCCGCGAAACTTCTCGGGATCGAAGCCGAGCGCGGAACCCTGCGACCCGGGGCGCGCGCCGACTTCGCGATTCTCGATGCGCAAGGCGCCGTGGCGGAAACCTGGATCGGCGGCGAACGGGTCTTCTAGGACGGGGACGTTGTTGCTTTGTTGCCTTGCGTTTCTCGCAGCGCGGTCGCGAGGAGCGCAAGGCAACAAAGCAACAACGTCCCCGATCCTACGCGTCGGCTGCACTCGCACTTCGGTCGGATCGGCCGAGGCGAAGTGCTTCGATCATGGTCCCGACGAAAACCAGGGCGGCGAGAGCCGGATTCAGCATCGAGCCCCAGAGTTGAAGCCACGTATACGGTCTCTGCATGTGGGGGTCGATCGTTCCCGACGAGGCGGAGAGCCATCCCGGAAGCAGCATGGGAATTTCGGGATCGTGAAGGATCTCGTTCATGAAGACGCAGACGGACGCAACCGCTGCCAGTGCGCCGAGCCGCGGATTGCGACCTGCTACTGCGATCAGAAGCGGGACGACGAGGAAGAGGTGGTTCTCGTGCATGTGGGTCCAGAAGAAAAAGAACGTCGAAATGATTGCCGCCGAGATCACGAAGAGCCCGGCGGCGTATTCGGGCCCCTGTGTTCTGCGAAGCCATGCAGCGTTTCGCACGAGCAGCCAGCCGGTCATCGCGAGGAAGCATAGGAGGCCGATCTCGGTGGGCGTGATCGGGCCGAGCCAGGGCGCATCCGCTGAACGCCAGCCACCCAGCCACCACCACAGATTGTGTCCGTTGACCGACATGTAAGGCATGGCATCCAGATCGAGGATCACGCGATCGAGCACCGCCATGCCCCTGCCGGTGGCCCAGAAGGGAGCGAAGACGAGAATGGCCATCAGCCCGCCCGACAGTCCTGCTTGCACGACACCCCGGACGCCATGGCGCAGCGCTGCCGTTACCACGAGCACGGGAAGCAGCGGGCCGGCCAGCGGTTTCGAAAGACCCGCCAGCGAGAGCGAGGCCGCCGAGACGATGAGGCGATCGGCGCCCAGAGCCGCCACGGCCGCGCAGGCCAGGAACGCGTGCATCGAATCGAATTGTCCCCAGTATGCCGAGCCGAAGAGGACCGCGGGGTTCCACCAGTAGAAGAGTGCCGCGAGACGACCCCAGCCCGGGCCACGGCGACCGGCCCCCCACAACCCGCGCCGAGATACCAGGTAATGGAGTAGCCACCCCAGGAGCAGATCGAAAACCAGGTGGGGAAGCTTGATGACCCAGTTCGGGATGATCTGGATGGGGATGTCCCCGGCGGCGAAGGGCGGCTGGGAGGCCACGAATGCCTTGCCGGCGGCCCACAACGCGGCGACCGAGGCCGGGGGATAATCGGCACCCGTCGACTCGTAGACGTTCGCGAACCCCATCAATCCGCTTGCGAGCGCCCAATGCTTGTACAGGTGGAGATCGGATGCATAACCATCTGCATGGAGCAGCATCAGCCGCACCAGAAGGTAGGCTCCGAAGGCGACCCAGAAGAGGCCCGTCGGCACACGACGGAAGAGACCAGATTCTCGGGAAACGCTTCCCGAGGCCGGCGCAGAACTGCTGGATGTCTCCGAGGTCTCGCGTGTCACGAAGTCCCGAAACTATCCGCTGACCTCGCTCCCGGCAACGCGAGAGAAGAGCCGGGCCGTTCTTTTGCCTGCAGGCGGTCTAGCCGCTCGACGAGCTGAGCGATGTTTCTCGCATCGATCGGAGCGTCTTCCGGTCGCGCCTGCACCGGGATCTCCAGCAGCAGCCGATCTCCGAGCCAGCGTCGCAGGCTCCCGAGGTTCTCGGCATCGGCATGCGACAGCTCCCGATCGTGGGAGATCGCGACGCCGACGAGGTCGAGCCCACGCCGCAGGGCTTCCTCGACACTGAGTCGCGTGTGATTGATGGTGCCGAGGCGGCCGCGCGCAACGATCAGTACCGGCAGGCCGAGGTCGAGGGCGAGGTCGGCCATCGTCGCGGTATCGGTGGTGGGCACCAGCAGCCCCCCCGCTCCCTCCACCACCATGAACTCGTGGCGTGCAGAGAGTTCCGTGTAGACCTGGCGAACG
>Ga0066376_10002435_pt1 | contig 17352 bp, 17 predicted proteins | sample Knorr_S15_td_Bot_FD_77009 | JGI IMG/M metagenome (GOLD analysis project Ga0066376, IMG submission 77009) | Marine microbial communities from Southern Atlantic Ocean transect - Knorr_S15_td_Bottom_ad_5009_LV_A | ecosystem: Environmental > Aquatic > Marine > Oceanic | place: Southern Atlantic... | reverse complement strand
GAATCACCAAGCGTGGCGGCTCGAATCGAATATTCGTTACGGGTGAGGCTCTTCGACACTGCCGGTGTAGTCGCGGACCTCGATTCGTCCTTAACGATCCCCGCTTCGAGATCGGCGAATGCTCCTTCGATTTTGTTTTCGGGATCGGAAAGCGTCATGGGTTCGGGTCGTTGCGCTGATCAGCGGAAGAGCGGGTTCGTCGGAGTTTCGAATGCTGATGACCGTGGATTGCACCGAGTTTATCGCGAATCGGCTTCAACGCCGCACCGCGACCGTGAATCGCATTTGAATCGGGGCGCACGCTTCCCATCCGTGCGCGATGCTTACTAGCTGTAAATTGACAACGCGGAGAATTCGTTACGGCTACCATTCAGGTTGCACCGGCAGGCAAAGCTGCCGGCACATCGTCACGACCTGTCGAGGGATCGAAACCAGCAGGTGTATACGTTCGCATTACGCGAATGGCGCTGCATTACAAGGGACGGTTGGCGATTGGGCTCATCGCCATATTCCTGGCCTCCGGTTTCCAGCTTGCAATTCCCATCCTGATTGGCAACGCAGTCGATTTAGCAACCAACCTGGCCGGTGACGCCGATGCCCGTGCAAAAGATGCCTTGGTCCTCACCGCGGTCTTTCTTTTGGTCGCGTCGATAGGACGCGGTCTCGCCGCGATGGTCCAGAACTACATGGGTGAATCGATCGGTCAGTACATCGGGTATGAACTGCGCATGTTGTACTACGAAAAGTTGCAACGACTGTCGTTCAGTTACCACGCCGGGGTGCACACGGGCGACCTCATCACGCGTGGCATCCTGGATGTCGAAGGTGTGCGCATGTTTGTGCAGACGGCCCTGTTACGCACGGTATTTCTTATCGTGTTGATCGGCACGGGCATGTACCTGATGTTGACCAAGGACCTGCAGTTGGGGCTGATCAGTTTGAGTTTCGTGCCGTTCGTTGCGTGGCGAGCGACTGCAGCGCGCTTGCGTTTGCGTTCGAACTGGTACTCGCTCCAGGAAAAACTCTCTTCTCTCACCAAAGTAATGGACGAAAACCTGGGCGGAATACGAGTGATCCGGGCCTTTGCGTCGCAGGACCACGAGATGAAGAAATTCGATGGGGCTTCGAATGAAGCGCTGGCGCTTGCGAACACGCAGGTGGGAATTCGGGCGTCGAACATTTCGGTGATGGGCCTTGCCTTCATGGTGGCAATGGCGGCCGTGCTGTGGGTGGGCGGTTTACGTGTGATCGATGGCGGGATGACCGCGGGAGAGTTGACCCAGTTCCTGGCTTTTATGAGCATATTGCTGCAACCGGTCCGGCAGATTGGAATGATGGTGAACGGCTATGCCCGTGGTGCGGCTTCGGGGGGGCGGTTGTTTGCCGTGCTCGACCTGGAGCCGGATATCCGGGACAAGCCGGATGCGAAGGACCTCGAGATAACCGAAGGTGTGCTCGAGTTCCACAATGTGAGCTTCGGTTATGAGGGCGAGCACACGCTGAACGGCGTGTCGTTCAGGGCGGAGCCGGGGCACACGGTGGGTATCGTAGGACCTCCGGGAAGCGGTAAGTCGACCATCGCCCACCTGGTGCCACGTTTTTACGATCCGATCGAGGGATATATCACGATCGATGGGCAGGACCTGCGCGACGTGAAACTCGAAACGCTGCGGAAGGCGGTCGGCGTAGTCGAGCAGGACACGTTCCTGTTCACGACATCGGTCGAAAACAACGTTGCATACGGCGACCCGTGGGCGCCCGACGACCGGGTCGAACTCGCTTCCAAGTATGCCCAGCTGGGTGACTACATTGAGCGGTTGCCGGGCGGGTACGACACGATGGTGGGTGAGCGCGGTGTTTCACTTTCGGGCGGACAGCGCCAGCGGCTGTCTATCGCGCGCTCGATAATGCTGAAGCCGAAATTGATCGTGTTTGACGATTCGACGGCGGCAATCGATGCGGCGACAGAACAGCGTATCCGCGCGGCCCTTGCCGAGCTGACCAAAGACCGTGCGACGATCATCATTTCGCACCGCCTGAGTTCACTGATACACGCGGACGAGATCCTCTTTATCGACGAGGGGAAGATTGTGGAGCGCGGCACTCACGATGAACTGCTGGCGATTGGCGGGCACTACAACGACCTGTACGAGCTGCAGATCAGGCCTGGTGAAGACAGCCGGCCGCTGGGTGATGATGGGGATGCATCGTAATGGGCACCACACCGCTCGGCGAGCGCAGCCACCAGATCCCGCCGAAGGCTTCGATTCGCCGTGGGCCAACGACCGACGAAGAAGTGTTTGGCGAGGCATTTAACGGCCAAGTCGTGGGGCGGTTCATCAAGTACGTCGCGGTTTACAGGAAGTTGCTAATTGTCGCGATCGCGGCCGTGTTCGTATTCACTGTTTCGTCGATAGCATTTCCGCTGATCGTCAAGATCGTGTACGACGATGCACTTGCGGAGGGTGCGGTTCATCGTTCGAAGCTGGGGACGATGGTGATCGTGTTTCTGGTTGCGGTGGGTTTGAACTTTGTCGCCAACTACCTGCAGGAGTTGATCGTGGGCCGGGTGGCGGAGCGTATTTTGTTCGACATGCGGCGTGCGATGTACCTGCACCTCCAGCGCATTTCGCTTTCGTTTATGGACAAGACAGAAATCGGGAAGCTGATGTCACGGTTGCAGGGCGACGTGGCGGCGCTGCAGGAGTTCCTCCAGACCGCGGTGTTCGCCATCGGCGACCTGGTGTTGCTGGTGGGGATTGTCGGGGCGATGATCTGGCTCGACTGGCGGTTGGGGCTGATGACCTTCGCCGTCCTGCCGACCCTGCTGATTGTGCGGATAATCTGGCTGCCATATGCGAGGCGCTCGTTTCTTCGCGCCCGCGTCACATCTTCGATTGTCAGCGGTGCGCTGGCCGAAAATATCAATGGCGTCCGCGTCGTGCAGGGAATGTCGCGTGAATACGTGAACTACGACCTGTTCGACATCCGGGCCTCGGAAAACCTGCGCGCCGCGAACCGGGCATCGAAGTTCGGTGTCATGATGCTGCCGATAGTCGACACCCTGACGGGTGCTGCGATGGCAATCATCGTGATAATGGGCGGTTTTTTCGTGTTGGGGGGAACGATTGAAATCGGTGTGATGGTTGCTTTCGTGTTGTTCGTCCAGCGGTTCTTCGATCCGATTCGCTCACTGACGATGCACTACAACGTTTTGCAGCGCGCAATGGCTTCGGGTGAACGTATATTCGAGGTGATCGACGTTCCAGTCGATATCAAGGACAAGCCAAATGCCGTCGAACTCGATGACATTGACGGATCGATCGAGTTCGAGAACGTGACGTTCGGTTATTTTCCCGACCAGCCGATTTTGAAGGACATCAATTTCAAGGTGAATCCCGGTGAGACAGTGGCTCTTGTTGGGCCGACCGGTTCGGGCAAGACCTCAATCACGGCGCTGGTTCACCGTTTTTACGACACATGGGAAGGCTCGGTGAAGGTTGGGGGACGCGATGTTCGTAACGTGACCCAGGACTCGCTGGGCAAACAGGTGGCGATGGTGCTGCAGGAGCCGTTCTTGTTCTCGGGCACGGTTTTCGAGAACATCAGGTACGCCAAGGACGACGCGACCCGCGAGGGGGTTATCGAGGCTGCCAGGGCCGTGGGTGCGCACGAGTTCATCATGAAGCTGCCAAACGGTTACGAGACCGAGCTTGAGCAGCGCGGCGGCAATCTTTCACTCGGGCAGCGCCAGTTGATTTCGTTCGCCCGGGCGATCGTTGCGGACGCCAAGATTTTGATTCTCGACGAGGCGACTGCAAGTATCGATTCGTATACCGAAATGTTGATTCAGCAGGCGCTTCACCGGCTGATGGAGGGTCGGACGGGGATGGTTATCGCCCACCGGCTGGCGACGATCCGGAGTGCAGATCGCATTATCGTGCTGCAGGATGGCCGGATTATCGAGACGGGGGACCATGATGAGTTGATGGAGCTTGGCGGTCTGTACGCCCGGCTGTACTCGATGAACTATGCCTCGTTCGACGATATTCCCGACGAGTTGATTCAGCAGGCCACGCAGGCGACACGGGAGTCGGCGACTTAGGGGGAGTTGGGTGGTGCTGCTTTTGGCGGCTGGGCCTGTGCATCCGCGTGCACGCATTCCCCCTCAACCTGAGCTTCTCGGATCGGGTGACGCGTGAAGGAATTTTTCAGCCACTCTGGAATCCGTCGGTATTTTTATCGGCAGAATCCCTTCGAGTTCGACGTGGTTAGGGTAGATGACCACCATTACGTGCAATCGTCCAGTAGTTCCGACAAGGCCCGCTGAGCCCACTCTGGGTTCGTGAACTTCCCATCCTCGCCGACCCACCAGTCGGGTGGGAAAAGTGCCCATATCTTGGCGAGGCCATTGGTGTCGGGATCACCCGAGCAGTCAGAACCCATCCAAACTCGACCTGATTTGTTCGAAGGACCCGGTTAACGGGATGCGCCCCCTGCCGGTGAGGGCAAAGGGCGCCATGTTGGAGAGCATTTGGCTCTGAAATCTGGGGAGCCATGTGTGTGGCTGAGGTGCTCCGAGCCGTCCGCGAGGCACTCCAGCCTTCATTTGGTGATTTAAGAAGCCAGCATTCTGCTGACTACGAGAGCCAGGCGTTAAGCCGCGGTAATCTCGATACCGGTCGAGTCGATCTCGTCTGGCAGGACACTTCCGATCTTACGACCCGTTTCTGCGAAGTGTTTTAATCCCAACAGAGATCCAGCAATTACGGTCCTGAGGTAACCATCGGTAGAGGCTTTCTCCTCGTCGGTAAGATCCTCACGCAGCGAATATTCAGTTTCGTAAAGCGCCACAGCACCAGTTACGGAAGGTTGTACCGATATGGTGCTCCGAGCGGATTCAAGCGGCCCTGATGCCTCTACGTTAATCGAGAAGCCGACACCGTCGGACCAATCGGAAATTGTCTCTTCGACATCGCCAAAACCCGGTATCGTGCAGGTGCGGGTAGCACCGACGCCGGAGTCGACGCTAGAGGTGATGACCGCGGAGTCGATATAGGGCGACCAGTAGCTGGGGTGCTCGTAGTCGCTAACGATTTTCCAGAGATTCTCGACACTTACGTCTACGTTAATTTCTGCTTTTAGCTTGCTCAATTTCCTAATTCCTTTGGTCGGCACCGTTGATGCCGCATCGAACCCTAAGTCCCGGTCGCGTATTTCGTGTCCGGGCTTGCATATATAAAAACCGGCTAGCCGGTTTTTATTGGAAGTCTCTCTGTACGAGACATATCAGCATCAGATCCTACTTAAGACTGTCCAAGAACGAGTCCACTAGTTTCTCGAGGCCTTCGACATCCGGCATAGATCCCTTTACACCTTTGCTTAGAAAGATTCCAGCTACGAGTGATCCTAAAAACCAGACCACAGAATCGACGGAGTGTCGTGCTCCGATGTCTGCTTCGTCCCTGGCACGACTCACGAGATCCCTAAAATGTCGTTCCCATCGTTCGCTAAGCCGCTGCTGGCTTTTTTGCACGGCCGGATTGATCAACACTTCTGCCCAAACAAACAATCCCAGCCGTATTGAGTCGGTGAAATCAGGGCGGTGCGCTCGACGGATCGCCGATTTCGTAAGATCGGCCACACCGTCGATTGCCCTCGGCATGCCCTCAGCAACATCGAACCTCTCGTCGTCGATCGTCTCCCACTGCTCACTGATGCCATCTATCACAGCTTCTTTGCTCTTGAAATGGGTATAAATGAAACCCTTCGAAACTTCAGCCTTTTCACCAATGTCGCTGAGGGTCGAAGCATGGAATCCTTTTTCAGAAAACACTTTGGTCGCGGCGGCCAGAATTTCAGCCCTGCGCTCTCGCATGTATTCCGCACTAACTTTAGGTGACATCCGAATTCTCTAAGACTCGATTAATCTAACAAACCGGCTGGCTGGTTTTTATTATACGCCCTAACTGCAGGACATGCAACATCATTTTCGGAGCTCGTAATTCGGGCGACTATTTTCGTGTGCTCACTTGGAATTTGCTCTGTTTATTCTCAGAATTTGCCGACCTACCCCGTTGGCCTCGCTCGCCCGCATCCCATCAACCTATCCAATCGCCAGCAATTCCGAGAATGTTGTGCGCAATGAGAATCATATGGCTATCCGGAGCACCGTTTCAACTCCCGTGACGCGTCTCACCTCTCTCCCCGGGGAGAAGGAATGCGGGAAGCGGGGCAAGCCGCTAAAGCAGGGTCCCCTGGCCAGCCGGACCGCCGGGCCTGGGCTCAAGACCGATGTGCTCGAATCCTTCGGGCGTAGTACGGCGGCCCTGCGGTGTTCGGATGATAAAGCCGATCTTCAGCAAAAACGGTTCAACCACATCTTCAAGGGTTTGCTGGTCTTCGTTAATCGTCGCGGACAGCGCCTGGATTCCGGCCGGCCCGCCCTGGTAGTTCTTCGAGAGCGTCGTCAGGTACAGGCGGTCGAGCCGGTCGAGGCCAAGTGCGTCGACGCCCTCGATTCCCAGCGCTTCCGACGCGATGGACTTGTCGACCGCCCCGGTGTGCCTGACCTGGGAATAGTCCCTGACCCGGCGCAGCAGGCGATTCGATATTCGGGGTGTGCCGCGCGACCGTTTGGCAATTTCCATGGCCCCCTCGCTGTCGATATCGACGTCAAGGATCCCCGCAGAGCGGGTCACAACTTTCGCCAGGTCTTCGGTCGAGTAGAAATCGAGGTGGTAGGAGAGGCCGAACCGTTCACGGAGGGGAGCACTCAGCATGCCGGCACGGGTCGTCGAGCCGATCAGGGTGAACGGCTGCAGGGGCAGGTTAATGCTCTTGGCGAAGGCGCCCGAGCCAGTCATGAAGTCGACCCTGAAGTCTTCCATTGCCGAGTAGAGGTACTCCTCGACCGCGTGCGACAGCCGGTGGATTTCGTCGATAAACAGGACGTCGCCGGTCTTCAGATTCGAAAGTAGTCCGACGACATCTGCCGGTCGTTCCAGTGCGGGGCCGGATGTGTGGATGAGGGTGGAGTCGAGTTCGCGGGCGATGATGTGGGCAATGGTGGTCTTTCCGAGTCCGGGAGGACCGTGGAACAGGGCGTGGTCGAGGGTGTCGCCGCGCTTACGGGCCGCCAGGACCGCAATCGAAATACTATCGACGACCGCTTTCTGGCCGACATAATCCCGGAAATGACGCGGGCGCAGGTCGCGGGTCATGCGCGTGTCGTCGTCAATCGGATCTGCGGGATTTTCGGCAAGCTGCTCGGCGCGCTCTTCCAGTGCCTGCTCACCGGCGATGATCTCGGCCTCACGCGCGGAATCGCCGGGTCCGCGGGCAGGAGGGGTCGCCTGGACTATTCGTTCGCGTCCATTTTCATCTGATTTCTCTTGTTCTTCCGGACCTGGGGCCAACTGTGAACTACTCCTGCTGAGAAACCTGCGCCCTGAACACTTCCCGCATCAGGGCCTGCAGATCGTCGATTACATCCGGTGCACGCCGAATGGCATCTTCAACTTTGTCCCGCGCCTCGGTCGGTCGGTAGCCGAGAGTGATCAGCGCGTCGACCGCTTCCGAGCGTGCGTCGGCCAGAGGCTGGGTGTGGCCCTGTTCGGAAATGCCGGCATCCTGCAGCAGCGCAGTTGCAGCCACTTTGCCCCGGAGCGTCGCGACGATCTTCTGGGCCGCCCGGCTGCCGATCCCCGGCAATCGCTGGAGTGCACCTAAATCCTCGGTCTCGATGGCCGAGGCAATGGTAGAAACCGGAAAAACAAGTGCAGCAGCAGCCTTTGCCGGGCCGATGCCTTCGACCTGAATCAGCTGCTCGAAAAATTCTTTTTCGCTCGGATGGCGAAAACCCACGAGCATCGGCTTCGGTTGCCGCTCGGTGACGTGGTAGTAGATCTCCAGTTCGACCTCGGAGCCTGCGCCGATACCGTCGTTGGCCAGCGACTGGTAGACGTATGTCGGGAGGCTGACTTCGTATCCGACGCCGCCCGCAACGATTACTACTTTCGCAGGGTCGCGGGTGATGTTGCGTATGGTTCCTGTCAGGTAGCTGATCACTGGTTACCGGGCTGCCTCTATGGCTTCGACTGCGGGGCTATCGGCCATGATCGCATGACAGATGGCGATGGAAAAGGCGTCGGACACGTGTTCGTTTTTTGCGGCATCGGGATTTTTCAGGTGTGCGGCCACAGCCTGCTTGACCTGGTCTTTATCGGCCCTGCCCGAGCCGGTCACGATGTTCTTCGCCCGGGTCGGCTGGTAGTTGAACACAGGGAGTTGAGCTTCGCCGGCTGCCATGACGACGACGCCCCTGGCATGACCCAGCAGGATGGCGGTTTTCACGAAGCGCGCGTGCGAGTGGAGGTCTTCGATGGCTACTGCGTCGGGTTTGAATTCCTGGATCACATCCCGAATCGCCGAGTAGATCTTGAAGAGACGCTCTTCCATCGGCACACCTGACTTCGTGCGGACAACCCCGCCTTCGACCGCCCGGTATTCGCGGTTGACGATGTCGATCACGCCGTATCCGGTGTTGGTGAGTCCGGGGTCGATTCCGAGTATTCGCAAAGTGGGAGGTCCGTTCGTCGGGTGCGGGTACGCGTCACAGAATATAAGAGCGAATCCAGTTGCGGAGTCTAGTCTTATCCCCGCTTGATCTCGAAGCAGAGATGACTTTCACCGGGTGATCGATTTTACCTTACCGGTGTATTGTTACGAATCGAATTTCAAGGCTTCCGCCAGAGCGCTCACGAGTTATTCAAAAAGGGTTCGGATATGCAGCCGTTCTACAACGAACAGCAGACCATGTTGGCGACGACCGTGCGGGAGTTTGCGGGCGAAAAGCTTGCACCCCTTGCCGACGAAGTTGACACCCGCGCAGAGTTCCCGATCGACCAGTTCCGGGGACTCGCCGAGCTGGGCCTCACCGGCATGACGATTCCCGAGGAGTTCGGCGGTTCCGGGGGTGGGTACCGGGATTTCATGGTGGTGCTGGAAGAGGTCGCGGCCGCCTGTGGTTCGACCAGCACGGTGCTTATCACCCATGTCTCGCTGGGGTCGCAGACCATCAACAACGCCGGATCGGACGAGCAGCGCCAGAGATGGCTTCCGTCGCTGGCCTCGGGTGAGAAGATCGCAGCGTTTGCCCTGACGGAGGCCGGGACTGGATCGGATGCGCTTGCGCTTGAGACTTCACTTACTCGGGACGGCGATGAGTATGTTTTGAACGGTTCAAAGCTGTTTTGCACTAACGGTTCGGCTGCTGACGTTTTTTCCGTTTTCACGAATCATGACAGGGCTGCCGGGCACAGGGGCGTAACTGCAGTTGTGGTGGAGAAGGGGACTCCGGGGTTCACGATCAACCCGCAGCACGGCAAGATGGGCATGAAGGGCTGCGCGACGGCCGAGCTGGTGTTCGAGGATTGCCGCATCCCGGTGGGTAACCGGCTCGGCGAAGAGGGTGAGGGTTACCGAATCGCTCTCAAAATTCTCGATTCAAGCAGGATCATGATCGCGGCCCAGTGCCTGGGACTCGCGAAGGGTGCGTTTGACGCTGCGCTTTCGTATGCGAAGCAGCGCGAGACGTTCGGGCGGCCGATTGCTACCCGGCAGGCGATTCAGTTCATGCTGGCCGATATGGCGATTGAGCTTGATGCTGCCCGTTTGCTGACCTGGCGGGCTGCTGCTCTCTACGACGATGGGCTCCCGCACGGAAAAGAGGCGGCAATGGCGAAGGTTTATGCGTCGGAGGCCGCGGGTCGTATCGCGAGCAAGGCGTTGCAGATTCACGGTGGGGTGGGTTACTTCAAGCCGTCAGTCGTCGAGCGCATCTACCGGGACCAGCGGGTGACCGAGATTTACGAGGGGACGTCGGAGATCCAGCGGTTGGTGATTTCGCGGGCGCTGATCGGGGAGCTGTAAGGAGCCGGTGATGACCGATAGCGATCATGTGTTCAACGGTTCGATTCCTGAGATTTACGAAGACGCTTGCTACAACTACGCGTCCAGCCGTTCGATGCACTCAACGGCGTAAGTGAGCGTTCTATCGACCAACACCCCCCACCGCCGAACCAGTTCTTCTGGGTATCTTCCATACATTTTTTTTATACGGTTACGAGCCTCGGGATTCCGCGCGATCGCAGTTGCAAAGAGCATGAGTTTAACGAGGCTCCAGTAGCCGAAACCGGCCAGGAAACCCGTTCGCGCATCTTCCACATCCGCATCGGGGTTGATACTAAGGAGGCCTTCGAGATATTGATCGAATACTTGCTGTCCAAGATCATCGAATCTGGCCAGGTCAATCGTAGGTCCGCGGAAATGTACGGCGATCAGGTTGCCGGCATCCTCACCCGGAGCGCCCATTCCACAGGAGGCAGTCGATCGCCACCGTTTGTTCATGTGCACCATTTGAAACTATCGGGAACATGTTGCCTACGTGGGTGTCACCATGCGCGACGATCTTTGCGATACCAGCCAACCCATCAACAACCTGCGAGTACTTGCTAAGTACATTTTGAATGGCATCAGGCCCGGATTGACCAAACATGATCGAAGCGACAGCATCCGATGCAGTTGTTTCAAAGTTGTCGACTACCTTGGCAAAGCCAAACCACTCGATCACTGCGGCGATGCCCGTCGTCTCCCATTCTTCCGTTGGAGTAGAGAGACTGGATTGTCCGTTAAATTTTCCAACGTCTCTCGCTACATCAAGAAACGTGCTTTCGCTCCATGGTGGTTGGACCGCACTACTCAGATCTTCTGTCCAAATCCAGCGTTCAGAGGACGTGCGCTCAGTAGCCGCATAGCAAATGGCCGGTCTAACTCCGCTGCTGAGTGAATGAAGATATGCCGAGCTCGCCATTTGATATTCACGGCGTCCACTGGAGTCTTTTTCGGCATCGATGATTTTCAAAATTGTGGACCTGCCGACAGATTCTCCAGTCCGGCTCAGCGCAGATCCGTTGACTCGGTAAATACCCAGAGTTGCAGTTCCAATACTGCTGCCGACTGGCTCGATCTACCATTCACCGCGTAACTCGCCGCCACAGATGCCTTCGACCACTGCGGCCAGATCGTTTTCTGATATCTCGGGGGTCCCATATTCTTTGAGCATCACGGCACTGTATTACAAATGCTTGCCACGTCAACTATCGCGAGAATTACACCAGCTGCGGTTCAGGCGTGAAGCCGATGCACTCTGGCGTGTACTCGGTCAGGCGTTTCGCGGCCACCTGAACGGCCTCCGGGTTCGAGTCGACGAGCACGAAACTACGGTCGTTTTTTGCGGCCGCAACGCCGGTCGTTCCTGAACCGGCGAAGAAATCCAGCACCAGGTCGCCGGGGTCCGAGTGGACTTTTACGATCCTCTCCAGAATCGCCAGCGGTTTCTGGGTCGGGTATCCGGTCCGTTCTTTACTGCTGGTAGGCACGATCGTCTGCCACCAGACGTCGGTCGGAATCTTGCCCCTGGCGGCTTTTTCTTTGCCGACCAGGCCGGGCGCCATGTACGGGATGCGGTCGATTGCGTCGGCGTTAAACGTGTAGTCGTCGGGATCGACTGCGTACCAGAAGATCGTGTCGTGCTTGGCGGGCCACTTTTTCTTAGAGCGCCCGCCGTAGTCATATGACCAGATGATTTCGTTCATGAACGACTTGCGCCCGAACACCCGGTCGAGCAGCACCTTGCAGTAGTGCGACTCGTGCTGGTCGACATGCAGGAAGAGCGAGCCGTTGCCGGTCAGCACCCGGCGGGCCTCCTCGATGCGGGGGGTGAGGAAAGCCATGTAGTCATCGAAGGCGTCGAGGTACGAACTGCCGCCCCTGCGCTCTGTCCGGTACCGGTTGCCGCCGAAACCAGTGCGGTCGCCGCCCTCGTCGCGCACGGTCTTAATGCGGGTAATCGACTGTTGGCTCCCCGTGTTGAAGGGAGGGTCGATGTAGATCAGGTCGGCCGCGCCGTCGGGAACTTCACGAAGGAATTCGAGGTTGTCGGCGAGATGTATCGAGTTATTTTTCATGACAGGTTCAAAGTTAACACTGCCCCGAAATCATTAACAGCAGGTTTGCCTGTCGCTCATATCCGTATTGTTTTAGGTGAAAACGTTTGTATGACACGGCCCTGAATCTGAGTTAACTTCATCAGGTAATTGATCCAAAAATCCAGTATCAGGAGACGAACGAATGGGCGACCTATACCAGGTGATTCTTGTTGCAAATAACGTTGGACGACTGGTGAAGTTCTACCGGGATGCACTGGGATTTTCGGTCACATACCCCGAGTCGAGTGAGGACCTGGCCAAGGAGGCATGGATCACGCTCGACTCCGGCAAGTGTCAGCTTGCGATTCACGGCGGCGGCGAGGTGCGCACGAGCGGGTCGGTGATTCTCTCGATCAGGGTCGACGACCTGGATTTTGCAGTGTTCGACCTGAAAGAAAAAGGTTTCGATGTCGAGCCAGTTTACGAGGTTGCGCCCGGTGTGTGAAGTCGGCAAAAATGCGCGATCCCGAGGGCAATCGGCTGTCGCTTGAGCAGATCGGTTAGCACCCCGAGTCCCTACCCGTAGAACTCTCGCAGTTGCTTCAGGGTCCACAGCAAACTGCTTGCCCTGGTTTTGTTGATCGGGGGCACCGGAACAAGATTCTGCGGGTGGACGTTCATCGGGTCGCCATCACGGGAGCGGTACTGCTGGGCCCTGGGATCGACCCAGCCGTTCGCAAGGTAGAACACAATGTGCCGGGCGTTTGCGAGGTAGCGCATGCCCTTGCCGATACCAAGGCTGAGTTGCGGGTATTTTTTGCCGCGGGCGGTCTTGGCCTGGCCCAGCCAGACCCAGCGTCCATCTTCTTCATGGCGGATGCGACTTATGACTTTTTCGCGCCGTTCGACCTGGTTTTCCCACAGGCGGCCGTTGCCCCTGAACCTCAGGAGTCGTTTCGGGTGGTCAATCGGGAGTTGAGTCATGGTGATTCTGGCATATCTAGTCTGGAATTCGTTCCTGTCGCATCAGGTAACAGTCCATCTCGTTCGCGTACGAATGGTAGGTCTTTGCGAACTTGAATCCAGCCTTTTCATAGCTGCGAATTGCCCGCTTGTTCGCCGGTTCGGGTTCGATCACGCACGTCTCGACACCGGGGATGCCAAACACCATCTCGTCGACAAACTGCCTCACCACTCGTGAACCAACGCCCCTGTCCCGCCACTCCGGCTCGCCAATGAACAGATCCAGCCCCCCGGCATTCGGAATTCCTATTTCCGTAGCTTCGACGGGGTAGTCGCGAAGGTCATAAACCTGAATCTCGCCGATGTCACTGCCATCGACGGTGATGATGAAGCGCCGGGTATTTGTCTCGTGTGGTGTGCCAGTACCGGAAGTCCGTCTGATCCATTTATCGTTCAGTTCTTGATCCGAGAGGACGGCAGAGTCGTGGTACCAGTGCGCTACTTCGGGGTCACGCTGCCAACGGACGAGATTCGGTACGTCGGCAGGAGCGATGGGACGGAATGAGATTTCGCGGTCGGTCGGCACCATAAAGGTTCAAGAGCCTACTGCAGCGCGCTGGAAAAGTTTTCGCAAACTGCGATTTCGGTTTCGCACAGGATCACGAGGTTGCCGATCACGCCGAACGCACGGTAGTGGGTGACCTGTTTCATGTAGGGTCCCGCTCCCCCACCGCTGACGCCGCGGGTTGCGGCCACGATCTCTTCGGCAGGGCCGGTACCGAGTCGTTTTGCCTCTTCGTGCGAATCGTAGATCCACACTTCGAGGTTTTTCTGCTGGTAGAACCCGAACCAGACCGCAGAAACACCTTCCAACTGGTCGGCTGGCAACTCTTTAGACAACTTCCAGCCGGTGGCCTTCACATCGTCGATGGTGTAAACGCTGTCGGGGCTGGCGATGATCGAAGTTCCAAAACCGAATTCGTTGGTGTCGCCGGAACTTGCGACGTTGTCCGCCTCGGTGCCGCAAGCGACAGCGGATATCAGCAGTGCCAGTGCGATTACAAGTTTGATCAAGCCCATTCCCCAGATAGAGCAACCGGCGAAGTTAATCACAGGCCGGCTCGTTAGGTCGGCCCTGAACACGATTTCAGAATGCGCCCGGAGAGGCGATGATATCAATGACCGGCGCAATCGCTCCAACGGGCATCGCGGCTTCAGCCAGTGGGGCGATCCATATGTGTTAGCTTCCGGGGCGATGTTTCGATTGAAATACGTGATCGCGGGATTTGCTGCACTTGTCATAGGGACAACAGTGCACGAGTTGACCCACGTCTTCGTTGGGAGGGCGGTCAGCGGCGAGTGGCCAATCTACGAAATCGTGCAGGTGACCCAGGTGGTGCCTTTTGCGAGCGATTTTCAGCGGGTGGTCGTCACCGTCGCGGGTCCGCTGGTGGAGCTGGTCTGGATCGGGCTCGTTGGCGGGGCTGCGATCGTCACCCGCGGCAGGCGGGCAACGTTTCTTGCCGCGGCGTTCGGGATGCTGGCCATACGTGCATGGGCTGTGCTGCAGGTGTGGGTCGATGCTGCGAGATCGGCGCCAGGTGTGGACGCGTGGAATTACGACCTGGCAAAGGCCGCTTCGACATTCGATGGGAACGAGTTCCTGGCGCTGCACCTGATGAGTGCGATCAACGCGCTGCCGATACTTGTGCTGCTGGGGGCGGCGATTTACCTGGGGCTTCGGGTCGAAGGCCGGCGATGGGGGAATATGGCGGTTGCTGTCCAGGGCCTGCTGGGTGCGGGGCTTGCGATGTTTGCGCTGCTGATGTTGAGGGTATTTCAGGCTTTGTTTTGAGGAGGCACTGGTGCGGGAGTGATCGTCGCCTGTTCGTCGCAAGCCCTCACGTCATCAATTCTGACCAGCATCCCCCACGGGGTGGGTCAGGTTCTCGACTGGGCATGTGGGTAGCTGAAACTCGCTCGGACAATCGTCAGCGCTTCAGTCGGCAGTCGAGGGTCCCAGCCGGGCAGCCTTCCCGCGAGTTGGCTCGTAATCAACAATCCTCCCCGCTCGGTCAATCGTGTCAGGTCTGGCAGCCAGCGATCATAGTCGATTCCACCGTCTTCCATCACAAGTCCGTACGGACCGTCAAGAGCAGGCAGAAAGGACTCTGCATCGCCGCGCAGGACCGTGATCCTGCTCGACAGTCCGAGTTGCTCGAATTCTGCCTGGGCAAGGCCAGCGTGCAACGGATCGTTTTCGATGGTTTCGACAAGCACGTCTGGCGTGGCAGAGGCGAGACAGGCGGTCTGATAGCCAATGCCGCATCCGATTTCAAGCACCCGCGTAATCGATAGCGCGGCCACTATCATCGCCCATAGCGGGGCTTGCGGAGTTGGGAACACCGTGCAACCGTCACCGTGCTCGGTCTGATGGAGCAGCGAGCGATCGAAGAGATCCTGAAACTCATGCTCTTCCGGGTTCAATTTCTACCTCCCTGGAGGTCCCGCGGCGTGGTCGTCGCGTGGCAATGTGCGCTCGCATCGGCAGCAGCACTATGGACCTTCCTGATAATACGGGGCGTCCAGGCGTTGTTTTGGTAACTATCCCAAAACTCCCTCTCCTCCGGCACGTACACGGGAGACGGGTGTCCCGATGCAATAGGGGCGCGGGTGAGGGGGAAGTTGTTCTGTAGAAAATACCGTTCGAATGCATCTACACCGCGGTCGAAAACGTTCCGCTCAACCTGGCTTTCTCCCCGGGAAGAGGGAATTTCTCTTCACCCGATTAATGTGTTTTGGGATAGTTTCTGAGCCGGGGAGAACGAGGATATCTGGCCGTTTACGACTGGCCGTTGGCCGGAACGGCGGCGCGGTACTCTTCGAGCCGTCGAATATGGGCGTCGGCTCCCTGCAGGCCGTCCCCCATCGTGACAACACTCATGTGGGTTGCGCCGATGTCGCTCCATTCTGCGGTTTTAGTTGCCCACGAATCAGCGTTTTGCATCCTGACTGGAAACCTGCCCTCGAGCCCCATCTCCGAGTGGTCCCGGCCTGCATCGTCGGCAAATCCTCGCATCCGTTCCAGTTGCTTATGGCCGTCGTCGTTCGGTTGCCACTGCGGCATCCAGCCATCGGCCATTTTGGCGATGCGCCGCAGGACACGGTCGTTTGCGCCACCGCCAAGCCACACAGGAATCGGCTGCTGCACCGGCATCGGTGAGATACCGGCGTCGGGGATGGAGTGCCACTTTCCTGTGTAGTTGACGACCTGGTTGGTCCACAGCAATCTCATTACTTCGATCTGCTCTTCGTAGCGGCGACCCCGCAGCGCGAAATCTTCGTTCAGGGCTTCGTATTCGATCTCGTTCCACCCGACGCCGACGCCAAGCCGGAAGCGCCCGCGGCAGAGAATGTCGAGTGCCGCCGCCTGTTTTGCGACGAGGACGGTCTGTCGCTGCGGCAGAATCACGATGCTCGTCGCGAAGCCGAGCTTCTCGGTCGCGCCGGCAAGAAAACCGAACAGGACGAACGGCTCGTGGAAATCTGATGTGATGGAATACGGGCCCTTCCAGTCGGGCCTGTTCTCGAGGTTGGCGCCGATTACGTGATCGTACGTAGCGATGAACGTGTAACCCAGCGATTCGGCAGCCTGGCCGAACGCTTTAATCCCGCCGGGGTCGCTGCCTATCTCGGTTTGTGGAAATACGATCCCGATCTGCATTTTTACCTCGGAGAATTTACCTTGGGGGTTTTGGGGGGGGTCTGGCGGGCAGCCGTCGTCGATCTAACGGCAATTCAGGCCGCCATGATAACCCTGCTGTGGGCGCAGGGATTGCGGTAAGGCGCTTTCGCATCGGTGCCGGGGGTGGGTGTGGATTTTCGGTAACGGTGTTACGTTGCAAGTCTGGAGGTTCGCCCGGCGTCTCAGGCCAGATCGCAGGGTGAGCGAATGAATCCCGGTCGGCGTGCTTAGTTGAAGAGGTTGTTTACGTGACTGATCGCCAAATCAGGCTGGCGGTATTCGATGTCGATGGAACCCTTCTGCGCGGCGACACGGCGTGTCTCTGGATAGCCCGGCGACTCGGCAGGTACGACCGCATGCTCGAATTGGAGCAGTCGCGCGGCAGGCCCGACGTTAGCGCGGCACGTGATGAGATGGCTTCGTGGTACCGGGAATCGACACCCGACGCGCTGCTGGCCGATCTCGATGAGTTCCCGTGGGCACCCGGACTGTTCGAAGGGATTCGGATGCTGCGCGGCGCGGGCGTAAAAATAGCGCTCTCGTCCGTGGGCTGGGAGTTTGTCGTCAGAAGAATCGCCAAAGTGCTGGGCGCACAGTGGACACTGGCCACAAAACTCGATTTTTCGACTGGTGATATCGGCCACGCTTGGGGCG
>Ga0066376_10002433_pt1 | contig 17358 bp, 14 predicted proteins | sample Knorr_S15_td_Bot_FD_77009 | JGI IMG/M metagenome (GOLD analysis project Ga0066376, IMG submission 77009) | Marine microbial communities from Southern Atlantic Ocean transect - Knorr_S15_td_Bottom_ad_5009_LV_A | ecosystem: Environmental > Aquatic > Marine > Oceanic | place: Southern Atlantic... | reverse complement strand
GTTAGCTGCAGATGCCTCCTGGCAGGCAGCAGATATGTGCCTTCAAACACACGGTGGTTATGGCTTCGCCGAGGAATATGATGTCGAGCGGAAATTCCGCGAAACGCGTCTCTACCAAATTGCACCAATTTCGACGAACCTTATATTGTCTTATATCGCTGAGCACGTCCTCGGGCTTCCGCGCTCCTACTAGGATTGCAATTGATGAATGAAACAAAGACTGAAGAATTGCAAAGCTGGGTCGGGCGCAGCCAAACCGTGGAAGATATAATTTCGCTCTCGGCGATCGCCAATATGAACGCGACCCTTGGCAGGGAAGAAGGTGAACTTGGTGTTGGTGATATGTTGCCGCCCTGCTGGCAGTGGTTGTTTTTTAATCGTGGTGCTCCACCCGAAATGCTTGGCCGCGACGGTCATGTGTCAAATAGTGATTTTATGCCGCCGATGCCACTCCCGCGCCGGATGTGGGCTGGCAATCGGATTGAGATCACCAAACCTTTAACCATCGGGCGGACAGCAAAAAAAGTATCGACCATTGAGGAAATTACCGAAAAAAGCGGGCGTTCTGGCCGGCTTATTTTTTTGTGCGAACGCAGTGATTTCACCGATGATGTTGGTGGTGCGCTGACAGATTGGCGGACCGTGGTCTACCGCGGTGATCCGGATGGCAAGGAGCAGAAAAAATCCAATCCGGCTCCGAGCGATGCCATCTGGAGCCGCAAGATTTCACCTGATCCGGTATTGCTGTTTCGCTATTCGGCGCTGACCTTCAATAGCCACCGTATTCATTATGATCGCGATTACACGACGGGCGTTGAAGGCTATCCGGCGCTTCTCGTGCATGGACCGCTGACCGCGACTTTGCTGATGGATTTGCTGCGCCGCGAATTACCGGCAGCTGAGGTGGGGGGTATAAATGTGCGGGCGATGTCGCCTCTATTTGACAATGAGCCGTTTAGTGCAAACGGCTCACCCTCTGCGGATGGTAAATCTGTGAAGTTGTGGGCGGCCACCGATAGCGGCGAACTCGCAATGACGATTGATGTGAATTTAGGCTAACCGCCACTCACTTGCTTGTCTCGGCTGAGCATTGTGGCGGCGACAATGATGACCGCGCTTCCGGCCCATACCCAGACGTCAGGTATTTCACTGAAGAAAATGTAGCCTAGAATAGCAGCTGCAATCAGCCGGAAAAAAATCATCGGATCGGCAATGGTGATATCGGCAACCCGGTAGGCCTGGGTCGTCGCAAGATGGGCAATCGTCGAGCAAATGGCATTGATTGTGACAAACCACCAGCCCCAGGCATCGGGCCAAGACCAAACGAACAGCGCTGGGATCAAGGTAAGCGGCGTCGAGAGCAGTGTCATCCAGGCGACGACGGTCGTCACCGGCTCATGGCGGGTGAGTTGCTTTGCCGTTAGATTGGAAGCTGCTTGTTGAACCGCGTAGGCCAACACCAGCATGACGCCAACGCTCACCGTGATGAAGCCCGGCCGAATGATAATCAACGCGCCGGCCAGTCCGAGTAGTACCGCCAGCCATCTATTGAGTTTTGAAGGTTCTCCCATAAACGCAATAGCGCCGCCCGCCGTTACCAGCGGCGTGATGAACGCGAGCGCAATAACGGTTGCCATCGGCGTCACAGTGATCGCGGTATAGAGGCATAACAGCGCCGTTGTTTGTAATATACCGCGCAAGATGTGGAGCTTTAATCGAGGGCCGGGATTCCAGATAAAATCTTTGGCCAGAAAAACATGTGCCAGAAGGACGACGCCAAGTATACTTCTGAAAAACACCACAACAAACGGATGCATATCTTCCGCAGCCAGACGTACAACGACGTTGCTGACAGCGAAAGCAGCGCCTGCGACGAGCATCCAAAGGATACCTTGGATGTTGGCGTTGAACCTATGTTGTAAATTTAAAGACACCATTTATCCCTATAAAGTATACAATTATACGAGGCTGCCAACCTTTTTTCCTTAATTTATGGGGAATTTTGCAAAATACCTTGACCTAATTGTATACTATTTATAGGTTGGTGACCTGGATTTCAGGAAGGATATATTGGATGAGTGACGAAGATCGGGTTTTAATTGCGGGCGGTGGTCCGATTGGCTACACGGCGGCGATCAATCTCGCCCATTACGGCATTCCATTTACCTTGCTTGAAGCTGCGGACACTATTTTGGAAGATCCTCGCGCGGCGACTATCCATCCGCCAACGCTAGAGATGTTCGATACCATCGGGCTCACCAAGATATTTCTAGAGCGCGGATATGTGACCCAGAACTATCACTACCGCGATCGCCAACAAGGTTTAATCGCTGATTTTAATCTTGGCGTATTGAAAGATGATACGGCATTTCCCTATCGTGTGATGCTCGAGCAACACAAAATCAGCCATATTATTGCCGATACGCTAAAAAGTTTTGACGGTCATGAAATTCTCAACAATCACCGCGTCGAAAGTGTTACCCAAGACGCTGATGGTGTGACGGCAAAAGTGACGACACCCGATGGAGAAAAGGAATTTCGCGGCCGCTATATGATTGGCTGTGACGGTGGTCGAAGCAATGTCCGCAAATCAATCGACGTCGATTTTGAAGGTTTCCAGTTTGAAGAACGCTTTTTGGTCGTCACCACGCCTTACGATTTTAGTCAGCATGGCTACGCGATTACCAACTATATCGCCGATCCGGATGAGTGGTGCGCCTTATTCTGCGTCAAAGGACCGGATGATAGTGGCGTTTGGCGGGTGGTGTTTCCGACTGACAATGCTCAAACAGAAGCAGAAATATTCGATGACTCGGCGATTGAAAAAAGACTGCAAGGTTTTCATGCTCGGGATGTCGCGTATGACATTATTCACCGAAATCTTTATCAAGTGCATCAGCGGGTTGCGACCAAATATCGAGAAGGGCGCATTCTAATCGCCGGTGATGCGGCGCATATCAATAATCCGCTGGGTGGCATGGGCATGAACTTTGGCTTTCACGACGCGTTCAATTTGACCAAGCAGCTCAACGAGATTTGGTTTAACGATGGCAGCGAGGATTTATTTGATCTCTACGAGCGTCAGCGCAGAACCGTGGCGTCGGAATATCTCCAAGCGCAAACCATCGAAAACAAGAAAAACCTCGAGCGCAAAGATCAGGCGGGCCGGGAAAAATTCTTCGATGAACTTCGCGAAATTGTCGCCGACGATGAAAAGCAGCGGAAGTACCTTAGGCGCGTGGCGATGATCGAAGGCATCGAACGGGCGGCGTCTATCACTTAAAATCTTAAGATTGTAATAAAGGTTCCAGGAACCTTTATTACATTACGCTGCTTCGGCGGGGCGCTTTTTAGATGTGCGCTCCATTATCAAGATCACACCGCAGAGCACACCGCCGCCAATCTCGACCCAATAAGCTTCGGCAAAAGCCTGCGACGGCAGCAGGAGTCCCAACCCACCAATGATGTAGGCGGCGCGTTGGAACGGCGATAGAGCGCCCTTGAAAAAACCAATCATGCCGGCAGAGGCAAACCAGATGCCGGCGATGGCTGTCACGAAGACAATTGCAATGTCGAGGGGCTCGCCCATCATAATCAGGTTCGGTGCAATGACGAACAAAAACGGCACAACAAAGGCCGGCCAGCCAAACCGGCAGGCCGCCATGGCGGTTGCCACGGGACTGGCCTCGGCGAGCTTAGCTGCCGTGAATGCCGCGAGGGCAACGGGCGGCGTGATCATCGACATCAAACCGAAATAAAGCACAAACAAATGAGCAGCGATGGGCTCAACGCCCAATTCGATCAGCGGCGGCGTGGCCAAAACGGCCAGCAAAAAATAGATCGCAGTCGTCGGCATGCCCATACCCAGAATGATGCAGATAATGGCAGTGAGACCGAGCAGCAGGAAAAGGTTGCCTTCTCCGACCTGTACCAAAAGAAAGGTCAGACCAAAGCTAAGGCCCGTTGCATCCAAAATTCCGATAATCATGCCTGCAGTCGCGCCAATGACGAGAATATCAACCGACATCTCACCCGTCTTGCGAATACACATCATCAATGTCGGTAGGGTGAGCTTCTGACCTTTGTAGGTCATCAACATGCCAAGCACGACGATCGAGCCAGCTCCAAGTAGGGCAGATGTTTCCGGTGGTAAATTCCACGAAAATAGCGCCGTTATCAAAACAATAAACGGAACCGTAAAGTACCAACCCTCCTTTATTACGCGCACAAGCGGCGGGATTTGGTCTTCCGGAACGGGTTTAATACCGGTTTTTCCGGCGACCAGATCGGCTTGCAGAAAAACTGAGATGTAATACAGCAGCGCCGGCAGGATCGCCGCGACAACAACTTCTTGGTATCTGATCTCCAGCAGTTCCGCCATCAAAAATGCGGCAGCGCCCATAATCGGCGGCATGATTTGCCCGCCGGTTGAGGCGACGGCTTCGATGGCTGCTGCCACTGGACGGGAATAGCCGCCCTGGCGCATTAAGGGGATGGTGATCACACCTGTGGAGGCGACGTTGGAGACCGCACTGCCTGAGATCGAGCCAAACAGGCCCGAGGCGACAACGGCAATTTTTGCAGAACCACCGCGGGAACGGCCCATGATCGCAGCCGCGACATCGGTAAAAAACTCCGAGCCGCCGGAACGCAGGAGAACCTGACCCAAAAATATAAATATGATAACCACTTCGGTGATGATCGTCAGAGGGATGCCTAAAATCCCGGTGGTATCAATGCCGAGGAAAGAGAAAAACTGCACCGGTGCCATAGCTCGGCCCTGCAATTTGCCAGGTATAAGGTCGGCAAAAAAGGCATATACAAAAAAGCTCAGCAATACGATACACAAACCCATACCGGCAGTCCGGCGCAATGCCTCGGTGGTTAATCCGACCATGATGACACCAACTATTGTCGTTTCAATCGGGATATAGGAGAAGTTTAGGAGAAGAAAGGGGTAGCGGTAGAAGAGATAGGCGCCAATTCCAAATCCCACCAAGGACGCAATGGCGTCATACCACGGCAGGGTTCCGGCAAATTTTGGATGCACCGGCACGTTGAGAAAAATGATGGCAAAGGCAATACCGAGGACGGAACCCATGACCTGCTCGGCAATGATATCAATGCCAAAGTCAACCGCGATGCCACTGGCCCAGAGCAATCCAATGACTGCAAGCGCAGAACCGAGCCAAGGTGTTAACGCCCGCGCCACCGGTGAAGGCTGCGCGGGCGTATTATTAGACTCAGTCGCGGTATTTTCTACCGATTCCAAGTACCTTTTTCCTTATAAAGTTTGATGGCGCCTGGATGGACGTCCAATTTTTGATTTTTGGACATTCCTTTTGGTGTAAAGCTACGATACATTGGCGTCGCTGCTACCAAATCTTTTTTGTGTTCGAACATTGCTTTTGTGACCCGATAAACAACGTCATTGGAGACGTGCTTTCCCGCAAACAAAATGTAATCGAAGTGCAGAAGGTTGGTTGGGACTTCTACGCCTGGAATTTTCGGGTTTGGATTAACCGTTTTGATGAAAGCACCTGGGATAATTTTGGCGATCCGCGCGTGAGCTGCTGGAGATTTATCCATCGAGATAAACCGTATGCCACCGACTTTTTGGGCAATACGCTTCATAAAGCCGGAACCGTAAGCGCCAATTGCGAAGTCGAGTTTACCCGCCATCAAGGCCTTCCAACTGGGCACAAGTGCGGAGATTGGAATTGATTTTAGATCCGCAGGCGTCATCGAACCGGTTGCCATGGCTGCTTTGATCAACTCGTTGAACAATGGAGCTGCTTTAAAGCCGGATGGCGCACGTGCACCTTTTAAATCACCCACGGACATGAATTTGGATTTTTTTGCGACCAAAGGACCAACGCGAAATTTCATCAGAGTTGCGACAACTCTGATATTGGGGTTTGGGTGTCCTTTGGAAATAGACACACCTTTCACCGCCCAAGTCGTTTGCATGATGTTGGCGGCGCCAAATTCTAGCGATCCGGAATTCACGGCTGGTATATATTTGTGTGTTCCGGCCATCGGAGCCGGGCGCATTTGCATGCCGGCATATTTGGAGGCAACACTAGCAATCGCTGCTGTCACCTGACTGGTCGCGCCGGTTTTGGTTGTACCGATGCCGACCGTTTGGGCAGCAACCGGACCCGCTGCCAAAGCAGCAATACCAGCAAGTGTGATTATTTTTGTGAAGTTCATCCCTGTTTTCTCCTTGGTGTTAAAATTATGTTTCTGTTCTTAGTAATCTGTTTAAAGACTGATCAGCGCCAAGTTAAACCTGTTTTTTTAATTGTCCGCATTGCGTTCAGAGTGCGTTCGATTTTTATTTCATTAGCTTCCTTTTATATTCCGATTTATTCAATCTGAATGCAATTTAAAATCATAAAAAAGGATACATAGGTCTCAGCTATATTCAAATAGTGAAATAGCACAGTTGACTACAAATTGTACACAATTTTATTTTCAGAAATGAGGATATTTATAGATTATGGCTAAAATATGCCATAAAAAATGATAGTAATCCTATGTATAATATAAATTGTACACAATTATCTGGTTTGCTCGGTAAATAGTTGCTACTTATTGCCATAAACTGGTCGAAGAGAGGTTGAGAGCGAGAAATGTCGAGCAAGAATTGTATACTTGTTACCGGGGCATCCGGACGGACCGGGCGCGCGGTTATTGCCGCTCTGCATAATAAAGGTGCTTATAGCCGGGCATTTATCCGCCGCGAAGAAGTTGCGGACGAACTCAAAAAAATAGGCGCTGACGAAATTGCTCTTGGAGATTTATTCGATGATGCCAGTTTAGCGGCAGCGGTCACCGGCTGTGATCAAGTCATCCACATCTGCCCGCCGATGAGCCCTGAAGAAGCCACCTTGGCCAAAAAGATGACGGACCTTTGTCTGGCCAAAGGCGTTCGCCGTTTGGTTCTCTATTCCGTGCTCCACCCAATATTGTCTGATGTGCGCCACCATCATTTGAAATTGCAGGCCGAAGAATATCTCGTCAATTCCAGTCAGGTCTACACCATCCTACAGCCGGGTCGTTATATGCAGCACCATGTGCCGATCTGGAAAGAAATCATGGAAACCGGCTTGCATCGAATGCCGTTCAGTGCTGATCCAAAATTCAGCATCGTCGATCTGGCTGATTTGGCCGAAGCAGCTTCTATTATTCTGACAGAGGATGGACATGAGGCGGCGACTTATCAATTGGCAGGACCAGATCCCTTGAGCCAACATGATATGGCGCGCATAATTTCAGAGGTCATGGGTAAAACAATTAAAGCCGAAGCCAAACCTCTTGAAGAATTTCGGGCGGGTGCTGAGAAAGCCGGCATGCCGGCTGACCGTATTGAACAGCTTTGCATCATGAATGGGCATTACGACAAACATGGACTTGTTGGTAATTCAAATGTTCTCAGTTGGATTCTAGGGCGTGCGCCCGCGGATTTTGCCACTTACATTAAACGCGACTTCGCGTAGAAAAAACACATCGGAGATATTTCAATGACCATTGCCGAAAAAGATCGAGACCCAAAACTCAAAGGCCCGCTTGCCGGCGTGCGTGTTATTGAAATGGGCCAGTTGCTGGCTGGACCTTTCGCGACCTCGCGGTTGGCAGATTTTGGCGCGGAAGTTATTAAAGTCGAGACACCTGGCAAAGGCGATCCGATGCGTGAATGGGGCCATCATCGCTGGGAAGGTAAATGTCTGTGGTGGTCAACGCTCGCCAGGAACAAAAAATCAGTGACGGCCAATCTCCGAGAAGAACGCGGCCAGGAATTGGTCAAAAAGCTTGTCGCCGAAGCTGATGTTCTTTCTGAAAATTTTAAACCGGGAACGCTCGAGAAATGGGGACTTGGTCCTGACGAGCTTCACAAAATCAATCCTGCTCTCATCATTTCACGGGTATCGGGCTACGGTCAGACCGGCCCTTATTCTGACCGCCCAGGATTTGCCAGCGTTGGTGAAGCCATGAGCGGCATGCGCTATATCAATGGTTTCCCAGATCAACCACCACCCCGCACCGGCCTGTCGATGGGTGATTCGCTAACAGGTATGTTTGCAGCGCAAGGTGTGTTGATGGCGCTGTATTGGCGGGATGCCATGGGCGGCGGTAAAGGGCAGGTAATAGACACATCGATTGCCGAATCTTGTCTTTCGATGATGGAAAGTGCCGTGCCAGAATACGACAAGCTTGGTGTTATCCGCGAGCCGAGCGGCACTGGCCTTGCTAATGTCGCACCGTCAAATCTATATCCGACGAGTGATGGTAATTATGTGATCATAGCTGCCAATATCGATGCGATGTTCAAACGGCTTTGCAAAGCGATGGATAAAGAAGAATGGATTGATGATCCGCGTTTTGTCGATCATAAGGCGCGTGGCGAAAATGCCGAATTGTTGGACGGCATGATCGGGGAATGGACAGCAACGATGACGGCCGCCGATTTGTCTAAATATCTCGATGACAATGGCGTTGTCGTTGGTTCGGTTAATACGATGGCGGAAGTGGTTGCCGATCCGCACTATATTGCCCGCAATATGATCCGGCGCGAAAAAGACGACTATTTTGGTGAAATTGCGGTGCCGGGAATTGTGCCGATTTTTAGCGAAACCGAAGGCGATATCGGCTGGCTTGGATCGCCGACCCCTGGTAGTCACAACGAAGAAGTCTATAATGGCCTTCTTGGTATTGGCACCGATGAGTTAGCGGAGCTTGAAAAAGATGGCATCATCTAAAATTGAAATTTGCGAGGTTGGCCCACGCGATGGTCTGCAAAGTGAGCCTCGGATATGGAGTGTCGATGAACGCATTGAGCTTATTGATCGTTTGTCCGCAACCGGCGTTTCTCGCATCGAAGCTGTGAGTTTTGTTAATCCAAAACGCGTGCCGCAAATGGCGGACGCAGAAACCGTTATGGCAAAAATCAAACGACCGAAAGGCGTGGTTTTTGCCGGGCTCGCTCTCAATGCACGCGGTGCTGAACGGGCGATTGAGGCCGGCGTCGATGAAGTACGCTACGTTGTGGTGGCCAGCGAGACGTTCAATCAACGCAATCAAGGGGCCAGTATTGACGACACTTTGGCAGGTTTTTCAGAAATTGCCGATAAAGTCACTCAAGCAAACTTAAAACTCTCGGCGACTGTGGCCGCCGCCTTTGGCTGTCCGTTTGAGGGGAAAGTTGAAGTAAGCCGGGTTGCCTCTATCGCCAAACAATTGGCGGATGGCGGCTGCGTTGAAATTGGCATGGCCGACACCATTGGCGCGGGCGTGCCAACCCAAGTGACGGAAATTTACGGCCTCGTGCGAGATGCCGTCGGATCGGACATTGGACTTGGCTTCCACCTCCACAACACACGGAACACAGGCTTTGCCAATGCGGCAGCGGCAGCGATGGAAGGTGTTCAGTTTTTGGATTCGTCGGTTGGCGGTCTTGGCGGCTGCCCGTTTGCTCCTAAGGCAACTGGCAATATCGCCACCGAAGATCTTTGTTTTATGCTGCGCAATATGGGCATTGAGACCGGCGTTGATATCGAAGCACTCGTCGAAGTCGCCAATTGGACAGAGAGTTTTTTCGAGGCGCCTTTGCCGGGCCAAATTATGAAAGCGGGCTTATTTCCAGAAACCGCCAGACTTCCAGAGGCCGCGGCAAAATAGTGCCGAACGCCTTTTCAGCAGAAACGAGCTACGGCACACGGGCCAAGCTTGGGCTGATTGTCCCGCCAACCAACACGGTCAATGAAGCCGAATGGCACACAATGTTGCCAGAGGGCGTTACTTTTCATGTCACCCGTATGCCACTTCATGCTGATACAACCAGCGATGCAGGCAAAAAGGCGCTTTTTACAGATATTGAAAAATCGACGTCAGATTTGGCGCAAGCAGGGCTCAGCGTCATTGCCTATGGCTGTACCGCGGGCTCGATGGTGCAGCCGCTTGACCAGCTAACCGATTTCATGAGTGATGTATCAGGTGTGCCTTCGGTGACGACAGCCGCCTCGATTGTGGCGGCATTGCAGGCTCTGAACCTGCGCAAAATCTCCATAGCAACGCCTTACCACGATGCGCTCAACGAACATGAGGTTGCCTTTTTGGCCGATAATGGTGTCGAGACGTTACAGATCGCCGGGCTCGGCATTGGTGCGGGTGGGCCGGAAGAATATATTCAGATTGCTCGAACCCCTGCTGAGCAGATTAAACAGCATGTATTGTCTGTTGATCACCAAGACGCCGAGGCGGTCCTGATTTCCTGCACAGATTTTCCGACTCTCAATCTCATTACAGAACTTGAGCAGGTGTTGGGCAAGCCCGTGATCACCAGCAATCAGGCAACGTTCTGGGCCACTTTACGCGCCGCAGGAATAGAAGATCATTTTGACAATTTCGGAGTGTTGCTGAAATAGTTAATTAAGTGACAGTCACTTAATCAAGGAAGTTGTGAATTGATGTAAAAAAAGTGACTGTCACTTAATTATTTAGTCAATGAAATCAATGGCTTGAAATTTCCGCCATGACCTCATCGGCGGTCATGAGATCAGCATATTTCTGGCCCATATCGAAGAGGTTGGCCTCATGCGGGCCGATGGCACGGTCGCCGACGCAATCGGTGACAACAACGGTTTTGAAATTGTAACTCAACGCATCAATTACCGATGCCCGCACACAGCCTGATGTTGTGCAGCCCGTCACCAGAACAGTATCCACGCCTTTGCTGATATACCACGCTGCCAGATTGGTGCCAAAAAAGCCGGATGGCTGAGTTTTGCGAACAACATACTCACCGTCAATGGGAGCGAGCGCGTCGATAATTTGACTGGCCGGAGCATTTTCGGTGAGGCCTTTGAGGCCTGGCGCTTTAATGCAAAAAACGCCATTGTCTGAGCCATCATCAGCATAGACAACGCGGGTCGAAGCGATCGGTAGATTTTGAGCGCGCGCAAAAGCCAATAGATCGACGGTTTTATCGATGGCATCTTGAATATTGCCGCCGCCGAATTGTTCGGGATCAGCAAAGCCATTGACAAAGTCGACGATCAGCAGGGCAGGGCGCTCGCCGATGCCGCTCAGATTGCCGAAGTTCTGTTTTTCGTAGACGTCTAAATCACCCATCAAGCTACCTTTAATTAATCTAGGCCCAAGGTAGCGGCGCGGCGGACGGCTGACAACATCGATGAGCCCATCAAAAATTGTTTGGCGCGCTCGGGGTCGGCAGAGATGTCGCGCAATTCCTGCAGGTTTTTGGCGCGGGCTTCTGGCTCTTTGGTCTCAAGCCGCTTTTTGTTGGCAATGGTCTGCGCTTGGGTAAATTCATGCGTCGTTGTCCGGCGCTGGATATCATAGACATCTAGGGCGCTGTCATCAGCCTCACCGCGCCACACTTTGACCAGTTTTTCAGTTGCGTTCATGGCATCGTGAATGCCGCCATTAAGACCCATGCCGCCGATCGAGTTGTTGAGATGCGCGGAATCGCCAGCCAGTAAAATACGGCCCAATCTAAACGCCGACGCTACTCTCTGATTAATGACATATACATTGCGGTGGACAATGTCGTAGTCGCCATCCTTCGGGAAAAACTTCTGCATCCGCGCCTGTACAGCCTCATCGCTCATAACTTCGTCATCGGATTGAGCCGTATCAGTAGGGAACACGGCGCGCCATAAACCCGGCGGTCCATCCCCCGCAACTTTAAACAAATTGCACCATTCATCAGGATCGGCGTAATAATTCCGATAGCAGCATCCGCGCTCGGCCTCGAAATCAAACGGCGTTGAATAAACCACAAAACGCTCCGGATAGGTAAATCCTTCAAAGCCGATATCTGAGGATTTCCGAATAACACTGCGTCCGCCGTCACAGCCAAATAAATATTTGCCCGAGAATTCCTGTGGTCCATCAGAATTAGTAACCGACAAGGTGACGCTGTCGGCATCCTGTTTTACGCCGGTTACTTCATGGGAGAACAGAACCTCGCAATCAGAGAACTCGCCCAGTTTTGCGAGGGTAATTTTGGCCAGCTTGAACTGCTCACATTGCACAACATAGGGAAACTTGGTTTCATCCGCTAAAAGCTTGTGATTGAATTTGGCAACGATTTCACCTTTTGGGCGATCCCAAAAATAAAACTCCTCGCAGACCAAGCCTTGTCTTTCGGCTTCTTCTGCAATGCCGATTTCGTCAAGCATCTCGAGCGTTGCCGGATGCGTGGTTGCGGCGCGTGGATCATCCAGCAAGCGATCTTCTTTTTCGAACAAAGTTACAGGAATGCCTGCTTGTGACAGCCGCAATGCTGAAATCAGACCAACAGGTCCCGCTCCGGCAATGAGGATGCGTTCAGGGGTATTTTCCATGCTTGAGTTTATTCCTTTGTACGTTCGCGTAAAACAAACTTTTGAATTTTACCGGTGGAGGTTTTTGGCAACTCGCCAAATACCACATGCCGCGGACATTTGAAATGGGCCAAATTATCCCGGGAAAACTGGATGATCTCTTCTTCGGTCACGTCACCTGCGCCGGGCTTAAGTTCGATGAAGGCGCAAGGCGTTTCGCCCCATTTATCATCTGCTTTGGCTACAACGGCAGCTGCGAGGACACCAGGATGTTGGTAGAGCGCATTTTCGACTTCGATGGACGAGATGTTTTCGCCGCCTGATATGATGATGTCTTTTGAGCGATCTTTGAGCTGGATGTAGCCATCCGGGTGCATAACGCCAAGATCTCCCGAGTGGAACCAACCTCCTGACAAAGCTTCCTTCGAGGCGGCCGGGTTTTTAAGGTATCCCTTCATGACATTGTTGCCGCGGAACATAACTTCGCCCATGGTTTCGCCGTCCGCCGGGACCGGTTCCATGGTTTCAGGGTCAATTATATTGAGCTGATCGAGCACGACATAATTTACCCCTTGGCGGGATTTCATTGCTGCCTGCTCGGTCGCCGGCAGATCATCCCAGTCATCTTGCCAGGCGCATACCGTTGCCGGCCCGTAGGTTTCTGTCAGCCCATAAGCATGGGTGACGTCAAAACCGGCATTGCTCATCGATTGCAGAATGGTGGCTGGTGGCGGTGCACCTGCTGTCATGACATGTATTGTGTAGTCAAATGGCTTCTGTTCATCTTTAGGCGCATTGACGATCATGCCGAGCACAATGGGTGCGCCGCAGAAGTGGTCTATTTTGTGGTCGGCGATGGCATCGAAAATTCCTTTGGCGCTGACATTACGAAGGCATATGTTTGTTCCGGCATAAGCGGCAATCGTCCACGGGAAACACCAGCCATTGCAATGAAACATCGGAAGTGTCCAGAGATAAACCGGATGCATATCCATATTCCAGGCCATTATATTGCCAATGGCATTTAGATAGGCACCGCGGTGATGATAGACAACACCTTTGGGATTACCAGTGGTGCCGGAGGTGTAATTGAGCGAAATCGCGTGCCACTCATCGTCCGGTAAGGACCAGTCAAAATCAGCGCTGCCACCAGAAATGAAGGTTTCGTAATCCATCTCGCCGATCAGCTCGCCGCCATTGGCGAGTTCATCATCTATATTGATCACAATTGGAGAAGCTTCGCATTGTTCGAGGGCTTCTTTGACAGTTGGTGAAAACTCGCGGTCCGTCAGGAGGACTTTGGCTTCACCGTGATCGAGAATATAAGCAATTGTCGCCGCATCAAGCCGGATGTTGAGAGTGTTTAAAACCGCGCCCGTCATCGGCACGCCATAATGTGCCTCATAGGTTTCAGGCGTATTGGCGCCCATGATGGCAACCGTATCGCCTTTGCCGATGCCGCGTTTGCTCAGCGCATCGGCCAGTTGGCGGGAGCGCGCATAAGTCTCTGCCCAGGTGTAGCGTCGGTCTCCGTGAATGACGGAAAGACGATTGGGGTAAACTTTGGCGGTGCGTTCGATAAAACTCAACGGAGACAGCGGAACAAAATTTGCCGCCAACTGATCGAGCTCTTCGTAGGCGTTAGGCATCGAGAATTCCTCATGGTTTTTTTGCCGGCTGACTACTTTGGTTCCGGCATAATTTCTTGCCTAAACAGTGCCATAAGGAGAAGCCAGGTGACAAGTACGAAAGCTTTCAATTCGAAGGATTTTTTGTGAATGGATTTTAACGAGGTATTCTATTCGACACAGGTTTGCCACCTCAACCGGTCGACGCAATACATGTGTTAAATCTCTCGGCTTTCGGTATTCGAGAGCTCATTTGAGCAGTGCAAGTGCCTCAGCGATCTCCGGCAATACCGAAACGTCTTCAATGGTCGCCGGCATTTTGTATTCTTCGCCATCGGCAATTTTCTGCATGGTGCCGCGCAAAATTTTTCCTGATCGCGTTTTCGGCAGTCGGGCGACGACAGTAGCCGTTTTAAAAGCTGCGACGGGGCCTATTTTCTCTCGCACCATTTGCACCACTTCTTTGACAATGTCGGCATTCTCCCGGTCCACACCTGCGCTGAGCACAAGAAAGCCAAGCGGTAGTTGTCCCTTGAGTTCGTCAGCGACCCCAATGACGGCGCATTCGGCAACGTCGGGATGGGCAGCTAAAACTTCTTCCATTGCGCCGGTGGAAAGTCGGTGACCGGCAACATTGATGATGTCGTCGGTGCGTGACATGACAAACACATAGCCGTCTTCGTCGATGAACCCGGCATCGGCGGTTTTGTAGTACCCAGGAAACTCGGCAAGATAGGCATCGATATAGCGTTCCTCGGCGTTCCAAAGCGTTGGAAACGTGCCGGGCGGTAGCGGCAGTTTGATCACGAGTGCGCCAATATCGCCCGGTTTAACATCTTCGCAATTGTCATCGACAACATGTACCTCCATACCAGGCACAGCTTTGGTTGGTGAGCCTTGTTTGATCGGTAATACTTCGATACCGAGACAGTTCGAGCAGATCGACCAGCCCGTTTCGGTTTGCCACCAGTGATCAATCACAGGGATTTCAAGATTTTTTTCTGCCCATTGAAGTGTGTCGGGATCCAGCCGTTCACCGGCTAGGAAAAGCGTCCTGAAATTGGAAAGATCGTAATTTTTTATCAATGTACCTTCAGGGTCTTCCTTTTTAATGGCGCGAAAGGCAGTTGGCGCGGTGAACATCACGCCGACTTTGTGCTCGGATATCACGCGCCAGAACGCGCCGGCATCCGGTGTGCCGATGGGTTTTCCTTCGTATAAGATTGTTGTGTTGCCATTCAGTAGTGGCGCATAAACAATATAAGAGTGGCCGACCACCCAGCCAACGTCCGAAGCCGCCCAATAGACTTCACCGGGCTCGACATTATATATATTTTTCATTGTCCATTTGAGCGCTACCGCGTGACCACCATTGTCTCGTATGACGCCCTTAGGCTCTCCGGTGGTGCCAGAGGTGTACAATATATAAAGCGGGTCCGTCGCGGCAACGGGGACACAATCATGCGGCTCGGCTGCATCGGTTGCATCTTTCCAACTGATATCGCGACCAGAAATTAGAGTGCAATTTTCCATCGGGCGCTCAAGAATGATGCAGTGGTCGGGTTTATGCGTGGAGAGTTCAATCGCCTCATCCAACAAAGGTTTGTAGGCGATAACTTTGCTCACCTCGATGCCGCAGGAAGCCGAAACAATGACTTTGGGTTGGCAATCGTCAATACGGACGGCCAGTTCGTTGGCTGCAAATCCGCCAAACACCACAGAATGGACCGCGCCAAGCCTGGCGCAAGCCAACATCGAGATGATCGCTTCCGGTACCGCTGGCATGTAGATAATGACGCGGTCTCCTTTTACCACTCCGTGGTTGGCAAGAGCGCCGGCAAACAAAGCAATCTCACCCTGAAGCTCCAGGTAGCTATAGCTTTTGATCGTATCGGTAACGGGACTGTCGTATATGAGAGCAGCTTGATCGGCGCGACCTTCATCGACATGACGATCCACACAGTTGTAGCAGGTGTTTAACTCACCACCTTGAAACCACCGGTAATGCGGCGGGTTTGATTTATCCAGGACAGTGTCCCACGGTTTTGTCCAAACAATGTCTTTGGCTATCTCGCCCCAAAATCCTTCCGGGTCGTCGATAGAGTGTTGATATATTTCGTCGAATGATTGGCTCACGGCTGGACTCCCCTGCTTACCGATATTTATTTTTTTGGTCCCGGCTTAAATTCTTGCATGAACATTGCCATAGGGGGGAGACCGGTTTCAAGGAAGAATCTAAATTTGCAATCATACTCCCTCTCCCCTTGTGGGTGAGGGGTCACATATTTGATTCACCCCCACCTTAATCCTCCCCCATCAAGGAGGAGGAAAATACGCTTACACCCGCGGCGTAATATGGGCGCTGAAGGTCTGATAGAGTATTTTGCCATCCTGTATGTGAAATGTGTCAGTGCCGATGTGGTAGTCGTTGTCTTCAGTCTGAGCTTTCCAGAATAAATAGGCATGATCGCCGTGGATGGAGGTGCGTTTCATCTCGAAACTGGATGTGCCTTTGCCAAATTCCTCGAACATCGCTGTAAACGCTTTGCGGAGTTTCTCTAAGCCACGCAACTGAGTGTGGGGAAGCTCAAGAACAGAGACTTCGGTGTAGTCAGACAGCAAGCCGTCCAAATCGCCTTTATCAAAACATTCAAGATGATGATTTAAGATGTCTTCTGTGCTTGCCACGTTGCTCTCCTCAGGTGACTTCAAAAATGGATAGGCCGACGGCATTGGGTTGCCTCGTCCCGGTGCCGACAAATATCGTGCGGTCGGGCCAATCGTCCATGGACTTAGCTTTCTTTAAGTTTGATTTCCCTGATCGCAATATAAACACCCGCTGAGGCAACAATTGCAATACCCACCCAGCCCCATTGATCTGGGAGCGTTTCAAACAAAATATACCCAACCGTCGTTGCCCAGATTATTTGAGTGTAAAGAAAAGGAGAAATGATGCTCGCTCCGGCAAAACTAAAGGCACCGACCATTAATATCTGACCGATGGTTGCCAGCGACGTAAAGCCAGCAAGCAATGCTAAATCATCCATTTTGGGTGGCACCCAATAAAGCGCCAAGAACGGCAGCAACAAAATCATTGCAATGAACGAATTGTGGAAGGTCGATGCCATGATAGGTGTCGTATCTGCCAGCTTGCGGCTCGCCATATAAAACGCAGCCAGAAATACGCCGGAGGCAAGAGCAATGAAATAACCACTGCGATCACCCTCCATCGTCGGTCGAAGAATGACCAAAACACCGAGAAATCCGATGATAACCGCAATGGTTCGCCTCATTCCAAGGGGTTCGCCTAGGACCCAGGGCGACAACGCTGTCACGATCAATGGAGCGACAAAGACCATGGCGGTGGCGTCAGCGATATG
>Ga0066376_10002432_pt1 | contig 17358 bp, 14 predicted proteins | sample Knorr_S15_td_Bot_FD_77009 | JGI IMG/M metagenome (GOLD analysis project Ga0066376, IMG submission 77009) | Marine microbial communities from Southern Atlantic Ocean transect - Knorr_S15_td_Bottom_ad_5009_LV_A | ecosystem: Environmental > Aquatic > Marine > Oceanic | place: Southern Atlantic... | reverse complement strand
TGATATATCCGGACTAACCTTTTCCTTTAGATAAGGCTCTAAAAGCGCAAATGCTTGTATATAAGCAAGCAGTGTTTCAGTTCTTAGATCAGGCACATCAGGATTAAAGTGAAGGCCAAAGGCGTATAAAGGAGATAAATGCGTACCTTTTGCGCCCCCCATTACCAAACTTTTTCCCAAATCATCGAGTCTGGGCAGGTAAGAAATAGGAACCGGGGGAGTTACAATCTCAAGCGGTACAAGACCGTCACTTAGATCTTCCAAAACTTTTTTTGCAAATTCCTGAACCTGGCCGGGGAAGTCATTTTTTCTGTGGTTTTTAACATCCTGTGAAAGCTTTAAAAGCCTTTCAAAATCCACAAAAACCTTGAAGTCACCATGTTCAGAAGAAATTACTGCAAGGTTATCGTGTAAAAAATTGGCATTTTCGCTATTCAGAAAATTACATATAATTTCTGTTGCAGGTTTCAGCATTAATGAGGTGAACTCAAGTTCCACACCTACTAACCTGTCGATACCGTCGCTTTTCTTAATAGGATAAGATAAGTTTTTCATAGCTGTTCATATCATAATGAAATGATTTTGGTCAGCTTTTATTCAGCCTGCGCTCGTAATGTCTTGAGAAAAAGACAGCTGAGAATTAAATTCAACGGCAGAAGCGATGTCCAATCCACCCATTAATATTATCATAACACTTCCGATCAAAAGAACGCCTGCTATAAGTAATAAAAATTTGTTGGACACGCGTATCTACCCTCTTATTTATAGATATTTTTTCGCTAAGGCAAAACCTGCAACGCCTGAGATCAGCAGAGAAGCAATCGGATTGTCTTTTATAGGACCTTCCAATTCGTTCCCCAGTTCAAGCATTGTAACTTCCATAGCATTTTGCATTTGAAGACGCTCTCGCATAATCTGCTTTTCAATCATACGCTCCTTGATGCGCATAAATGCATAAAAAGCCAAAGCCAGAATAAAGAGCAAAATAGAGGTATAGAGACCCGCAAATGCGTAAAGCTCTATCTGCGAAAAATAAAAGAATACGGAAATTGCTAAAAAGACTGCACTCATGAACGAAAGAGCTCCAACAATACTTCCGTAGACTATGGTGTTTTTAGCCGTATCAACACGAGAGGTGGCATACATTGCCACCCCTTGTGTTATCGCCTCTTTTGCAAAAGATGATAATACTGACATTTATCTACGTCCTGTTTTTGAAGCCAAGAAGCTCGCTAGAACTCCAGCGCCGAAGGCAATAGCTACTGAACGTGCAGGATGTGTTTTAACTTCAGTTTCAAAGTTGTCGTATTGATCACGTGTTTGCGTTTTAATCGTATCAACTGTTTCACGACCTTGTGACAACAATGATGCATATTTGTCATTCAAACTGTCGGTGATGGAGTCTGTTAAGCGATTAGCATTCTGAACACCACCTTTTTTTAGGTGTCTTGTAAGCTCCACTACGTTTGTTCTAAGAGAATCCAGATCTTGTCTGATATTCTGTAGGTCATCAGATGATGTTTTTTGTACTTTCCTAGGCATAATTGTTTCCTTTCGTTTAATCATGTTCCGTATTGCAAACGCAGCGTTTACCAAAAGAGTTCCACAACCGGACCAGAACTTTTTGCTTCGTCATTTGTTTAACTCTTGAAATAGAAAGCGGATTAATATGGTCTCATTTGAAAAAAGCGAACTTGAAGATGTCCTTAAACAATTAGGACTAGAGTTCAGTTGTGACAGCAATGCCGGCTATACGCGAAAAAAACACGGTAGTGGATTTGCGTATTACAATGGAGAGAAGACACATATTAAATGCCAGAAAATCAAAACGCGTCTTGATAAACTGGCTATACCACCATCTTATCAGGACATATGGTACTGCAAAACTGAGCTTGGCTACATACAGGCTACCGGGCACGATTCGACAGGCAAAAAACAATATTTTTACCACGATAAATGGCGCACTTATCGCGACAATAGCAAATACAGACAGCTTGCAACTGTAGGAGAGAACCTCCCCTCACTTCGGCGGAAAATCCGGCGGGATATGAATAGGTGCGAAGATATTCATGATAAGGATTGCATATTGGCCCTTATGTCACGTTTGCTTGATAAGACAGGTATCCGTATGGGCAACACAAAATCCGCCAAAGAAAACAAAACCTTTGGCCTTACTACACTAAAGCCAGAACATCTGGACGTCATCGATAACCACCTTGTTATGCATTATGTAGGGAAAGGTAACATGGATATATGTAGAGAGATGAATGATAAAGTTTTAGAGGATTTTGTTTCAGAAGATGTTTCAAAAGATGACAAAGCTGTTTTTACCTACACAGATACCAAGGGTGAATCGCATACGGTCCACCCGGCCTGCCTAAACACATATTTAAAGCAGTCCCTCGGTGAAAATATTTCAGCAAAAGATCTGCGCACCTGGCGTTTTTCAGTAATGTTTTTGGAAGAATCCTTAAGGCAAAAAAAACTGCTAAAAAAGAAAAGCGATTCTAAAAATGTGACATTAAAGTCGGTATTAGAAAATATTTGCAAAAAAACGGGAAATACTCCGGCTATTTTAAAAGAGAGCTATATACATCCCGGGCTCTTGAGGATTGTTAAAGATCAAGACTGGGATAGATTAATCGATCACAGCAAAATCCCTGATATAAGAGGTCTAAGAAAAGAAGAGAGGCGCTTTGCGGCTTATCTGGAGAGCCGCCACGCAAATACTCACACTTCGGCGATGAACATATAACCAATGCCGCGAATTGTTTTTATGTAACGGGGCTTAGCCGGTTCATCGTCAAGCTTTTTCCTGAGACGGGTTACCTGAACATCTATGGCACGGTCAAAACTGTTATAATCTTCTTCCTTAAGTGAATCATATAAATATTCACGACTAAGCGCGCGGTTCGGGCTTCTTAAAAAAGTTGTCAGCAGGTCAAATTCGTTTTTTGTAAGATCTTGTACTTCATCGTCTTTATTGCGAATCTGAAGGCGTGCTGTATCAAGCACCCATTCTCCGAAATTGATTTTATCTTGTGCGACGGTTCCCTGTTGCGCGCTCTCAGCTTTCTGGGCTTCCTGCACCGGCTTGACCACACGGCGGAGATTTGCTTTTACACGTGCAGAAAGCTCACGCATTTCAAAGGGTTTTGTAATATAATCATCAGCACCCAGTTCCAACCCTACAACCCTGTCCGTTGTATCAGTTTTTCCAGACACAACTATTATAGGTGCGGATATTTTTTGCTTGATTTGCGGTATGAGTGCGAGGCCATCCTCACCTGCGAGCATGAGATCAAGCAAGATGATATCGGGCTCTTCTTTATTCAACAAAGCCTTGAGTTCTGAGCCAGTGCCAGCCTGCAAAACTTCATAACCATCAGTTTCAAGATATGTGGACACCACAAGTCTTAAATCTTCATCATCATCGACCAAAGCTACTTTTGTTTTTGTCATATGAGATAAGGTTTACACCATTTGTTACAAAGTTGAAACATTCTTTTTCCAAATTGTAACACTGGCGACATAAAGGCGTTACAGACTCATCGTATTCTTTTTCACGTCAACAAATGAAAGGACAATAATAATGTTTGCGGATACAGAACTACTAAATGAGAGCGAGAACCTTAAGAAATTTGCTTTAAAGCTAACCAGAAATGATTCTGATGCAGACGATCTTCTTCAATCAACTCTTCTAAGAGCAATGGAAAAGAAAGAACTTTTTAAAGAAGGCACAAATCTATTCAGCTGGACATCACGCATCATGTATAACATGTTTGTTTCAAACTGGAGACGTAAATCCAAATTTGAAAGTCAGTATGATCCAGAGCCATACATAAACAATGAATCTATTGGTGCATGCCAGGACGTTAAAATGGAAGTTGCTTCAGTTAATGAAGCCATGAAAGAGCTTTCAGATGAACATAGAAACATTCTTATCTTAGTATGTGTACAAGGCATGCCTTATCAGGAAGTGGCCGATCACCTTGATATTCCGATCGGGACTGTCCGTTCAAGATTATCACGTGCCAGATTGCAGCTACAAGCCATCATGGACGATGGTTCAGAGCAAGGACCATTATTGGCCGGAAGCTCTTCCGAAGACAGCTACTTTCAACAAGCAGCATAAATCATAAACAATCTTACAAAAACCGCCTGACAATCAGGCGGTTTTTTCTTTGTCTACCAATCGACCTATTTTCTGATAAAACTCATTTTCGTTGAGGGGTTTGGTAATAAACTCATCCATTCCTACGTTAAAACATTTGTCTTTTTCTGTAGTCATTGCGTGGGCGGTCATCCCCATGATTGGAGTGTTTCTTTCTAACTTACCTTTTTCTTCAAGCTCACGAATGGAAATAGTTGCCTGTATGCCATCCATTTCCGGCATTTGAATGTCCATCAATATGAAGTCATATTCATTCTTGTTAAACATCTCCAAAGCCTTTTTACCATTTTCTGCATGGTCGAAATTAACATTTATGCTTTTAAGCATATGACCTACTACGACAACATTACCTGCATAGTCCTCAACAATAAGCGCTTTGTAATTCTTATTGGAGAATTTATTCTTAACATCGTTTGCTACTTTGCTGCTTTTATCATGTGATACGCCGACATCACCATTAGAGTTTTCATTAGTGAGGAGAGAAAGTGTGAAAATTGCCCCCTTCCCCGGCTGACTTTTCACCCGCAATGTTCCCCCCATAAGTTCCGCCAGGCTTTTCGATATAGGCAAGCCGAGGCCGGTGCCTCCGTATTTTCTTGATATAGTAGAATCACCCTGTTTGAAGCGTGAAAATATTGTTTTTTGATCTTTCTTGCTGATACCCATGCCAGTATCTTCAACATCAAAAATAAGCTTTGTTTTACCTTTGGCATTTACAGTTCTGGCAGTGAGCAGAACTGAGCCTTCATCAGTAAACTTAATCGCGTTTCCTATAAGATTAATAAGTATTTGGCGAATATGCCCCTCGTCACCGTTAACTATATGCTGCTTCAAAGCGGAATAATCCACGCTGAAATTAAGGCTCTTTTCATGGGCTTTGGCGACCATGAGGTCCTCTGTTTCCTTGAGCATATCAACGAGGTTGAAATCCTCACTCTCTATAACAACTTCCCCTGCTTCTATTTTAGAGAAATCCAGAACATCGTTAATAAGGTCTTTCAAAGAAGATGTACTCTTCAAAAGAGTTGCAATCATCTTCTTTTGCATTTTGTCTAGATTGCTTGACTGTTTTTCCAAAATCTCAGCAATACCGGCAATAGCCGTTAAAGGTGTTCTTATTTCATGACTCATATGTGCCAGAAACTCACTTTTCGCTTCATTTGCTTTTTCTGCTTTTTGCGTCGCCTCAATAAGGCTTGCCTCAATTTCACGCGTCTCAGTAATATCCCTGACACTTCCTGCGAGACGGACAGCTTTTCCGTTTTCATCAAACTGGGCTTTTCCACGCATATTTATCCATATATAATGCCCTTGTTTGTGCTGCATTCGTATAACAATAGATAGCTCAGGCAGTTCTCCGTTCAGATAGTCATCTACAATTTTCCAGTATGGGTCACGGTCATCTTGATGTATGAGGCCGCTCATAAATTCTATGGTTGGTATGATTGTATTGCGATTGTAACCAAGCATTCTCCTGTATCTTTGGGAGACAAAAAGGTTGTTGTTGCGTATATCCCAGTCAAATATACCGTCATTCATACCCTCAAAAGCCAGGTCCAGACGTTCCTTGGTTCTTTCTAGCTGGTTCATGGCTGACAGCCGCGCAAGTTGCGATTTTAAAATATAAGAATTAAAAAATAGAAGAATCAGCGCAAAAGACGCTCCACCGATAAGAAAAATCAGAAGGAATGTCTCGTTAGTCTTGTCAATTTCCCGCCCTCTTTTTTCTAGGTAACTCCTTTCCAAGGCCAGAAACTCCCTATTCAAATCCGATATTGTTGACCTCAGTGTTTCAATTTTCTCAACATCCTGAAGCAGCTCCCCCCGTGTCGGCTGAGTGTTTTCCGTAACATGCCTGTCGACCAAATCCAGAAGTTGAGCAAGATTTTTTCCTATCTCGACAGTTCTTTCTAATTGGACTGGATCATTTTGGACATTTGCCAAAATAAGACCTTCGATTTCCTTAATGCGAGCTCTATGCTCATCATATTTATCAAGGAAAAAGCTGTTCTCAGTTATCAAATAAGCACGCTGGGCGGCGAGAAGGCCGTTAATTCTGGCAATCAATCCAAGGTCGAGGCTTATTGTGTCATAGGTATGCGTTATCCACTGTTTAGAATCCTGGACACTGTTAAGTTGCTTTACAATTGTAAAAACAAGCCAGCCAGCAAACAGGATTACAAGAGATATAAAAACAAGATAGTTTCTAACATAGACGGATTTCACAGTGGGTCCTACCTTTTCTTATATTAATGACGTAGAGTATATAGTTATAGAAAAAAAAGAAGGGATGTCGAGCACCCCTTACTTCTTTTAGTACTTTAAAAGTAAACTTATTTATGTTGTGGGTCTCCCACGGAATGCATTTATAGCAATACTGACTATAAATAGCACGAGAAATACGAAAAAGCATATTTGAGCAATTTCTACAGAAACAGCTGCAACGCCTCCGAATCCCAATACACCAGCTATGAGAGCAAATACCAGAAATGTTAAAGCCCATCCCAACATAATATTATCCTTTCACAAATTACGTTTTTTAAAAGTGCCTCATAAAAAAAACGAATGTTCAGAAAAAAAATTCCATTGTTACGGAACTGTTCTTATTTGTAACCGTTTGTAACACGATTGTAACACACTGAACTGAAGCGGAGCCCAATATGTTAGCACTATGTAATGAAACACAGCAAAATCCAGTACTTATGTTTGTAACACAAAGAGATATAGAGGCACTTGTAGACAACGAGCTTTCATCTGATGAGAAAACACGAGTGATGAAAGGGATGGAAAGAAACCCTGCGCTTAAAAGCCAATATGACGCCTTGCTTGCACAAAAAGAAGCGCTGAAAAACTGGTGGGCTGAAATGGGTTGCGTACAAAATTAATAGCAATCCGGATGGCTAAAAAGACATTGGAACAATTCTTTTATTTGATCGTTCTAATTACTCCTAATAACATTTAAACGGAGTATTAACTTATGAAAAAATCATTTTTAACATTGGCTTTAACAGCTACAGCCTTGTCTTTTGCTACATCAGCTATGGCAGAAACGTCAACAACGGTCAGCTCAACCACTACAACGACTACAACAGTGGCTCCCGCAGAATTAACATTTGTAGAAATGGACCAGAATGACGATTACATGCTTGGTATAGATGAGATAGGTACGTCCCTTTTTGAATTCTATGACAATGATGGAAATGAAGTCCTTGATAATATGGAATTTGATAACCCTAAAGTTTTAACAGTACGTCCCGTAGACGTTGAGAAGTTCTCTTTCGTAGATTACGACAATGACGGAGTAGCAGAGCAACAGACATATTCTTATGAAGTTATGTGGGAACGTTCAGGCCTTGCCATGTTTGATGAAAATCAGGATGGTCTTGCACCTAATGAATTTGTTGGTCAATCTTTCCTTGAAATGGATGACAATGATGACAAAGCCATCGACCTTCAGGAATGGAGAGAAGCCTACATCATGAGCCGTGCTCCAGCCAATGCTGAGCAGGAGCGCTATCAGGATTAAACTGAATTTATTTTTACTTAGAAAGCCGGTCTTATATACCGGCTTTTTTTATGTAACGATTCTTTTTATCGAATGGTCAGCACCCTTCACTATGTAAATAATTTCGAATATCCCAAGTCTAAATTGGGCTTATGCTTAGTTGTGCAGTAATTCCATAAAACACTTGAAAATCACGCGCTATATCCTTAAAAAAGACTTAATAATAATAATAAGTATTAGAACGCATTTGGGAGACGGGATGACAAACAAGCATCATCAGCTGGCACAGCAATATTATAGCGGTAAATTCAATTATACCGAAGAGATGAAAGATCGTGTCAGTAAAACCCGTTTCAAGGCTCTCGACAGACAATTTAGAAGCACCTTCGACGACTTTTATCATGATTATTACGAAAAGCATGGTAGCGACGTAGACCCTATTAAAGCGCTAATTCGCACTCTGGCTTCCATCTTCCTTGAATATTCAGAACACCTTCCAACAACCTATAAACCTGATGCCATATCCAGCGGAACACAAGCCCATCTGATTGCAGTTCGCAAGAATCACCACACAACCGACAAGCTTGGTAATGTTGCAGGTGATGAACATAAAAAAGTTATAAAAGATAACAGCCAGCGCAATCTGGCACGTGCAGAACTTCTAAAAAATATGCTTGTCGAGGCACATATGGTTGAACCTGTGCGCCTGGAAGGCACGATGCGTAATTTTGCCGACCGGCTTGGGCGTACAATTACCGGCGGAACACCAATTGACGGTGCCGACTATATGTCTTTTTGGAACATGGTACTCGACCGTACGAAAAATTACATCTTGGACGATATCCGTGCAGATATGCCTACCAAAGAAAGGGTTTTGGCGGAAATAGAAAAAGCGCAAACATATTCAAACACTTCACTGGATCCTGTTATTCTTGAAACATGTGACTGGGTCAATTCCAGAAACTCGATCCTTGAAATGGCTCGCGGTAACTATATTCGTTTCGGCCTTCACCCCTTAAGACCCGAAGCCGACATGCAAATGTATCTTTATGACGGGGATACAGAAAAGCTTTATCCGGCAAGGTTGCTGGATACATTCAAGCCGGTGGTCCAGAATATTCTCCGTTGGGCTCCACAGGGGATCGCAACTGAAGAGGCGTGCAGAACGGCTGCGCGCCTTATTCATATTCACCGTATGCGCACGGATAGTGAATATAATGCGGCACAAACTGCGCCGCTCGTCCTCGACACGCTTGATCCTTTTGTGGCCGAGCCTACTCATAAGGAAGTGCAAGAATTTGATGCCCTTATTGAGAAATTTGAGCCCTTCCTTCTAAAATATTGCCCTCATCTTATACGCACAGGTGGTTTGCCCGATGCTTATCAGGGTGCTCAGGAAAATTGTGAAATAAAGCCTTCTGATATAGGCGAGACATCAATGAGATGGCAGCGCCGTAATATTCCGGCCACTGAAGTGGCTGCCCTTTGGGATATGACCCTTCCATCTGAATTTGATCCAAAACGCGCCAAGGAAATAAAAGAGCCATCTCACGGTAAATATGTGCCGCAAAGAGCCGTACATAGCTTCAGTAGTGAGCCTTTCGAAACGCAAAAGGGCGAGATATGGGCTGATCGTCCGTATGACCATTTGGATGAAATGTCTCAAGATCTTTCAAAAGCTCTGGTAAGCTGCCTTGAGATTTTGGTGCGCAACCCTGACAGCCCTGATTTTCATGGCGTAAGATACGACCTTAAGCGCGGTGATATCGCTCTTGATATTGCAAAAGAACATGGGCTGGCTGATCAAGCGCTTCTTCCTGCACGTCTCGGGCGCGACTTTAATAAACTTGTGCGCCAGCCGACGCTGGATATAGCAAACAATGTTTTAGCGGAAAAACGGCATGCCAATGACAATGGGGGACAACCAACGCGCGCATTTGGGAGCCCGGATGTTACCAAGATGCAAACTGTGCTTAAAAAAGAACGTCCTTATTTTGCAGGTCCGGGTCCTGAAGCAATGACATCTGACTTTCGTATCGGTTTTGAGATGGAGATGCTACGCAGGAACTATACATCTGTTCAGTTCCAGAAAAACTGGGAAACATCAGAAGACAATGCGCGCATGATGATGATGGCAACTAAATTAGAATTCGGTAAGGTTGAGCGTCCCGCAGGCAACGATACTGAAATCAAGGTTCTGGATTTTAACGGTAATTATATGTCTTTCTATGACCGCTATGACAAAATCCGCACATATCTGAGCAAACTAAAAAGCGATCCCGCCATTCAACGCGCCATACAAGACCGCAATCCAAATGTGATTGAATCTTACGGCCTGCGTCACGTGTCCCTTACACTAGCCCGTTTTGTAGAAATCTTTGACTGCCTTCAGGACGAAGAATTTAATCAAGGGCGCTTTGAGATGCAACGTGTCGAACACCAAAAAGAATTTCGCCGCGACATGGAAAAAATATTTGCCACACGAGATCAGGATATCCGCGAAATCTGCGAAGAATGGTGCTGGCTGTGGGAAAAAGAAGACCTTGAAGGACTGCGTCAGGATTATACAGATGCATGGTATGAAATTCATGGTCGTCAGGCTTTGGAGGCCGGACCGGAACCGACCGATGACCGTGTTATCACGCCGAGCTATGGTTCACCAAATGCGCCCGGCAGATAAAAGATATATTAATGATAAAAAATAATAAAAAAACATTGCGTAACAGGGAAAACAAATCATGAATTGGAGCAGAGAGAGTCTATTGGAAGAGCTCGGCCTCGCCCAATTGAATCACCGCCTCTACAGCAAGAAGAAGCTTCATATTGACAAGGGTGAAATTGACCCGGTCAGTCACGGAGGCGTGGCCCTTATTACAGATGGTAATTTTACAGATAACCAGAGCTTGTCCGATTTGGATATGCGGTATTGGGCCGTGTATCCAGATGGACGCATTGATGTTCAACACCTTTTCCAAATTGAAACCGAGGAGTTGGATAACAATCGCGTGGCCCTAACCAGTCTTTATGTTTTGGGCCGCGAGATTGACCTCAATGACAGCTATGCCGTCGATATGGTGATGGAGGCGATACGCCAAATCAATATCAAGATGCGGGACCGTGAACCTGACCTACCTCATCTGGCGCGGATATTTAAAGACTGTAATATTCAGGAAGTTGTTGGTGAGACCCTTCCCTTGCCAGGTTTCCATCTGGAAAGCCGCCTTTACTTCCCTATTTCCCAAAACTTCAATCTTGCAGCAAATGCCGATGAAAAGCCTGAGCTTGTTCTGCCGCTAGAGGCTATACAGCCATTGGCAGGTATTCGTTATAACACGGTTGATATCGACCATTCTTACCCTACTGGCCGGGACAATGTTTTGCGTACCCGTATGACACTGCCTCAGGTCGGGCGCAAGTTTGAAATTGCCTCAAACCTCTCAAGAGATATTGAATTTGATGGTCCTTCTCCGAAAAACAGAACCATCGATCTGACACAACGTGAACCAAATATTCCCGAATATGAGACTCCACGCGAAATGATTCATATCAGATGGGACATTATTAAGGGCTCTAAAACCGGCAAATATAAGCTGGATATGGCAAGAGTTACGGATTTCAGACTACTCAAGCACTTACCGTTACGCATGGGTTTCAGACATGCAATGTCTGGGCTTGGCGTTCTAAACCGCACCCACACAGATATGCTTAAAAGCCGTGATTATCCACGTATGCTGGATCATCTCGCCCTTTACGGTCACACAGAAGCAGCCGCATCTTCCGAGTCCCCTCCTCCCAAGCGCGGGCGTATGGTTTTAACGTCCAAAGGTGGTAACAACCTGGAGGAAGTCGTACCTGGTATCGGGGAAGACATAGGCGGAAACTGCAAGGTCTGTGCCACAGAATGGATAGACCCGAAGACCGATGAGGTCAAAAAGCTTGGTGTTATATTCGATCTCGGTGCCTATATCATGAAAATTAAATCCGAGTGGACCGGTGGTGGGCCCGATATTCTTGAAGAACTTAAATATTGTAAGAATATCTTTATTTCTCACCACCATCTGGACCACCTTGATTTCATCATTCCCTATTTGAAAAACGATTTTTTCAAAGATCATACTCTCCACATGACACCTGAAGTGTATGAGAAGTTTAAAGACGTAATGACCAAATGGACAATCAAAGGCGACGACCCGAGAATCCCTGAGATCAATTTACTTGAAGATGCCGGCGTTATGGATTTAAAGGATGACAACGGCACAATTCGCATGTCTGTTGCATGGGGCGCAGATGCTGTCCCCCACTCTGCTAAGGACACACCATTTATAGCCTATGGCCGTAATGGTAAAACCATCCTTGGCTCCTACATGTATCTGGGTGATATGCGCTATGATGAAGAGTGGTTTGATTTCCACGATAGCGCGTTTTGGGATCCGGTTGGACTTATGCTCAAACATGATGACAGTCTTGACCCCGATCATCTCGTACCCACCTATACAGAAATAGACGGAACATCCGTAAAGCAGGAAGGTTCTGCTCCACGCGAAAGTCAGGTTGAGGCAAATCTCACTCATATCATTAATAATTGGTTCACGGATAAAGCCATAGGCGTCTCCATGATAGGAACTAACGATGGCCGTCGTGAAACCCTATTGCGCGTTGGAAATTCTACTGGGCGGAGAATGACATCTTTTGGTTCTGCCGTTGAAAAGATTTTTGCCATCGGTAATAAATACGGCATTAATAAATACCGTTACGATAAACCTTCATCTGGCGCATATACAGGTATAAAAGATTACATTAAGTGGGATGCGGAAGAGCGATGTTTAACACCGACAGATTATAAAGGCCGCACATCAAAGGCCGTTAAGGAATGGTTTGAACACGGAAAGCCTGAAAAAATCATGGCCTTCATGTCAGGTTCACAAGGTAATCCGATTGAAATCGAATCTATGACATACCGCCTGGCAGACGGCTTATCGCATTTCGATGCCGACCCTAAACACCGCTCGACAGCGCGGTCCCTAAAAATGAAAGACTTGGCTGTTATTATTTCTCAGAGCGCTATTCCCGGTAATGCCAAATACCAGAAGCGCATGATCAAAAAACTCGCAGGTCGTGGTTGTATTGTATTGGAGGCCTATCGCGATAATTTGCGGGTTCATATCTCCCGCACCAACCCTGTCCGTCAGCGTATTTTGAATGATATTGCCAAAATGGGACGTACCGCGGTCATTGAAGCAGATGGTGCAATTGTGGTCGAGGACTTCCCTATTCATGCTTCAGGACATGGGCGCAAGGAAGACTTCAAGAAATGGCTGAAAAAGATCAAGGCCAAGCAATTCGGTTTGCACCACACAGATGATAAAGAAACAGTTATGGATGCTTACCAGACCATCGAAAGTGAGGGTAAGGCACATCCTGGTGGTCTTTTCGAAAATAATGTCCGAGTCCAAATCACCAATGAGCGCGTTGAACGTATTGGACGCACGTTAAATTCGGTCATCATGACCAAAGAATTGGCGGAAGAAGGAAAACACTATAATAAAGAGCTACGTGCCCGCCGCATGATTAACCTTGATAAGCGTTCACCGCATGCTGATCAGGGTCTTAGAAGCTCTAATAACGGGGTTTTTGAGACAGAATTTGGTGCAGAAGAAATGGAAGAGCTTAAAAAGCGCTCAGACTCCAAACGCACTGCAAAAAGTGAATGGCCGGAAAACAGATCGCAAAACTGCCGTGCCAAGGACAGAAGACGCGGCCGCAGAAAAGTAGAACAAGCCAATAGCTGGTCAGCCATTAAAGACCAGATCAAGGTGACATTATGAGTAATAAAAATCCAAAACCTTTTAAAGACCCTTCACTCAATCTGGATAATCTGCATGTCGCAGATTGGTCCGATCCGGTATTCCGTGAAGCTATTGATATGGGGCTATTGTTTATTGCCTCTTATGATACAGAAACCACAGATCTTAATAAAAGATTTGCCGAAATCACAGAATTTGGTGGCGGTATATTCGATATTGCGGGTAACAAGTTGCACGATGTTGACGCAAAAGGCCGTGTTTCACCATATACAGTAATATCCCCCTATGCGTGGATTATCCAACGCATGAAAGCCGAAGATCTGGACAAGGGAGATAATCGTTATCTCTTTGCAGGAAAGATGATGCAGTTTTTCAGGCAGGCCAGCAATCTGGATGAAGCTCCTTTCAAGCAAGATTTTCTTGATAAATGCCGCGTTGTATACAATTACGAAACAGAAGATGGTGAACCCGCAGATGTAAGTCACTACGCCTATCCAGTGAAAGATGGAAATGGTGAAATAGATTGGGACCGAGTCCATATAGATCCAAAACTGAAAAGGTTTCACTATAAGGATGATAATGGCCGCTGGCATAAACGTGACATCCGCGCGATGGATGCCGGATATAACAATATCAACGCTGATGATCACTGGTTGTGGACGGCGCTTCACATGGCCGGAGCCGACAATATCTTTGTCACACACCTGACCTCACTCGGAAAATACCGCATGGACGTTTTGCGTGCCGTGGAGTCGGCAGTGATTGCTGGGGCTAAAGGTTTAAATGGGATCAAGCCGGGCTTGAAGAAAAATCCGAAGACGGGCGAAGAATACTATTCTTTTTCCCAAGGTGATATTCTGGAAGCCAATACACATATTGCCAGCGAAGTTCGCGGCGTGCTTGAAGGTATTACATTACCAGACGGTTCGTATCCTGATTTAACCCAGCTGCATGGCGCGCATGTCGATGCACTCGCTTTGTTTGGCATTATTCGTTACATGTGGAAAAACGAGCCGGAAATTATGAAACAAATGATCCGCAATATGGACTGGAAAAAAGTTGCTGAAAAACTTGAACGTAAAGATGCCGCTTTTGGGACGCCTATAAAGACATACATAGATAAAAGCTTTCCCCGTTCTGAAGGTAAAATGGTCTCTCTTATAGGAACAGATCAAATACGCAACAGACCGAAAGTCGCCCTTGTCTTCAATCTCAGCCATGATCCTAGACAGTTTAAGCGTTGGGGAAAAACCCTTAAAGAATTTACTGCCAGTGATTGGGCCGATTTGATTAAATCAGCAGAAGGCAACCCTGAAGGATTCGTCAAGGTTATACAGTTGCATAAATCACCGCGCCTGTTTGATGCTGAGCTTGGCTATAAAAATGGCTTTAATATGGGACTGACCAGAACAGAATTGGCTGCAAGGCATACTTTCCTTGATGATAATAGCCTTAAAGAAGTGGCAATGGCCGGATTGCGCTTGGCGCGTCCGCAACTACATGGTCCTGAAAGACTTGTATTGCCACAACTGGAAGAAGAGCTTTTTGGAGCGTTTAATACGCTCGAGGTCTTTGACCCTGAAGCGGGCGAAGACCGTCAGGTGCATCTATTCCTGAACGCATCAGAGAAAAAGGCAATGGATTCGCGTAACCACGCCCTTAAAATCCGCTCTTTCTGGCTGAGTGCCATGAAACCCGATGAAGACATTCTCCTTTGCGATACGTCCGAAGATGAATACGCTTTGGCGCGTAAATTTGCCGATCGACTGGAGGATATAGATAAAAAACTGGACAGGGAAAACGGACCCTCACTGCCCCCTTATCACCACATTTGTGACCGCGAGAGCGCTTTCCTTTATAAAATTGAACTGATGTTTACTATGCGTCAGCACTTGATGAATAACGATATTTTGGATGTTGGCCATAATTTCTGGTTTGAGGACAAGGATGGAATTCGTTATTCCGACGATGATGTCCGGTCATGGTCACAAAAAGAAATAGATGAGGCATATAATAGTGGTAATTTAAATGTACGCCATGAAGTAACCAATACCACAATTGGCATTATTGACCGCATGATCGAAGACTTAGGTTACGGGCAACATCTAGGTCAAGAAGTACAGGCACAGCTTGACGCCTTCAAGGTTCTTCGCCGTGAAGGAAAACCTAACCACTCAGGCAATGACAGCCGCTGGTATACGCGTCAGCAAGCCCATCGCGACCTGAATAAGATCCGCAATAACGAATTGATGGAAGATGATTTACGTGCATTGGAAGAATTTGCCCCCGGTGCTGCTGATAAATTCCTGAATTCCCACACAGACGCGCTTTCGTTACTGGCTGAATACGAACATGATTATCTGGCGAAGCTTCCCACCGAAGCCCTTTCCCCATCCCAAAAAGTACGGGTGAATATAAATCCGATGGATGATTACGAAATCCCGCAAATCGAATATGAATTTGCCATGAATAAGGCGGAAATACTGACAGTTCCTGATCGCTATGTTGAAGACCCCGTACTTGATCCGGTTACTCAACGACCTTTATGGATTCTACCGCTAGATGAAAACTTTAATAAGAAAGCTCTCAACAGAGGTGCACCACTCGTATTAAAGGCCGAAAATACAGGAAAAACATATCATATAGCACAGGCAAAACTTGTTGAGCGTCCTGAACGCAATGGCATTTATGGAGATTTCTATGAGGCCGTACAAACGCGTTATGCAGACTCTGCCATGAAATTACCGCCAAATACAAAATGTGTTGCCGTAGTTGGTGATGGCCCCTACGCCGTTCATCATAGCCGCCTTCCAAATGAGGCTGCACAAAGCCTTAAACTTGAAAAGCAACAATTTGAAGGTGCTCTCGCTCCCCAACTTGCAAGTTACCGTAACAAACCCCAAGGTGTTTTCCTGCATGATGACGGGCTAAGTTTAAAAGAGGGATCTGTTCGCCTTCAGGAAAAAGAGGCGAAAGACGGTGAAATGACCGGCTGGGAAGTGGAAACAGAAATCACCTCCGTTAAATTGATCTCTCTTTCAGATGTTGAAAAAATGACAGATGAGGAAATAAAATCATTCGGCTTTAACACGAAAGAAGAAGCCATTGATAAATTATCGACATCGTTTTCGAAAATGAATAAGGATCCGCGCGATAAAAGCAATAAGCTATGGGCCGTTAAATTTGATAAAATAGATGCACAAGATCCTTATAAAGGTATTTTCTATTATAATCCCCGCGCTGAAATAAATGCTGCAGAATTAGTTGATTTCGATCACATCGCAGGCTTGATGGAACAGGGATCCACGGCCAAAGAAGCCTATCTAATTAGTCGTGGATTGTGCAAAGCACCATCCAAGGGAAAGACCGCTCAACCTGGCCCATCCTGATTTTTTCAAACAAAACATAAACTTGCATGGAACTGACTTCATAATTCTTTTGTTTATCTAGTAACGAAACTAAAGAAAGGAAAAGTTATGGAGTACGGAATTTTAGGACTTATAGTTCTTATTCTGGACATTATTGCCATTGTAGGAATTGTGCAAAGCGGACTGAGTGTTCTTGCTAAAATCATATGGGTATTAATCGTCTTGCTATTACCACTAATTGGAATGATTTTGTGGTTCTTGATAGGGAACAAAACCCCAGCCTGACCCCCCTAAAGGCGAAATAAAGGCTCTGGTATATTTCAGGTTCTTTGTCATTAGAAAGTATAATTTACTATTTAATGAGAAAGCTCCGAAAGTCTAGCCAGAGCCTTTTTCTATGTTTAGAATATTAATCTGGAATGATAGGTGATAGTTAAATCTGACCCAGAGTTTTAATGCGCGCTTTAGCGTGAATTTCATTTTGTGACATAACGACTGTTTGCGGAC
>Ga0066376_10002431_pt1 | contig 17359 bp, 15 predicted proteins | sample Knorr_S15_td_Bot_FD_77009 | JGI IMG/M metagenome (GOLD analysis project Ga0066376, IMG submission 77009) | Marine microbial communities from Southern Atlantic Ocean transect - Knorr_S15_td_Bottom_ad_5009_LV_A | ecosystem: Environmental > Aquatic > Marine > Oceanic | place: Southern Atlantic... | reverse complement strand
TGATCCAGTTCGCCGCCATCCTCTCCGACCGGCGCGAGCAACTCGTCAACGACACCAAGGGCATCGAGTTCCTCACCGCGTTGCGCCCGAAGCTCGGCAACACCATCACCGACGCCACCATCGACGGCAGTCGGCTCACGATCACCCGCAAGTCGCAACTGGGCCTCACCGCGCTTGAGCTTTCGCTGCTCACCCGCTGGCTGGACAACCCGCGTTTCCCCGCGCCGACGCTGGAGTGGCCACCCGCCCCGCCCAAGCAGCGCACGGCCAAGCCGAAGCAGCCCAAGAAGGCTGCGGACAAAAAGTAATGGGCGAACCGATGCTGCGACTCGGCGTCAATATCGACCACGTGGCCACGCTGCGGCAGGCGCGTTATCGCGGCCTCGACCACGGCGAGCCTTGCCCCGTTGACGCCGTCCGCCAAGCCGAGGCCGCCGGTGCGCACGGCATCACCGCCCACTTGCGCGAGGATCGGCGACACATTCTCGACCGCGACATCTGGGCCATCCGCGACGCGGTGCAGACGCGGCTCAATTTCGAGATGGCCAACACGCCGGAGATGATCGACATCGCCCTGCGCCTCAAGCCGGAAGCCGTCTGTCTCGTGCCGGAGAACCGCGCCGAGGTCACCACCGAGGGCGGGCTGGACGTCGCCAGCCAAGTCGATGCCATCTCCGCCGCCGCCGCCACGCTTGGCCAAGCCGGCATCGAGGTGAGCCTGTTCATCGATCCCGACCCGGCGCAAATTGAGGCCACCGCAGCGACCGGCAGCCCGTTCATCGAGCTGCACACCGGCGCTTACGCGGAGGCTTACAGCGACGAGGCCAAGCGAGCCGCCGAGCTGGAGCGCTTGGCCAAGTGTGCCGAGCAAGCCAAGTCGCTCGGCCTCGGCGTCAACGCCGGCCACGGCCTCAACTACGAAAACACGCGCGGTATTTTCGCCGTGCCGCACCTCAACGAGTTGAACATCGGCCACAGCATCGTCAGCCGCGCCGTCACCGTCGGCCTTGGCCAAGCGGTGCGTGAAATCCTTGAGCTGATGGACGGCTACCCGCAGGCGGGATGATTCTCGGCATCGGCATCGACATCATCGAGATCGGGCGCATCCGCGACTCGCACCAAAAACTCGGCGACCGCTTCATCGAGCGCATCCTGCTCCCCGCCGAAATCGACTACTGCCTAAAGCACAAAGACCCCGCGCCAAGTCTGGCTGCACGGTTCGCCGCCAAGGAGGCGATCTCCAAGGCGTTCGGCACCGGCATCAGCGCCGAGCTGGGCTGGCTCGACATGGAGATTGCCCGCCGCGACACCGGCGCGCCGCACGTCATCCTGCACGGCAAGGGGAAGGAACTGCTCGAGGCGCGCGGCGGCAGCAACGTCCATCTGAGCCTCAGCCACACCGCCCACCAAGCCACCGCGATGGCCATCGTCGAGGGGCGATAAGACGGTTGCTGATTGATCAGCCCAGCAACTCGATCAGCCGGGATCGCGCGGCGGTGAGGTTTTTGTAGTCGGCGATGGCGTCGGGCATGGTTTGCAACGCCTCGACCAAGCCAAGCCGCGCCTGCTCGCTGGCCCGGACTTCAGCCAGCGGGAACACCTCGAGACGGATGCCAAAGAGAATGCCGCCGGTCTCCGGCAGCGCGACGAGCGCCTGCCGCTCGATGCGAAACCAGACATCCCCCAAGCCGATGTCCGGCGTGAGCACGGGCAAACCAAGCGCCGGGTGTTGGTTGAGCGCCGGGCTGGCGGTGAGGCCCCAGTTCGCCCGGAGCCACGCTTGGCCAAGCGGCATTTTCGTCAGGAAACTGCGCGCCTTTTCGCCAAGTTTTTTGTTGAGCGTCGGGACGACGGCGTGAATCCAGTCCAGCGGCCGCCCGACTTTTTCCTCGAACGCCCACGACGACGGAAAACAGACGCAGCCGCCGAGCAGCACCGGCATGCCGTCGGCGTTGGGCACAAGCAGGAGGTGGTCCGGCGCGAGGCTCTGGCCAAGCGTTGCCGGGTTGGCGGCGATGCCCCAGTCGGCGAGCAGCCGGACGAACTCCGCCAGCAGCGGCTTGCCTTCCGGCAGCAGGACGCTGTGGCGTTCGGGATGGTCAGCGACGATGTTTTGTCGCTGGGCCAACAGCGCGGCGTCGCCGGGGCGGCTGCGAAAAAACTCCGTTGGTTCTCCGCGCTCCAGCCCCATGCGAAACTCAAACTTGCCGGGGTAAAACAGGTTGTCCATCAGTTGAAATTGACCCTGCCGGGAGGCACGATGCCAAAATCGAGCCGGCTTGGCGATGCAAAGAGGTTGCCAATCGGGCCTTCGCAGGTAGTCTCTGACGTCCGCCGGGAGGCGGGTTGAATTTGCCTCCCACCCGGCGCGTCCGTCTGCCTGTTCGCGTGGATAAACCTAAACCCAACTATTTTCGGGACGGTATTTTTATCGTCGTGGTGCTTGTTGCCGTGCTGTCGTTCGAGTTGTTTTCCGGCACCGGCGGCGAGGTTCGCACTTATAATGTCCCGAAGGAACAATCTGATCCGAATTCGCTGATTCAGTTCTCCAAGCCAAGGGGCTGGACTGAAAATAGTGATGCGTCGGGGCTGGCGACGCTTTCTTTTGCGCTGCCGGGGAACGCCGGGGTCACTGTCACTCCGTTGCCGGCGCGGCTGGCGGACAACCCGATGATCATCAACATGTGGCGCGAGCAGGTCGGGCTTGGCCCGGTGGACGACGACTCGATGAATGGGCTGGCGAAACCGATTACGATCAGCGGCAGCACGGGGCGGCTGCTTGACTTCGTCGGCACCAAGCCGCTCGCGGGCCAAGACGAGCCATCGCGCATCGTTTCCGCGTCGCTCGTGCTTGGCCAAGTGGGCTGGTTTTTCAAGTTGTCCGGCTCGGCCGTCGCGGTCGAACCTCAGTTCGGCGCCTTCACGAATTTTCTCGCGACGCTCAAGTTCCGACCGGCAGCGAGCAAGGTGAATTTTGATAAAATAATGGCAGAGGCGAAGCAGGCCAATCCGCCGCCGCCCGCCCCTGCTGCGGCTGGCCCGTCGTGGGCCAAGCCGGCCGGTTGGGCCGAGCAGCCGCGCACTGCCATGCGGGTGGGCAACTTCACCGCCGGGAGTGGCCAAGCGGAGATCACGGTGATGACGTTCCCCGGCGACGTCGGCGGGCTGTTGGCCAACGTCAACCGCTGGCGCGGCCAAGCGGGGCTGCCGCCGGTCGATGCCGCCGGCTTGGCCAAGGCGACGGAGCAAGTGAGCGTCGCCGGCACACCGGCCACGCTCGTCGAGGCGATCGGCGAAAAGAGCGGCTCGATGAGTGTTTATCATCCGGTCGGCGGCCAGACGTGGTTTTACAAGATGAGCGGGCCAAGCGATGTTGTCACCGCCGAGAAAGGTGCGTTCATGGAATTTGTCCAATCCATCCGCTTCCCGAAACCGTAAATCGAGATGCCGTTGATCAAGCCATTTGTCCAGTTTTGGTGCTCGCTGCGGCTGACCGTGGCCTGCCTTCTTGCGGCGCTCGTGCTGGTGTTTGTCGGCACGCTGGCGCAGGTGGATCAGGGGCTTTACGACGCGCAGAAAAAATATTTTCGCAGCTATTTTCTCGTGCCGGAAAGCATCGGCGGCGCGGGCTGGGCGCAGATTCGGGTTGGCAGTTCGCAGTGGATGCCGCCGGAGAACTGGAACGAAATCGAAGGCTCGCAGTTCAGCCTGATCGATTTTGAAGCCGAGCACGACGGCCAGCGGGCGGCCATCTCGGTGACGAAGCTGGCCAAGAATGCCGGCGGAGTGTCCAATAATGTCAACCGTTGGCGCGGTCAACTCGGCCTCGGAGAAATCGCCGAACCGAAGCTCGAGCCGTTCGCGGTGGACGGCAACGCCGGGTGGTTCGTCGAGATGAGCGGCACGCGCGACGGCAAACCGGCCACGACGCTGGGTGTCATTCACACCATCACCTACCGCACGCTGCCGGAGACGTGGTTTTACAAAATCACCGGCGACTCGGCGGCGGTGATGAAGGAGAGGGACGCCTTCCGCGAATACGTGCGGTCGGCCCGCTACCCGGTGATGTTTAAGTTTCCGTTCGTCGGCGGTTATCTTCTGGGCATCACGCTGTTGGTCAACCTGCTCGCCGCGCACTTTCAGCGGTTCACGTTCTCGCGGAAAAAGATCGGCATTTTCATGACGCACGCCGGGCTGGTTTTCATGCTGCTTGGCCAATTGGTCACCGACAAGTTTCAGGTCGAGAGCAACCTCCGGCTCGAGGAGGGCCAAACCAAGGGCTACTCCATCAGCAGCAACGAGTGTGAGTTGGTGATCATCGATAAAAGCCAGCCGGACACGGACACCGTCGCCGCAATCCCGGTGGAGGCGCTCAGCAAGAGCAAAACCCACCGGGCCGGTAGTCTGCCATTCGAGGTGACCGTGCTGGACTTTTACAAGAACTCCGACCTTGTCCAGCTTGGCCAAGGGCAGCCCAACAAAGCCACGCGCGGCAAGGGACTCGAGTTGGCAACGATCGACAAGGAATCGGTCACGTCACTCGAGGAGGTCAACTTCCCCGGTGCGTACATCAGGCTGCGATCCACCGACGGCGCCGCCCTCGGTGAGTGGATGGTCTCGGCGCTGTTCGGCGCACTGCGCCAACCAATTCCCGAGCAGACCTTCGAGCACGGCGGTCGGCAATACGAGTTGGCCCTGCGTTTCAAGCGCTACTACACACCGTACGACATCGAGTTGCTCGACTTCAGGCACGACAAGTTTCAAGGCACTGAAAAGGCGAGGAACTTCTCCAGTCTAGTGATCGTGCGGGATCGAGCCTCCGGGGCCGAGCGCGAGGTGAACATCTGGATGAACCACCCGCTGCGCACGCACGGGAAGACCTACTTTCAGGCCAGCTTCGACCCGGAAAATGATCGGGCCACTGTCCTGCAGGTCGTGCGTAACCCCGGCTGGGTGACGCCGTACATCTCCTGCGCGCTGGTTGGCCTTGGGCTGCTCATCCAGTTTTTGACCCACCTGATTTCGTTCAACAGAAAACGAAAGGCTGCCGCATGAAAAAACTGTATATCCCGGTCGTAGTCGTCGTAGTCATGGCCTTGTGGGCCTTGATGGGGCTGGTGCGTATGCCAAAAGTCGCCAGCGAACAGCCGGACATTTACAGCTTCGGCCAACTGCCGGTGCTGCTCGACGGACGCATCCAACCGATCGACTCCACCGCCCGCAACGCAATGCAAGTCATCCGCCACAAGTCCACGGGCCGCTACGCCCGGAATGATGGCGGCGAGGTGGAAACCATCCCCGCCATCGAGTGGTTGCTCGAACTGGCGGCCAAGCCGGATGTGGCCCGCACCCGGCCGGTGTTCCGCATCGACAACGAGGAAATCAAGGACAACCTCCGCTTGGCCAAGGACAAAAAACATTTCTCGGTGAACGACATCACCGCCGGCAACAACTTCGAGCGCCTAGCCCGCGACAGCGGACGCATCCACTCGAAGGACGCCGGGCTGCGCACGCCATACGAAAAATCGCTCAAAGCCGTCGCCGACTCGCTGATGGTTTACCAGCGCTTAGCCAAGAGCTTCCGGCCACAACACTCGGTGGACTTCGGTGGAGAACTGGCCCAACTCGAGACTGTTTTCCCGACCGGCATGGCCGCCGTTCGAGCACACGAAACCGATGCCGAACACAACGAGGACGACCATCACCAGTTTTCTGGATTAATCGAAACGCTGATCGATCCCAGCGTGCGGGAAGGCGACAGTGGCGGAGTGATGTTTTGGCCCCGGATCATTCCCGACGGGAAGTCTTGGCAATCTTTGAGCGCGAATCTGCTGGGCAGTATCACCACCGCCGCCGCCGCCGAGAGCGACTGGAAAATTCAGTTTCATCCCGCGGCAAAGGCCTACGCCGACATGGTCTCCGCCTACGCCAAAAACGACGCTACCACCTTCAACGCCAAGCTCCGGGACTATTATGATTACCTCCGAACAAACGGTTTTTTCGCCGAGGTAGGCAAGACTGGTAAAGAATTCGCCTTCAACAACTTCGACCCATTTTACAAGTGCGAAATCCTTTACGTGCTGGCTTTCCTGCTGGCCTGTGGAGGCTGGCTGACCTTGGCCAAGTGGCCGAACCAAACCGCCTATTATTTGATCGCCTTGGCGGCAGTCATCCACACGTCCGGGTTGATTTTCCGTATGTGGCTTGAGGGCCGTCCGCCGGTGACCAACCTCTACTCAGCCGCCGTGTTCGTCGGCTGGGGCGCCGTCATTCTCGGGCTGATTTTGGAACGCATTTACCGCGACGGCATCGGCAACGTCGTCGCCAGCTCGGTCGGCTTCGTCACGCTGCTCGTCGCCGGCGGACTCTCGCTGAGCGGCGACACGATGGAGATGTTGCAGGCCGTGCTCGATACGAATTTCTGGCTCGCAACACACGTGGTCATCATCACCATCGGCTACGCCGCCACGTTCGTCGCCGGCTTCCTCGCGATCATTTACGTCGTGCGCGATTTCGTCGCCAACAAGGTGCCGTTCGACAAGACGAACCGCTCATCACTCACCAAGATGATTTATGGCATCGTCTGTTTTGCGACGCTGTTCAGTTTCGTCGGCACGGTGCTCGGCGGCATCTGGGCCGACCAGTCGTGGGGCCGTTTCTGGGGGTGGGATCCGAAGGAAAACGGCGCGCTGATGATTGTCATCTGGAACGCCGCCATCCTGCACGCGCGCTGGGGCGGGATCATCCGCGAGCGCGGGCTGGTCTCCATGGCGATCTTCGGCAACGCCGTCACCGCTTGGTCGTTCTTCGGCACGAACATGCTCGGCATCGGCCTGCACTCGTACGGCTTCATGGACAAAGCGTTCGCTTGGCTGATGGTGTTTGTGTTCGTGCAGATCGTGATGATGACCGGCGGGCTGATGCTCGGCACGCTTGGCCAAGCGGGCAAACCAAGCGGCCAAGGCGGCGCGCTTGGCCTGCCGCCGCTGGCCCGGCTTGTCGTCGAGGGATTCGTGATCATCGGCAGCTTTGCCGTGGCGATCTTTTATCTGCTGAAGGCGCTCGGCGTCTGGCTTTAGTCAGGCTAAGCCGCAGTTTTTGCGGGCGCGGTCGAGAACCTTGGTTGCCCGGGCGCGGGCCTTTTCAGCGCCGTCCTTCAGGACTTGGTTCACGTGGTCGAGGTTGTTCTCCAACTCCGCGCGCTTGGCCCGGGCCTCGGCGAAATAGTCCCAATAATGCTCAAAAAGTGCCTTTTTCAGGTCGCCGTAGCCAAGCCCCCCGGCGCGAAGGCGCTCCTCCCAGTCATTGGCCACGTCCTCCGGCGCAACAAGATGCATCAACTGCACAGCGATGTTCTTGTCGGCATCCGGCTTGGGCTCCTCCGGCGGTCGACTGTCCATCACGAGGCGCATGATGGTTTTGCGCAGCGGCTTTTCGCCGCCGAAAATGTCGATCGTGTTGCCGTAGCTCTTGCTCATCTTTTGGCCGTCCGTGCCGGGCACCACCGCCACCGAGTCGCGGATCCGCGGCTCGGGAATCACAAACGTCTCGCCGTAAGCCTTGTTGAACTTGATCGCGATGTCGCGCGTCACCTCGACGTGCTGTTTTTGGTCGCGGCCGACCGGCACCACGTTCGAGTCGTAAATCAAGATGTCCGCCGCCATCAACACCGGGTAGGCGAACAGCCCGTGGTTCGGCGAGAGACCCTTGGCCAGTTTGTCCTTGTAGCTGTGGCAGCGCTCGAGCAGCCCCATCGGCGTGAGCGTCGTCAGCAGCCACGTCAGCTCGCACACCTCCGGCACGTCGCTTTGGCGGAAGAACACCGACTGGGCCGGGTCGAGTCCGCACGCGAGAAAGCCCAGCGCCACGTCGATCGTGTTTTTGCGCCGTTCGTCAGCGTCGAACACCGACGTCATCGAGTGATAGTTCGCGATGAAGTAATACGCCTCGCCTTGCTCCTGCAGCTCGATCGCCGGACGCATCATGCCGAAGTAGTTGCCGACATGCAGCGTCCCCGACGGCTGGATTCCAGATAAAATAATCATCAACTTGCAAAAAAAACCTCCAAGCGCTTGGCTAAGCGGGGGAACCCCCAGCCGGCAATTGCTTCTTTCAAAAAAACCGGCCAAGTTCCTAACGCCTTCGGGCGCGGCGTCAATGCAAATCAACGAAGACAGAGATTGGGAAGCCCTCTACCAGGCCAACGACACATTCTGGGATCACGGCGAAGCGTCGCCCGGCTTGGTCGATTACTTGGCCGGGAACCGGTCGCTGCCGCTTGGCCAGGCGCTCGTCCCCGGCTGCGGCCGAGGCCACGACGCCCGCGCTCTGGCCCAAGCCGGGTGGGCCGTCACCGGGCTCGACATCGCCCCAAGCTCCGTGCGCTTGGCCTTGCGCTTGGCCGAAGAAGGAGCGCTCAAGATCGATTATCACGGGGGCGATTTTTTGAGCGCCGCGCCGCATCAGCAGTTCGATCTCGTATTCGAGCACACGCTGTTTTGCGCCATCCAGCCGACGCGCCGCAGCGACTACGTGCAAGCCCTCCGCCGCTGGCTCAAGCCGGGCGGGCTTTATCTCGCCGTCAACTACATGATCACCGACGACAACGGCGAGCCGCCGTTCAGCACCACGACCGCCGAGCTGGACGAGCGCTTCGGCGAAGCGTTCGAGCTGCTCCGCCGCTGGACGCCGCGCTCCTACGAGAGCCGCGAAGGAAAGGAGCTGTTGAATGAGTGGAAAATGAGGAGTTAAAAGTTTTCAGTTTTCAGACACGGATTTCACGGATTTTTACGGATTTCTTTTCCGCAGATTCCGCAAATGCACGCAGATTGTTTTTCTTCGCGTCTTCGCGTCTTCGAAACCTGACCATGCTGCTGCTTGTCACGGGACTGGGCTTGGCCAAGGGTGCTGCGCTTGAGTGGCGAGACGGCGGCAACCACCGCTGGGCCAAGCTGGCCGGCCCCGGCAACGGCCAGCCCGGCTTCACGCTGATGCCCCCGGCACAGACCGGCTTGCAGTTCACCAACACCCTCGCGACAGCAATCCTTGTCGGGAACAAGAATCTGCTGAACGGCTCCGGCGTCGCGCTCGGTGACTACGACAGCGACGGCTTGTGCGACATTTACCTCTGCCGACTCGACGGCAACAACGCCCTCTACCGCAACCTCGGCGGCTGGCGATTCGAGGACGTCACCGCCGCCAGCGGCACCGCTTGCCCGGGGCAGTTTTCCACCGGGGCCGTTTTTTCCGATGTCGATGGTGACCACGACCTTGACCTGCTGGTCACCGCGATGGGCCAGCCCAACCGGCTCTTCCGCAACGACGGCCACGGCACGTTCACCGACGTGACCGCCGCCGCCGGCATCGGCACGCGCTACGGCAGCAACTCGATCGCCCTGGCCGACATCGACAACGACGGCGACCTCGATTTGTACATCGTCAACTACGGCGCGAAGTCGGTTCTCAAGGACGGCGGGAAGCTGGATATTGTGCGCGTCAACGGGAAGCTCACCGTGCGCGGCCCGTACGCGAACCGGATCAAGTTCATCGGCAACGAAATGTTTGAATTTGGTGAGCCGGATGAGTTTTACCTGAACGACGGCAACGGGCGTTTCACCCTTTTGGACTGGGCCGGGGGCCGGTTCAAGACCCACGCTGGCGATCCTCTCGCTGAGCCGTACCGGGACCAGGGATTGAGCGCGATTTTCCGCGACATGAACGGCGACCACGCCCCGGATTTGTTCATCGCCAACGACGGTTTCACCGAGGATCGCTGCTGGATCAACGACGGCAACGGGCACTTCCGCGAAATCTCGCCGCTCGCCATCCGACAGCTCAGCTACTCGGCGATGGGGGTTGACTTCGCCGACATCAACCGCGACGGCCACGACGATTTTCTTGTCGTCGAGATGCTCAGCCAAAAACATGAGCGACGCCTCACGCAGCAAGGCACCATCCCCGGCGCAACGATCGGCCCCGGCAACTTCACCCACCGGCCGCAGAGCCGACGCAACTGTTTTTATGTCGCACGCGGCGACGGCACCTTTGCCGAGACGGCGTACTTCTCCGGCGTGGCCGCTTCCGGGTGGTCGTGGAGCAGCATCTTCCTCGATGTCGACCTCGACGGCTGGGAAGACATCCTCATCACAAACGGGTTCGAGTTCGACACCGACGACCTCGACACACAGGCCCGCATCAACCGGCTCGGCAACCTGGGCGTGGTGCAGAAACGTAAAACTATTTTTCTGTTCCCGCCGCTCGACACGCCGAACGTCGCCTTCCGCAACCTCGGCAATTTGTGCTTCGAGGAGGTCGGTGCCCGGTGGGGTTTCGACGACACGCACGACGGCAACGGCATGGCGCTCGGCGACTTCGACAACGACGGCGACCTCGATGCGGTGGTCAACTGCCTCAAAGGCCCGGCGTTGCTCTACCGCAACAACGCCGCCGCTCCACGGGTCGCCGTCCGCTTGGCCGGCAGCGGCAAAAACACCGAGGGCACCGGGGGCCGCATTCGCATCATCGGCGCGCTTGGCCAAGCGCCGCAGTCGCAGGAAATCATGAGCGGCGGCCGCTACGTCAGCGGCGACCAGGCGCAGCGCACCTTCGCCGCCCAAGCGGACAAGCCGTTCACCATCGAGGTTGACTGGCGAGACGGCACCCGCACCATTTTGGCTGGTGCTGAAGCAGGACGGCTTTACGAAATCCGCCAAGCGGGCAGCCAGCCTAAAAAGCCTAAAACAACCGGAAAACAGCCGATTTTCGCCGATTCGACTCACGAGCTTGGCCACAGGCATAGGGCGGCCAACCGGGACGATTTCGCTATCCAGCCCGGGCTGCCGCGCAGCTTGGATCGCTCCGGGCCGGCCTTGGCCACCGCCGATCTCGACGGCGACGGTGACCGGGATTTGATTATCGCAGACACCCGATTGTCGCTCCTTCTAAACGACGGCAAGGGGCGCTTCACCGAGTCGCCGAACTCGCTGTCCGTCGGCGGAAGAGGCGTCGTTGTTTTCGGCGATGGCCAAGCGCAACAACTGCTGCACCTCTCCGAGCCGCCGACGCTTTACACGATCGGCAACGGTCAACTGCGCCTGGCCAAGCGCTTGGCTTTCGGCGGCGCGCCAAGCTGCGCCGCCGCGCTCGACGCGGACGGCGATGGCGACATCGACCTGTTCATCGGCGGCGGCCCGGCGCTTGGCCAATTTCCGGTTGCCGCCCCGTCGCAACTTTTCATCAACCACAACGGCGACTTTGTCGGCGAGCCCTTGGCCAAGGTCGGCCTTGTGAGCGGTTGCGCCACCGGCGACATGGACGGAGACGGGGACACCGACTTGGTGCTGGCTTGTGAATGGGGCAGCGTGAAGTTGCTGCTCAACGACGGCGGCAAGTTCACCGACGCGAGTGCGGCGTGGGGCTTGGCCAAGTTCACCGGCTTGTGGCACGGCGTGGTGGTGGCGGACTTCGACGGCGACGGAAAACCGGACATCGCCGCGAGCAACGCCGGACGTAACACGGCGTACGAGCTGTACCCGATGCCGGTGCGGTTGTTTTACGGCGACACCGACGCAGACGGCGTGATGGAACTCGCCGAGGCCTTTGCCGACAAAAAAACAAAACAGTGGAAACCGATTCGCGCATTGGAGGTGTTCACAAAAACATTTCCGCGCATCCGGGGCACGATCACTCGCAATAAGATATTCGCCGCCGCATCGCTGCCGCAAATTATCGGCCCGTCGTTTGGCGGCATGAAATCACTGGAAATCGCGGTTCTTTCCAGCGCAGTTTTCCTCAACAAAACAGGGCGTTTTGAGATGCGGCCGCTGCCGGATGTCGCCCAGTTGGCACCAGCGTTTGACCTGTGCGCGGAGGATTTTGATGGCGACGGGGCGGTCGATCTGTTCCTCACGCAAAACGCCTTCGGAGTGCCGGAGCGTTATTCGCGTTACGACAGCGGCCGGGGTCTTTTGCTGCGCGGCGATGGTGCGGGAAACTTCGCCGCCGTACCGGCTTCCGGGAGCGGCATCGCCCTTTACGGTGAGCAACGCGGCGTGGCCGCTGCCGACTTCGATGGCGACGGGAAAACCGATCTCGCCGTGGGTCAACGCGGAGCGGCGACGAGGCTGTTTATGAACCTCAAAACCGACTGAGAGTGGCGTGATGTTTTGCGGGAGGAGGCTCAGGCTGCTCCCCTTCAATGGGATGAACCGGGCGGTGGGCTTGGGTGATGAAATGTTCTCAACCTGTTTTGCGGCTCAAAAAGCGGCTCAAAAAAAGTGAAAAATAGTTCAATTTTATTAGCTTTTCTGCTTGCGAACCCCGCAGACCGCTCGTACAACCGAATCCCAGTGGTATAGCACTACTACAAGAAGTAATAATAACCCGTACTATTAATAACGATATGGCAGACAAACCGTTAACTAAATCACAGATCTCAGCAGCTGTTGCTGAAGCAAATGGAATCACCAAGAAGGAGGCCACAGACTTGCTGGCCAATCTGGCCGACTTGGCACTCAAGAGCACCAAGGAGACTGGTGCCTTCACATTCCCAGGCATTGGGAAGCTCAAACTGGTAAATCGTCAGGCTCGCATGGGGCGCAACCCCGCCACCGGAGAAACGATCCATATCCCCGCGAAGACTGTCGTGAAGTTCGCCGTGGCCAAGGCCGCGAAGGACTTTATCGCCAGCTAAAGATTAACTCATTCCAATGAAAAGCGCCCGCGTTTGCAGGGCGCTTTTTTTGTGCATCAATGACATCGGACAAGGGCAAACTCGACAAGATCGCCATCGTCGGCTGCGGCGCTGTGGGCAGCTTTTATGGGGCCAAACTGTGCCAAGCCGGTCGCAACGTGCACTTTCTGCTCCGCTCCGATTACGAAGCTGTTCGAGACAACGGCGTGCATGTCCGAAGCGCGGACGGCGATTTTCATGTCCGCCCCGTCGCCGCAAGGGAGCCGGGGGAAATCGGCCTGTGCGATCTTGTCATCGTCGCGCTCAAGTCCACGGCGAACCATCGCCTCGGCGAACTGCTGACGCCGTTGGTCGGCGAGGGCACCGCACTGCTGACGCTTCAAAACGGCCTGGGCAACGAGGCCGCGCTGGCCGCTCTGTTCCCCGGACGGCCGATCCTCGGCGGCATGTGTTTTGTCTGCCTCAACCGCATCGGGCCGGGAGTTGTCCAACACCTCGCGCACGGCAAAATTGTTCTGTGCCGTCACGGCGGTCCGCCGGATGGGTTGACCGAAGCGATCGCCGCGCTCATCCGCTCCGCCGACATCGCGGTCGATGTCTCGCCCAACCTCGAAAAGGCGCACTGGGAAAAGCTGGTTTGGAATATCCCGTTTAACGGACTCGGCGTCGCGGGCGCGGCGGGACTCGAGGCCGCGCTTGCCGGGCAACTCGACCCCGACCAGCCGATCGGCCCTTGCCTCGCCACGGACGTGCTGCTCGACGACGGGCCGTGGGAGCAACTCGTCACCGAACTGATGGACGAAGTCATCGCGACCGGACGCGCGCTTGGCCACGACCTGTCGCGAAGCCTCGGCGAGCATCAGCGCAGCCGCACTCGCACCATGGGAGCTTACCGCGCCTCGACGCTGATCGACTTCGAGCGCGGCCTGCCGCTGGAGCTTGATGCGCTCTTCCGCCTGCCGCTTGGCCAAGCGCAGGCCGCCGGGGTGGCCGCGCCTCGTCTGGCTGCGCTTTGCGACGTGCTTGGCCAATTAACAGGTTAGCGCTGGCCAAGCGGCTGTTTTTGCGGAACTCTCTCCGCCACCTATGAATTCTACTGTCCGAACCACTTTATTCAGCGGCTTGATTGGAGCGTTTGCGCTTGGCCTTGTTTCGCCAACCCAAGTTTCTGCCGCTGACAAGCAGCCGCCGAATGTCGTTGTCATTTTCATCGATGACATGGGTTACGCAGACATTGGCCCGTTCGGGGCCAAGGCGTATCCGACGCCCCACCTCGACCGCATGGCCAAGGAGGGCCGCAAGTTCACCGACTTTTACGTGACCCAAGCCGTGTGCAGCGCCTCGCGGGCGGGGTTGCTCACCGGCTGCTACAACGTTCGGGTTGGTATTTTCGGCGCGCTTGGCCCCGGCGCAAAGCACGGCCTCAGCGCCAGCGAGATGACGCTTGCCGAGCTTTGCAAACAGAAAAACTACGCCACCGCCATCTACGGTAAATGGCACCTTGGCCATCACAAACAGTTTCTGCCGATGCAGCACGGGTTCGACGACTACTTCGGTTTGCCGTACTCGAACGACATGTGGCCGTACCACCCCGGCGTGATGCACTTGCCGATGAAGGAGCGACTCAAGCGCTGGCCGCACCTGCCGCTCATCGAGAAGAACGAAGTCATCAACGCACAAGTTTCCGGCAAGGATCAGGAACAGCTCACCACGCAATACACCGAGCGCGCGGTGGCGTTCATCGAGAAAAACAGGGACAACCCGTTTTTCCTCTACGTGCCGCACTCGATGGTGCACGTGCCGCTGTATGTTTCCGAAAAGTTCAAGGGCAAGAGCGGCGCGGGGTTGTTCGGCGACGTGATGATGGAGGTGGACTGGAGTGTCGGCCGAATCCTCGACACGCTCCGCAAACAGAAGCTCGATAAAAACACGCTCGTCATTTTCACCGCCGACAACGGCCCGTGGCTCAGCTACGGCGACCACGCTGGCTCGGCCGCGCCGCTGCGCGAGGGCAAGGGCACGATGTTCGACGGCGGCTGCCGCGAGAGCACGCTGATGTGGTGGCCCGGCACCGTCCCGGCCGACAGCGTCTGCAACACGCCGGCGATGACGATCGACATTTTGCCGACGGTCGCCGAGTTGATCGGGGCCAAGCTGCCGGATCACAAAATCGACGGCAAAAGCATTGTGAACCTCGTCAAGGGAACCAGCGACCAAAGCCCGCAGGAGGCGTACTATTTCTATTACGGCAAACAGTTGCAGGCTGTTCGCTCCGGCAAATGGAAGCTCCACTTCCCGCACGGCTACCGCACGATGGCCGGCCAGCCCGGCGGCAAGGATGGCATCCCAACGGCTTACAGCCAAACCAAGATCGGCCTGTCGCTGTTCAATCTCGAGAAGGACATCGGCGAAACGACGGACGTGAAGGCCAAGCATCCGAAAGTCTTGGCCAAGCTGCAGTCGCTTGGCCAAGCGATGCGCGAGGAACTCGGCGGCCAAGGCCAAAAAGGTAGCGGCCAACGCGAAGCAGGCCGCTTGACCAAGCGCTGAATCGCCAGTGGCCGATCCACCAGTCATCCCTTTCGGGGCACGGTTTTGGCGACTCTGGCGGCCGGTTTGGCGGTTGCGCCACAAGGCCAACGGGATGCTCTTCCCGGCGCTGCTGCTCTTTGCCGTGCTGCTGCTCATCAGCCCGTATATCGTCATCAACCGCTTGGCGGCTTGGGCCGATCACACGCCGATCAGCGCGGAAACCATCGCCCAGCGGGACACGCTCAAGGTGTCGCAGCAGGACGATCGCACGGCGTGGGACCCGAAGTCGTTTTTCCGCGACAGCGAAGGCCGCTTCCTCGACTACAAAATACCGGCCATCGACTGGACGATCTGGTTTTACCTCACGCTCTTCGGCTACTACGCAGCGTTTTTTGCGGCGCAAAAAAATGACCGCGGCCGGGCCGAGTCGCTGGTGATGGCGCAGGCCTGGGCGGTGTCGAGCTGGATCGCCTACCCGATCTTCGCCGTGTTGCCAGCACACATCAACATGCGTTGGCAGTTGGGAGAGATGGAGGGAATCTACGGCTTCATTTACGAGGCGTTCCACTCCCTCGACGAGCCGTTCAATGCTTGGCCGTGCCTGCACATCGCGCAGAGTTTCATTATTGCCGTGGCGCTGTCGCGCTGGTGGCGGCAGCGCAAATGGAACTGGGCGGTGTGCCTGCTCTGGCCGGCATGGCTTGGGCTGTTCATCAGCGTGATGACCACCAAGCAGCATTTTATCTGGGACACGATCACCGGCACGCTGCTGGGCGTGGGCGTGTGGTTGACGATCATGCGGCCCGGATTCCGTCACCTCGACAGCGTGGCCGACGACGATTTGCCCTTGGCCAAGCTGGGGTAAAAAAAGTGGCCGCCGGCAGGGGATGGGTGTGGAGGTTGCCGACGACCGACGATCCGCAGCTGGGATGGGAGGGGGATGCCACGGATCGCTGAACGCCGAAGCTACCCCGATTTCTCCCTAAAGCAACCCCAAAAACACCGAGCGAATCCGGCTCAAGCCTCAGCAGTTGCCGCTTGGCCAACGCCGGTCTTGGCCTCGAGATGGCGGAGCATGCTCTCGAAAACCCAGCGGCCGTCTTCCGCGCCGAGGATGTTTTCGCTGGCTCGCTCCGGGTGGGGCATCATGCCGCAGACGTTGCGGCCTTCGTTGCAGATGCCGGCGATGTTGAGCAGCGAGCCGTTGGGGTTCGCCTCGTCGGTCAGATCGCCGGTCTCGGTGGCGTATTGGAAAAGGATTTGGTCGTCCGCCCGCAGCTTGGCCAAGGCCTCATCGTCGGCAAAGTAACAGCCCTCCCCGTGGGCGATCGGCACGCGCAACAGCCTGCCCTCCGGCACCTCGCTGGTGAACGGTGAGTCAGTGGTTGGGATCTTAAGGAAAATGGTCTCGCAGCGAAACTGCAGTGAGCGGTTCCGCACCAGCGCCCCCGGCAGCAGGCCGGTCTCACACAAAATCTGAAAGCCGTTGCAGATGCCGATGACCAGTCCGCCGGCGTTGGCGAACGCCTTCACGGCATTCATCACCGGGCTGAACTGCGCGATGGAACCGGTCCGCAAATAGTCTCCGTAGCTGAAGCCTCCCGGAACCACCACGGCGTCGGCGTCACCAATCGATTCCTCCTTGTGCCAGAGATAGTCGGCGTCCTGCCCGAGGACGTTGCCCAGCACGTGGACGCAGTCCTGATCGCAATTTGAGCCGGGAAACTGGAGAACAGCGAAGCGCATCCGAGGTTACTCGATGGTGAAATGGTAATCCTCGATCACCGGGTTGCTGAGCAGCTTGTGGCACGCCTCGTCGATCTTCGGCCGCCACGACTCGGCGTCGCCCTCCAGTTCGATCTCGAGGTATTTGCCGACGTGAACGGCCTTAACACCGTCGTAGCCCATGTGCTCCAGCGCGGTCTGCACCGTCTTGCCCTGCGGATCGAGCACGGCCTTCTTGGGGGTGATGACTATCTTGGCTTTCATTCACTGCGCGCACCCGGCGCGGCCAAGGCAGTGTCAGGCCAAGCGCGACAGTGAACCAGTTTATTTTGTTCACAGCCGGAAATTCACGCCTAGCCAAGTTTTGCTTTCCCCCGGCCAAGCGCTTGGCCAAGCTCTCCGCATGAAGCT
>Ga0066376_10002430_pt1 | contig 17359 bp, 15 predicted proteins | sample Knorr_S15_td_Bot_FD_77009 | JGI IMG/M metagenome (GOLD analysis project Ga0066376, IMG submission 77009) | Marine microbial communities from Southern Atlantic Ocean transect - Knorr_S15_td_Bottom_ad_5009_LV_A | ecosystem: Environmental > Aquatic > Marine > Oceanic | place: Southern Atlantic... | reverse complement strand
CTGCCACTGCTGGAGTTGGAGCGAATCGCGGCCGCGGCGGCGCGGGCAAAGCGGAAAGCCAGATAGGTGCACAGGGCCACCTGGCGGCTGACGCAGCGGTAGGTTTGGGCGGGATATCCGGCTAGCGGTTGCGGCACCCGTACTCGCATCCGGGAGGGTGCCGCGAAGGGATCTCCCTGCACGTGGTCGACGTAGAGGGTGAAATCGTCGAATGCATGGGGACCGCGGATTTCGCCGTAGGCTTTGTAGCCCCTGCCATCGAGGCGATGCAGAAGTTTTTGGAGATGCTGGCTGTCCGACAAGATGTCCTGCTTCATCAGGGAACCGGGCTTACTTTGAGCCTCTTGGTCACATCCGTGATCACCAGCGCCTGAATTCCCTGTCACCTTGAACACTCGATGTGCGCCAGCGAATTATCAAAGTATGGCATGACGGAAATGACACGGTTATCAAAGCCCTGTTGACAGTCAAAACCGCGCTCCTATAATACTCAGAACAATCGGATTCATCCAAAAGTGAAAGGAATAGCATGGCGGAGCAGGAGAACAAGGAACTGAGCGGACTTCAGTACCTGAGTCGAGAACGCCCCGAAGCCATGCAGCACCTGCTGGCCTTCTTCAAGGAGTCGTCACGCCATCTGGATCCGAAGACGAGATTCCTGATCTCTATCGTCACCAAGGTCGTCAACTTCTCACCGCGCGGTTTGCGTCAGTATATCCCTCGGGCGGTGCGGGAGGGGGCGACCCCGGATGAGGTGATGGATGCGATTCTGTGCGCCTATCCCGCCGCGGGTTTGACCCGGGTCGTGGACGCCATCGACGTACTCCGATCCCTCGATCTGGAGAGAGGCGAGAAGTCTGGCGAGATGAGCGCGCCTGGTCAGGGGGAGGTTGCGTCTGGAGAAGGGCCTGCGCCTGGAGAGGAGCTGGCGTCCGCACAGGGGGTGGCGTCTCGATCTGAAGGCGCGCCTGCACAGGGGGTGGCGTCTCGAGGTGGCGCGCCCACAGAGGACGGGATGCCTCGATCTGAGGGCGCGTCTGGTGATGAAACCGAGCGCCAGTGGGTGCCCGTGCTGCGGGAGGGTGAGCTGGTGGTGAATGGGGCGAGAGTGGTTGAGGCCGGGGGACGCCGGATCGCTCTTTTCAACGCGGCCGGTACTTATCGCGCCATCGCCAACACCTGTCTGCACCAGGGCGGATTCCTCGGAGAGGGGAGGCTGGACGGAGAAGTGGTGACCTGCAGCCGCCACGGCTGGCAGTTCGATGTGACCAACGGCGATTGTATCACCTACGCGGGCAAAGGGGTGACCGCGTATGAGGTGCGGATAGTGGAAGGGGAAGTGCAGGTGTACGTCTGACCGGATCCGAAGCGACGACTTCAGTCCAGCCAGACAGACCGGTCGACCTGCTGAAACAGCACGTGGGCGCGGACGGCGCGGAGGGATCTTCTGAAGATGTCGAGGATGGCCTCCGGGTAGGCGGAAAATGACTCGAGCGTGATCCGAGTCGCCCGGAGCTCATCCGGGTCGGAGGCCAAACGCGCTGTCCCCTCGATGGTCTCCCGCTCTCCCGCCAGGAGACTCGCCAGTTCGTCGAGGTCGAGCTCCACCACCCCCTGCACTTCGTCGCTGAAACTGACCCACATCGGATCCATGCGTCCATCCCAGAGATAGAAGTGCTGGATCACGCGCTGACAGTGGCCGGTGTGTCGCTCCAGACGACGCTGGCCCAGATAGACCAGATCGTCCGGTGTCAGTTCGATGCCCACCTCCTCAATCAGCTCCCGACGCGCCGCTGAGCGGTGATCTTCGCCGGCGCCGACATGGCCGCCGGCAAGAGCGTCGAGGCTTTTGACGTAGGGGTCGTCGGGACGCGAGCGCTGCTGCAGGAGCATGCGGAGCGCCCCGCGGCCGTCCTGGCCCGATCGGTGGCTCATGCGCCCGAGTCGAGAATACTTCGTATTCTCTCCCGTGGGTCGCATCCTGAGCCCATCGCTCGCCCGCCAGGCGCACCATACGAATACGAGCTGGTGCCAGTCGTGGTTGAGGTGGACCGCATCCCGGGTCTTGGTGCCGATGCGCTGGCCGTTGTCGTCGAAGATGTCCAGCAGTTCCGCGCCGCTCATCACATGCTGATGGCGGCGAGAAATTGAAGCGCGAAGGAGAGCAGGGTGAGGAGGATACAGCCGGCGGCCAGGATGTAGGTACCCAGGCCCTCCCCGACGCCCGAGGTGCGGCTGAAGGCGAAGGCGCTGACGTAACCGCCGACAAAGCCACCGGCGTGAGCCCAGTTGTCGACGCCGCCAACAAATAGTCCAAAAATGAACATGATGATCGCCCACTGAAGAAATTGCCTGGTGAACAGAGAGCTGCCCTGCTGGCGTCCGTAGACGATGGCGGCGGCGAGAAGGCCGAATATCGAGCCGGACGCGCCCAGAGTATAGGCGGTGTCCATCAAGGCTGAGGCGATGAAACCGGTTATGCCGGCAACGGTGAAAATGACGACCAGGCGGAAGGGGCCGAAGAGCTCACCGACCAGCGGCCCCAGCTGCCTCACCCACATCATATTGAAGAAAATGTGCAGCAGGCCGCCGTGAAGGTAGATGGCGGTGACCACCGTCCACCAGTTGCCGTAGTAGAATACCGGGGCCGACCCGGTCATGCCGAGTTTCAGGCTGGCCGCTCCGCTGGGCGTCAGCGGGAGACCCATCATCCCCCCGGTGTCGAAAATCCGCGCAGGATCTATCATCAGGGCGAGGACGTACAGACCGACGCAGATAATGGTGATGATGTGCGGAAAATCGGCCCGCACCCCCAACCGACGCAAGTGAGTGGTCATCCCAAACAGTCCGGGTCGCTTCTGACCACAAAACGGACACTGCGCTACGTCGCTGCTGATCAGCTTCCTGCAACTGGGACAGAGTATGGCCGGCATGTATTCTTTAGATACCCAGGCTGGTGTTGATATCTTCCTGGTAGGCGTTGGTGCGATCGTCGAGCACCTCGTCCACGCTCACCGATCGCGCCGCGGTCTGTGACTCCATGAGAGCGTAGGCGAGGGCCACCGACCGAGCCCCCTGCTCTCCATCTACCTCGGGCGATCGATCCTCCAGAATGGCTTGCCCGAATTCGCCGTACTCGACGGCGATCAGCTTGCGGTCGGTGTGGGTGAACTCCAGGTCGTATTCGAAGAGCCGGTCGCCGCCAAAGAGGGCGGCGGTGGTGTCGTCCAGGCGGAAGTCGGGCACCAGCTCGAGAAGCCGCTCGTCGTCGATGGTCGCCGCCCCTTCGACAAACAGCTGCAGGCGTTTGCCGCTGCGGTCGCCGGGCAGGTTGAGGGAGCCGCGACTGCCGAAGATCGCCCGTTTCCAGATCGATTCCCCTCGCGCGGCGTGGTCCTCGACGTACTGGGCCACGGCGCCGCTTTCAAACAGGATGGTGGCGTATCCGGCGTCCTCGGCCGTGGCCTCGAATTCGGCCGGCATCTGTCGCTGCCAGCGCTCGTAGATCCCCCCGGGGGAACTGGCCGCCACTCCATCTTTTTCTCCGGCTCTTTCCCCGGCTTTTTTCCCGGCCACCGGATTCTTGCGGATCTTCTCGTGCAGGCGGGTCTGGGCGTAGACCGACTCAGCTCGACCCAGGAAGTACTCCATGATGTCGGCGAAGTGGACGCCCACATCCAGCAGCAGGCCGCTGGCGTTCTTCTGGTGGCGCCAGACCGAGATCAGCATGCGGTCGCCACCGCCGAGCGTGTGGTGGATCATGAGTCGGGGATCGCCGATAGCACCAGCATCGAGGAGGGCTCGAGCGAGTCGGTTGATTGGATCGCGTCGGTAATTCTCGGCGACCGAGAGAACTCGTCCGCTGTCCCGGGCGGCGGCCAGCATCAACCTACAGGCTCTCGCCGTGAGGCCCATGGGCTTCTCGCTCATGACGTGCCAGCCGCGTTGCAGGGCCTCGACGCCGACGGTGTGATGGGCTTGCGGCAGGGTGGTGAGATCGATGGCGCACACCTCTCCAACCTTCGACAGCTCCTCAAGATCCGCCGCCGTGTCCGGTCGCCGACCCAGCAGCTCCTGCGCTTGTGCGGCCAGGGAGCGGGCGTTTTCCTCGACTGGATCGCAGACGCCCACCAGCTCAAAGGGAGACAGGCCCGCTCGCTGCAGCTCGGCGAGGCCGTACAGATGTCGGTGACCCATGCCGCCGCAGCCGACGATGGCGAGGCGCAATGGTGGTGACGTTGAGGCCATGCGGATTCTCAGTTACAGGTCTGAGGGAGTCAGTTCGAGACCGGAGTGTTTGCGGACGCCGTCCGAATTCCAACGAACGCCAAGTCCGGGCCCGTCGGGAATCTCGAGGAAGCCCTCGTCATCCAGCTCGAAGGGAGCGTCGACGAGATCTTCAATATACGGAGCCGGCGTGATATACTCCACCCAGCGAGCCGTCGGTATGGCGGCCACAAGCTGGAGGTCGGCGGCGAGTCCCACGGCCGTGTTCCAGCCGTGGGGGACAAAGAGGATGGAGTGTTCGTAGGCGTGCTGGGCGATGCGGTACTCCTCGGTCAGGCCACCCACTTTGGTAACGTCGGGCTGGATGTAATCGACGGCTCGCTGCTCGATCCAGGGCTGGAAGGCCTGGCGCCGGGTGAGGACTTCGCAGCTGGCGATCGGCAGACGCGCGTTCTCGGTGAGTCGCACATAGCCGGCGAGGTCGTCGGGGCGGAGGGGTTCCTCGAACCAGACGACGTCGTATTCGCACAGCATGTCCGATCTTTGCAGGGCCCACTTGTAGCCGTGCGGCCAGAAGCGGTCGGAGCCGCCGGCGTCGACCATGAGCTCGACGTCGGGGCCGACGGTGTCGCGGGCGGCTCTGACGATGGCTTCGTCTTTCTGGCCTGAGAAGCGGCCGAAGGGGCCCCAGCCCATTTTGATGGCCTTGAAACCCCGCTCGACCGCCGGCCCGAGGCGGTCGGGCAGTTCTTCGGGCTCGGTCATGAGCAGGGAGCCGTACGGTTTGATGCGCTCGCGGTAGCGACCGCCCAGGAGGCGGGATATGGGCTGGCCGGTAACTTTGCCGAAGATGTCCCACAGGGCGATGTCGATGCCGGAAATGGCGTGGGTGATAGCGCCGCCGCGTCCCTGCCAGAAGGTGGACTGGTGCAACTTCTCGCTGACGCGAGCTGGCTCGATGGCGGATTCGCCGATCAGCTGTGGGAGCAATACACTGACCGATCCCTCCACCAGTTTGAGCGACGTGTAGACGCTCCCAAGGCCGACCACACCCTCGTCGGTAATGACCTCCACGAGGGTGTGGAGGTTGTCGTCGGCGGCGATCTCCGCCTCCCATCCCCCTTCGGAGGTGGATCCCGCCAGGGGGATGAGCCGGATGTCCTTGATTTTCATGACGCCATGGGCCCGCAGTTGGTGGATGGGTCGAGTTCAGGCGCGCTGAGTGTCGCGGTGGTGGTGTCGGGAGCAGCGTTCATTTCCGAACCGCGAAACCGTCGAAACTGCGATCCAGCCATGGTCACAAGAGCGCTCAATGTAGGCGGGGCCGAATCGATTTGTCAACCGGGCCGGCCTCTGTTGCCCTGCCGCGGAGGGGGCCTTATTATCAGCAACCGTTGTCGGGTCAGGAGGGCGGACGGGCGGAGGGAGAAGGCGGTGATCGCCATTGTTAGCACGAGATTCCAAGAAAAGGCCAAGAAGAGGCCAAGAAGAGGAACGGCGTGTGCGACCCATCATCATAGGGGCCGGCCGGGGGAGTCGTCTCAAGGCGCTGACGGACGAACAGCCGAAATCATACGCGTCCGTAGGCGACAGGCGGATTCTGGACTGGCTGCTCGAAGCTCTCGCGGGGACGGGAATGGACACGCCCGTGTTCATTGGCGGATATCAGATCGACATGATTCGCGCCGACTATCCGCAGCTCTCGTATTGCCACAATCACGACTGGCCGAACAACAATATCCTCGCCTCTCTGTTTTGTGCCGAAGAGCATATGTCCGATGGATTCGTCTGCACATACGCCGATATTCTCTATCGCTCGAGCGTTGTCCAGCGGGCGCTCGAACACGAGGGGGACATCGTCCTGTGCGTGGACGTCGATTGGCGGCGGCGCTACTTCGAGCGCTCGCAACACCCGGAGCAGGATGCGGAAAAAGTTCTGGCCGACGGTGACCGAGTAACCCGCATCGACCGTCAGATCTCCTCCGCGCAAGCTACGGGCGAGTACATCGGTGTCGCCAAGTTCTCCCCCGATGGGGCCGCCTGGATCCGCGAGCACTACCACAGAATCCGGCAGGGGTTCGCCGGCCGTCAGTGGAAGGGGGGAACGACCTTCGAGAAGGCGTATCTCATCCACCTTTTCGAGGAGATGCTCGATCAGAGTGTCTCTTTCTACATGGTGACGACCGACGGGGAGTACATGGAGATCGACACCGAACAGGACTACGCTCTCGCCAACGAGCGCTGGCCGCGAGAGTTCGGTAGATAGATAGACCAGACTGCTAACCGCGCCCCAGGAGGGTAGAGAATGTCGACGCAGGCGGATTACGGGATGCTTTTCCCCACCAGCGTTGTGGGATCGATGCCGCGTTCGGATTTCGTGCGCGAGCTGGTCGCGTTAGAGGCGTCGCCGTCGCCGCGGCAAGCGCAGGCGCTGGACGCGGCCGTCACCTACGTGGTGGGTCTGCAGGAGGAGGCGGGTCTGGACGTGGTGACGGACGGCGAGTGGCGACGCGCTTCCTATATTGGCGTTATCGCCGAGCTCGCCCACGGCTTCGAGGTGGGGGTCAACCCGGCCAACGGTCGGCCGTGGACGATTGTGGTGGACAAGCTGGAGCCCAAAGAGGGGGGCTTTATCGTCCGAGAAGCCAGATTCTTGAAGCGCGTGGCTTCGCGAAAGATCAAAGTGACCCTGCCGGCGCCGGCCCTGCTGGGTGAGCGCATGTGGGACCCTGAACGCTCGGCGTCCGCCTATCCGAAGCGACGGGATTTCGTCGAAGCGTGTGTGCCGATTCTGCGGCGGGAGGCAGAGCTGCTGGCCGCCGAGGGGGTCGACGTGATTCAGATCGACGACCCCCATTTGTGCCTGCTGGTGGATCCGGAAGTGCGCGCCGGTTACGAGGGCGTCGACGCCGAAGAGCCGGGGGGAGCGGATTCCGAAGCGGACTTCGCCGTCGAGACGGACAACGCCGTCGTCGAGGGGATCAAGAACACCAAGCTGGCCGTGCATCTGTGCCGGCGGGCCGGCGCGAGAGTGCGCGGCGACGTCTGCTACTCCGGCGACTTCAGTCCCATCATCGACCAGCTGAATCGCCTGGCGGTGCACCATCTGACCATGGAGTTTACCAGTCCGGGCGCTGGCGAGGTGGAGGTCTTCCGTCGCCTGCGCGCGGATCTCGAAATAGGCCTCGGCTGCGTCAGCGTACACCCGGGACAAGTGGACACGCCCGAGGTGATCGCGGCGAGGGTGGAGCAGGCGATGGAGGCCATAGACAAGGAGCGTATCGTCCTCAACCCGGACTGCGGTTTCGCCCCTGGCTCAGCGGCTCGAGTCGACATCGACGAGGTCTACACCAAGATCAAGAATCTGGCCGAGGCGGGACGGTTGCTGCGCCAGCGGCATGGGTGATCCACTTATGTCATTCATGTCAGACTACCATCAGGGGACTCTGGAAATCCTCGCGAATCTCGGCGGCGAACTCGACCACATCGCCGCGCTGAGCTCGCGGGCCGCTGCCGTACTCGACGCCGGCGGCACGGTGTGGACATCGATGGACCTGGGTCACATGCCGTCCTACGAACAGGCGCACAATAGACGAGGCAACCCGGGGCTGCTCACCAACCATCGGGATTTCGACGCTCTTCAGAAGGGCGACATGGTGTTCACGCAGCGCTGCAACCGCGACGTGCTGGCCGCCCATGAACGCGGCGTGTACGTGGTCTGCGTAACCATCAATTACCAGGACAACGAGTTTCGCCCCGCGGGATTCACCCACCCGTCACACAGCAATCCAGATGGGCTGATGCTGAAAGACGTCAGTGACGCGATTCTGCACAGTCACGTACCCTACACGCAGGGTTTGGTCCGGGTCCCGGAGATCCCCGAGTTCACCATCTGTCCTTCCAGCACGACTGGAAGCGGCGCCGTGCACTGGCTTCTGAATGCGGAGATCGCCAGCAGGTTGGCGGACCCGAAAGCCCCGCAGACCGTCAGCAGCGCCCGCTACCTCAGCGTGCTCACCGAGCGCGTAAACCGCATCAGCGAGTACGCGGGAAAAATCGTCGAGACCGCCGCCATCATGTCCGATCGGGTGCTGGCGGGCGGACGCTGGTTCGCCCGCAGTATCGAGCACCCCGGTTTCGAAACCGAATTCAACGTCGCATCCGGTCCCCGGATGGTGAACTGGGGTGACTGGGAGGCGGACAGGATGAGCAACATCCTGCTCGTCAGCGCTATTTCGCCGGCCTATCCGGAAGAGGTGGCGCTGGCTCGCGAGAAACGCGCGGAAGGGGCGTACACCATCGGCATAGGACCCGGCACTATGGACGGAGAGGTGGTGGAGGAGGAAGCTCTCATCGACGTCGTCGAAGCCGGCTTCGACAACCTCTCGCCAGAATCCGGGGGCGTTGTCGAGGCAGCCGGGAGGGGTGAGGGGGAAGGGACCATCTGTCCGACATCGGGAATCGTCGGCAATGTGATCCAGCAGATGATCATCGCGCAGTGGGCGGAGGAGATGATCGGTCGCGGCACGGTGCCCATCTTCATGCGAGGCGTCTATCAGACGGGTGGACCCGAACACAATGAAGCCATGCAGCCGGTGTTCGAGCAGCGCGGCTACTAATGGTGGGTGTCAGCATCGAGAGTGCCGAGGCGGGATGGATCGGCATCCGATGCCCGAGTCCGGTCCGTCAGGGGGGCAGTCGGCGAAGCCAGACGCGGATCTGAGACCGTCTGGGCAATCGCTTTCCGTTCTCGCTTACCGCAGACATTATGGCGAGCACTTCGTTGGCTGAACGCCCGCGCAAGTCCCCCAGTGATCGCACTCCGGCCCGCACCAGCAGATTGCCCCACTGCACCCCAATTCCCTGGTGCAGGTAGAGAGCGGCGACGCCTCTCGCCGCGGTCGTCTGCTCCGGGCCCAGGCGTTCTTCCATTCGTCCCCACAACACCTGAGCGGCGCCTCCTTCGAGCTGGGTGAGGTAGTCCACGCCCTCGTCCAGGAGATAACGGCGCACGGTCTCATCCAGGCCCGTGGCGCGCTCGGTCCGTGGTGTCAGCGAGGCAATCGTCCGGCCGTCCATTCCTCGGTAAACCGCGACCGAGGCCACGACTGCGGCGAGTACGGCGCCACTCCTGATCGCGGTATTGAGTGGGCGAGGCGTCTGTTGAGTATAGGCGCCAAAAGCAGGCGCCAGCCGATGCCACACCAGGAATCGGTACACACAGGCGCATTCCAGGGCAAAGGGCGGAAAGCCGATGAATCCGGCCAGGGGCATTTCGAAGAGCTTCAATTCATCGAAGAAAGGCACGGTGTAGATCCACTTTGCTCGGGCCCAGAAGTTGAAGAACTCCCAGAACAGGCCAGCGACCAGCCCGACCAGCAGCATTCTGACGATGGGTTTGTAATCGCCTCTCTCCAGCTGTCGCAAGAGCCCGTCAATCCCGCGCCTATAATTGATCGGAGCCAGGATCAGGGCGAGGCAGGACCAGACCAGCGGGAAGAAGAGATGCGGCTGCCACAGGGGCAGGGCGAGGGCGGCCACACCGGCTAGCTGAAGACCCCGCAGATGGTTGGCGGTGAAACACCATCGCTGTCGGCGGGAAGCACTCCCAAACTTGCTCAGGAAGCTGAAGTTTTTCAGGGCGAGGGCGTGCTCAATCCAGAAGACGGCGGGGAAGACGGTCCCGAAGGCGATGAAGGCCGTTCCCATGCGAACGCTGTCGCGGTCGCTGGTAAAAACATAGTACCAGTTTTCGAGACGCAGGTTGAGCAGCTCGAAGAAGAACCAGGTTGTCGACGACCACACCACGACCAGCAGGAAGGCCGGGCCGCAGCGGGCGATGAGGGAGCGCCCCTCGATCCGGCCAATGACGCGGTCGAAGGTGAAGATGAGTCCGCACCAGGCAAAGAGGTAGAGGTGGGTGGCGAATGGCTCCACCTGCTGCAGGGCGAGGAGGAAGCTGGCGGTGATGAGGGCGGGGCCGAGCAAGATAAGGCGGCGCCGGCTATGGTCGGAGCGGGCCGCGGTTGGTGTCGGCAATCTTTGTGGGTGCGCTCAGATCCATGAGATCGGCGATGTCGAATTCCCTCAGCAGTCCGAAGCAGAACAGGGGTGCGGCGCTGGCGTAAGGTACGGGGAAATCCACCAGGCGGCCGAGTGTGTCGAGTAGACCGTTGGTGGCAATCGATCGAAAACGTCGCGGCTCCAGGGCGGCGGCCATGAGGGCGACTACGGACAGGACCTGCCCCGAGGCGTGCACATCCACCGCGGTGGTGCGGTAACGCTTACAGGCCCACCGCGCCAGGGCCAGCAGCTGTCCCACCTGCAGGCCGAGCGAGCGCTCGCCCGCGGCGGCCAGGATCATGTGGAATTGCCAGCCGCCGACATCCGCTTCCCCTGTTCCGAGGATGTCAGCTGCCAGCACGCGGCGACCATCGGCCACGCCCCGCAGCGCGGGCCCAGCGAGACTGCGGCGGCCGCTATCGCCGATCACGAGCTCGACACCTGAAGGTCGCGGTGGGGCGATCTCGGTCACGGGAAGGTTCCAGGCGCCGTTGTCGTTGCTGTCCAGGGACACCACCCATTGGCGGATCCGGTTGCCGCGCCTGGTGAGCGCGCGTCCGGTCTGGCTGGGTCGCGGGTCGCGATAACGGGCAAGGCGAATAAGGCTGGCGAGGCGCCTGCGGTCGGCCCGCAGGCGCGCTGCGTTGAGCATACGTGTGCCACCCGAGGCAGGTGCGCGGCTCTGGCGCTGTCCCCGAATCGACTGAAGCGAACCCTGGGCCAGTGACAGCAAGGTGGCGTTGTCGGGGGGGAGCTCGACGGTCAACTCGGCTTCGGTGAGCAGCTCCTTCTCCCACGGCAGATCGTCCTCGGAGGTGTCGAGACCGAAGTGGCAATTGAGGAAGCGATAGAGCTGACAGCGGTTGTCGCGATCGTAGTTGTGGGTGCCCGGATCGACGTTGTCGTGCAGGGCGACCTTGTCGCCGGCTCCCAGCAATTCGAATACCTTCCTCGCCGGCTGGTAGATGGACTTTCGCGTGCGGCGGGTCTGAAAACAGCAGTCGTCGTTGCGGTTGTAGATGAACAGCGTCGGCCGCGGCGCGAACATACCCGAGAGGGTGTCGTAGTCGGCGATGGCGCACAGATCGGAGGGCACCTGCTCGAGGTCGCCGATGTCGGCCATGCAGTGCCGTCGCTGCCACACCGGCGAGTGACCGGCAACGGGTACGATGACGCCCACACGCTCGTCGAGCGCTGAGAGGATGGCGGTCTGCCACCCCCCGCCCGAAAGGCCGGTAACGGCCACGCGCCCGACATCGGCGTGGCGGTGGGCGAGGAGAACGTCGAGTCCGCGTTTGACCAGCAGGTAGAAGACACCAACCCCGGAGACGCCACAGACGTCGAGCTGGGCGATGCGGCTGTGATCGGCGTCGCCCCGCAGCTCACCCATGCCGATGAATTCGGTGTTGAGGGCCAGTATGCCGCGCTTGGCCAGGTTGATGCAGCGGGCCTGTTTGTAGTCCATGGCCTTGCCGCCGGCGTAGTGGCAATTGGGGTTCAGGACAGCCGGTATCCTGCCGGTGAGCTCGGTCGGTTCGTATAACAGCGCCGGCACCCACATGCCGGGGTAGCCCTCGTAACGCAGCTTGCGAATGCGGTATCCCTTGCCGGTCTCGATCGTCTCCGTCCACTGGACACGGGGTCGCTTTTCAAGCAGCCCCCGCGGGTGTCCGCGCATGAAGGAACGCAGGATCTGCGCCCGCACGCTGGTGGAGGTCCTCTTCCAGGATGAGACGGACACTGGAGGATCAAACGGCGGCAGTCTGAGGCCGAGATAGTCGAGGAATTCCCTGCGCGTTCTATTGGGTGCGATCAGTTTCCTACCGAGTGCCCTCTCCATAGTCTGCTCCTTTCACCGCCAAGCCGGTCAAGCTGTCAGTTCAGGTCAGTCAATCAATCTGACATTCGGCAAGCTAAGCCGATGGCGGTGTCCTGGCCAGCAGGCCTCCTCCCCCAATCGGCGCCATACAGGATGGTGAATTCGTGTCCGGATCGATAGTTTCGTAGCTTCCCAGACCGTGGAGACGTGGGCGATGAAGATATGGGCGATGAACGCACGGGCGGTGCGACAAGAACGCGAGCGCACCAGGCCTGCGTGCTCCCATTGCGATGACGCTGTTGCATGGATGAAACGTGGACTGGACGACCTACCCGACTTCGATTTATCCCAGGGCGGGATTTACGAATGTCATCCTGTCGGCGACTGAGCCGTCGCAAGGTGAGAGCTGTTCGGTAGATAATTCACAGGTCCGGCGTTGGGTGCAAAAAGCACGGCACTGGACAATCAGTGCCGTGCCCAAAGAGCAGACCTTGTTCTTGGAACAGATGTAGTGGAGTGCTATTTGGCGCGCTTGAGTACCGGGAGTCCGTTCTTGCTCTCTGAAACTTCGTACCCATCGGGCACCGCGTCGAGTGAACCCTCTCTTTCATCCTTGGCGAAGAAGTAGATCGTCTGGGTGTTGCCGTTCTTCAAGGTAGTCGTCTTATGGTGGAGGATGTACGTCCTGTCTTTGGAATTGGTGAACGAAAACGCCATGAAAAAACTCCTTTCGTGAGGTTATCTGTCGAGCTCGATATCGAGGATAAGACTATGGACTATAATACCGAAAAATTCGGACATTTGCCATTGCACAAGGAAAAAACCACCCGGGCGCGCGACCGTGAAGGCGATCACAATCTCTCTGAGAGAGTGCCCTTGGCGCAACAGAATGTGGCGCGGATCGGCGGAGAGTGTCCATGAGTCCCACGGTCATGGAGTCGACGAGCAATCCCTTTGGCGGCGTGATCGTCGTCCCCGAAGCGCTCGATGAGGATCCAGGAGTTTTCCGCGCCCGTCTGGCCGAATCGCTGCGGGTGTGGAAGCAGGAGAGTTATCGCGTCGCGTGGCTGGAGGTCTGCGCTGAAAAATCCCAGCTGATTCCCGAGGCGGTCGGGGAGGGGTTCTCCTTTCACCACAGCGGCGATAATTACCTGATGCTGACGCTGCAGCTGGAGGAAGGCGCTTTCATACCCGCGCCCTCCTCGCACTATATCGGCGCCGGTGGGGTGACGCTGAACAGTCGCGGCGAGCTCCTGGTGGTCAGCGAGAAATACCACCGCACCACCCCCCAGTCGCCACCGCGCTACAAGCTGCCCGGCGGTGCCCTGCACGAGGGCGAGCATCTCGCCGAGGGCGTGGTGCGCGAGGTTTTTGAAGAGACGGGTGTGCGCACCCAGTTCGACGCCCTTGTCTGTTTCCGGCACTGGCACGGGTATCGATACGGCAAGTCCGACATTTACTTCGTCTGCCGACTCCATCCGTTGAGCGAGACGATCTCGATTCAGGAGGAGGAGATCGCCGAGAGTCGGTGGATGCCGGTCGCCGACTACCTGGGTTCGGAGAGCGTCGGTGATTTCAACAAGAGCATTGTGAGGGCGGCCATGGAGAGTCCGGGAATGGTCCCCCGCCCGATCGCGGGGCAGGACGATCCGCGGAAGTACGAGTTTTTCATGCCCTCCAGCGACGACGGCCCGCCATTCGAATGAGATGAGATGAGATGAACAAGCCCAACATCCTGCTGCTGATGACCGATCAGCAGCGCTGGGACGCGATGAGCTGCAGCGGCGACTGGGTCAGGACTCCCCACATGGATAGTATTGCCGCCGAGGGTGTGCGCTTCACTAACTGCGTCGCCAACTCTCCGGTCTGCATCCCCACCCGTCTCAGTCTAGCCACCGGTCTCTACCCGCATAACACCGGCGTGTGGAATAACGGCCATCACCAGATGGCCGCCGACCAGCCGACCTGGATGCAGGCGGTGAGGGCGGCCGGCTATCGCACCAGCCTGTTCGGCAAGACGCACCTGCATCCCCATTCCGGTGACCTGCGAGACCGGGAGGACTTGATGGCCTCCTACGGCCTCGACGATGTCGACGAAATCGGGGGCCCACGGGCGAGTGCGAGAGTGCTGTCCCACCTGACGGCGAGATGGGAGAAGAAGGGGAAGTGGGAGGCCTATAGAGCCGACTTCAGCGAGCGCTTTGCCAACAGACCTCAAGTGGTGCGTGCCTCCACGGTCGGGCTGGAGGATTACGCCGACACCTACGTCGGCGAGTGCGGCCAGCACTATCTGCAATCGTACGATCGCCCCGAGCCCTGGTTCTGCTGGATCAGTTTTGGTGGGCCTCACGAGCCGTGGGACGCACCGGAGCCGTACGCCAGCATGTACTCCCCCGAATCCATGCCCCCTGCGGTTGCAGCACCGACCACCGCGCCCAGGGGCACGAGACCGACTGGCGGATTGGATGACCGCCTCGGCAACCGACCGCCGCTGTCGGCAACCGAAATCGCTCAGATGCGGGCGAATTACGCCGGCAACGTCACCCTCATTGACGACGCCATCGGTCGCATCCTCACAACGGTAAAAGAGCGCGGCGAGTGGGAGAATACGGTGGTCGTCTTCGCTTCCGACCACGGCGAAATGAACGGGGACCACGGGCTGATCTACAAGAGTAATTTTCTCAACCCGGCGGTGAGGGTACCGCTACTGGTGCGGGTCCCGGGCGCCACCTCCGGGATGGGTGCGGTCAGCCGTTCCCCGGTGGAGTGGATGGATATCGGGCCCACGCTGGTGGACCTGGCCGGGGGAGAGATCGACTACGAGCAGTTCGGCCGCTCCCTGGTGCCGGTGGTGGAGGACCCCGACGCCACCCACCGGCGCGAGGCGATCTCGGAACTGGACGGCGAAATCATGCTCCTCGATCAGGAGTGGAAGATAGCCCTCAACCGCGATGGACAGGCCTACCTTCTCTTTGACGTGAAAGAGGATCCATCCGAAGTCGATAATCTGGCGGGACGTCCTCACATGCGGCAGGTAGAAACCGAACTTCGACTGCGCATACTGGAGCGGCTGATCGGAAGTCAGCTGCAGGGGAAAGGGAGGAGATAGCCATGACCGAGCAGATCGTGCGGCTTTCTGGTGGGGACTTTGAGGCGGCGATGGATTTCCTCAACTCTGTTTTCGGCGAGCACGCGCCACACGATTTCGAAGCTCTACTGCCGTCCATCTACAGACGCACGGACGAGCACATGGCGTGCAACTACGCCATCAGAAGAGACGGTGCCATCAAGGCGATCGTGGGGATGTTCCCCATCAACTGGCAGGTGGCGGACGCCACGCTGCGGGTAGCCGGTATCGGCGGCGTGGCCACCGACCCTGCCTGCCGTGGGCAGGGGCTGATGCAGAGCCTGATGCGGCACTGCGTGACGGCGATGACGCAGCAGGGATTCCATCTGTCGTGGCTCGGTGGTCAGCGACAGCGCTACCTGTATTTCGGTTACGAGAAGTGCGGCACATCTCTGTACTTCACGATGAACAGAGCCAATATCCGGCACGGCTTTGACGACGAGCCGGGGGTGCGATTTACGCGCATCGGCCAGGGGGAGGAGGCGTTGCTGCGGCGGGCGAAGGAGCTGCACGATGACCAGGCAATGCACTGCGAGCGCCCCTTGCAGGACTTTCACCGCTTCTGCGCCAGCTGGCGGCACCAGCTGTGGGCCGCCACGAACGAAGCAGGTGAGATGGTGGGGTACCTCGTAGCCGACAAGGAAGGCACCTACGTACCCGAGCTGATGGCGCGTACGTCTGGCGAGGCGCTTCGCATGGTGAGGGGGTGGATCGCCGAATGCGGCAACCCGGGCGTGTCAATCGAGATGAACCCCGCCCATGGTTTCAGTCGCAACCTGGCCAAGTACTGTGAGCAGACCTCAGTGCGTCCTTCCGGAAACTGGCAGATACTCCAATGGGCGGAGGTGGTGGATGCCCTGATGAAGGTTCAGCGACAGTGGAGGGCGGGTCTGGTCGACGGCAAGGTGATTGTGGGGATCGAAGGGTACGGAGCGATTGCGCTGGTGGTGAAGGACGGTGAGCCGCGCTGCGCGAAAACGGAGGAGGAGCCGCACGTCTCCGGCGATTCGGCTACCTGCATGCGTCTGCTCTTCGGACCGCTGGCGCCGTCGCAGGTGCTTTCCTTGGGGCCGGCGGCCATGCTGGAGTCGTGGTGTCCGCTGCCGCTGTACTGGTCTCGTCAGGATGGCGTCTAACCGGCGCTTATCGGGGGGACGGACCCGACGGTAGTTCATGCGCCGGAGATGACCGGCGCCTGTTGGTGACACTGACCCGACAGTGAATCATGCGCCGGAGATGAGAATGACTTCGTCCTTCTCATCCGGGGGACCGGCCTTTGTCCTTCTTGGGGTGATGTGACCCACGATCCTGTTGGGTACAAATGCAGTGCTGCGACTGAATCATTCTTTGAGGTTGAGTTTGTCGAGCACGGCCGGGTTGACGACGAATTCGGGTCGACGTCCTTGAAGACAGTCGATGATCGTTGTCGCAGCCACGCGGGACATGCGCTCCCTGGCGGTGATGGTGTTGGATGCCGAGTGGGGCATGGCGACGACGTTGGGGAGTCGCACGAGGTCGAGAGAGATGCCCTCGGGGGGTTCCGTGGCCTGGCAGTCGAGTCCGGCGCCGGCGAGGTGACCGTTTTGCAGCGCCTCGATGAGAGCGGGTTCGTCCACCAGGCCGCCGCGGGCGGTGTTGATGAGGAAACTACCCGGTTTCAGCCTTGAGAGGAAGTCGGCGTTTACCATCGAGATGTTGTCGTCGGTGAGGGGCAGGTGAAGGCTGATGGCGTCCGCTTCCCGCTGCAGCTCTTCCAGGGAGACAAGTGAGGCTCCGAGTTCCTTGATCCGGGACGCCTCCGCCCACGGGTCGCAGACCAGTACGCGCATCTTGAAGGCGAGGGCGCGCCGCGCCGTTTCGGCGCCGATGTGGCCGCAGCCGATCAGTCCCAGGGTCATGGCGGCCAGGTCCTCGCCGATGGCGACGCTGTACTCCCCCTCCTTTACGGCGCGATCACCGCTGACAATATGCCGGACCACCGACAGCAGGAGGGCGATGGCGTGGTCGGCGACGGCGTCGGCCATGGCGCCGGGTGTATTGGTGACGACGACGCCGCGCTCGGTACACAGCTCGAGGCCGACCTTGTCGTAGCCGACGCCGTTGCGGGCGATGATGCGCAGGCG
>Ga0066376_10002428_pt1 | contig 17368 bp, 16 predicted proteins | sample Knorr_S15_td_Bot_FD_77009 | JGI IMG/M metagenome (GOLD analysis project Ga0066376, IMG submission 77009) | Marine microbial communities from Southern Atlantic Ocean transect - Knorr_S15_td_Bottom_ad_5009_LV_A | ecosystem: Environmental > Aquatic > Marine > Oceanic | place: Southern Atlantic... | reverse complement strand
GGGCTCGATCTTGATCTTCGACCTGCAGCTCGACTCGATCAACTGAAGCGGTCGCCCAGGCCGCCGAGTCGACTCGGCTAAGACCGGGCGACGGCCTCCTCGTACGCGTCTGTCCCGACCCGGAGCTTGGTCACTACATCTTCGGTAAGGTCACCCCGACCTGTTTCATGTATTTACCCTGTCGATCGACGTAGGCGACCTCCGGCTCCTCATCTCCCTCGAAGAAGATCAGCTGAGCGATGCCTTCTCCGCCGTAGACTTTGGCGGGGAGTGGGGTCGTGTTCGAGATCTCGAGCGTGAGGTATCCCTCCCACGTCGGCTCTAGCGGGGTCACGTTGACGATCAGTCCACACCGAGCATAGGTCGATTTGCCGACGCAGAGGACGAGGACGTTTCGAGGGATGCGGAAGTACTCTTCGGTGCGAGCCAAGGCGAACGAGTTGGGCGGGATGATGCACTCGGGGCCCACCATGTCCACGAAGGACCGGTCGTCGAAATTCTTCGGGTCCACGATTGAGCTATGGACGTTCGTGAAGATCTTGAACTCAGTTGAGACGCGAATGTCGTAGCCATAGGACGAGAGGCCGTACGAGATCTTTCCGTCTCGAACCTGACCGACCTCGAACGGGTCGATCATTTGGTGGTCTTCGCACATCCGTCGGATCCACTTGTCGCTCTTGATCGGCATTCTAGTCGGCCAACTCATGGAGGCGGTAAGGACGCCTCGGCGCCGTGTTCAGGATGGCGTCGGGGGGGTGTGAGGCGCCCAAGATAGAGAAGGGTATCAAGATCGTGCAAATCGGCCAAAAATAGCCGAAAATCGGGCTTCGTCCGGTTGACACTCGCGAGAAGCCCCGGGTACCTTTCGGCTCACTTAGTGAACGATTTCACAAACTTCAGCGGTGTATGTCGGGAGCCTACCTCCCCCTCCTTCTGCTCTTCAGCGTATCCGTCGCGAATGCGATCGGGATGGTGGCTGTTTCCCACCTATTCAACCCCGGCCGGCCGACTCCCCAGAAGCTCATGCCCTATGAGTCCGGCATGATTCCGTTGGGCGACACCCGTGCACGGTTCAGCGTGAAGTTTTACATGGTCGCTATCAGCTTCATCGTGTTCGACCTCGAGACGATCTTCCTGATTCCTTGGGCGGTCCAGATGCGGGAGTTGGGTTGGAGCGCCTTCGTGGCGATGTCCTTGTTTGTGGCGGTGCTCGCTGTCGGCCTACTCTACGAGTGGAAGAAGGGAGGTCTCGAATGGGACTGAGGAAGATGTTGCCGGGCGGTGGCACTCCCGCCACTACGGGCGGGATCTTCGGCGATGGTAGCCCGACGTTCTTGACGAGCAAACTCGACTTCATCGTCAATTGGGGTCGCCGCAACTCCCTGTGGCCCATGCCATTTGGCACCGCTTGCTGTGCGATCGAGATGATGGCCTCTGCGGCGTCCAACTACGACTTGGCTCGCTTCGGCATGGAGCGGATGTCTTTCAGCCCTCGCCAGGCCGACGTGTTGATCTGCGCTGGCCGGGTCCCGTACAAGTTGGCTCCGGTACTTCGCCGCATTTGGGACCAGATGCCTCAGCCCAAGTGGTGCATTTCCATGGGGGCATGCGCGAGTTCCGGCGGGGTCTTCGACGTCTACTCCATGGTTCAGGGCATCGACACGATCGTACCGGTCGACGTCTACATTCCCGGCTGTCCGCCTCGGCCGGAGGGGCTGATCTACGGGCTGATGATGATCCAGGAGAAGATTCGACAGGAATCGTTGACGAAACACTACGAGCACCGCGCCGAGGACCCCCGGCTTGTCGCTCAGCCGAGGGCGAATGCCGTCGAGGTAGCCGGACTGACCGGACCCTTTGGCAACTCGACGCAGCAAGACCAGCTCTCGTCGGGAGAGGCAGTCACCGAGGACGCCGAGTCGGAAGACCTCATTCCGTGACGCCCGACGGGAAGAAGACGGCCCTCGACGCCGTCGACGAGGGTCCACGCCCGTCTGAGGCGCCCTCCGCGTCTCCTGCTGGGTCCAGCGGTGATCATCCGGCCGAGCACGCGTCCGTCTCCGCGTTGGTCGAGCGATTTGGGGACGCAGTGCTTCGACATTCGGTCGCGGCTGGTGACCAGCATGTGGTGTGGATCGACGCGTCCCGAAACCTGGAGATCCTCGGTTGGCTCAAGGACGACCCCGAGCATCGCTACGACATGATGTCCGACGTGACCGCTGTCGACTACGGCGGAGGGCAGACCCTCGAAGTCGTGTATCAGATGTTCTCGCTGACCCACAAGAGAGCGCTTCGTATTCGCTGTGAGCTGCCCTTGGATGCGCTCGAGATAGACTCGGTCGTCGGCCTGTGGAACGTGGCCAATTGGCTGGAGCGCGAGGTCTACGACATGTTCGGCGTGACGTTCCGAGGGCATCCGGACCTGCGCCGGATTTTGATGCCTCACGACTACGCTGAGGGCCATCCGCTGCGGAAGGATTTTCCGCTCCGCGGCCGGTTCTCCCGTGCGGAGCAGACCAGGCGGGCCCTCGATCAATCGATCGAGCACTCATACCTCCCTGAGGAGATTGCTCTGGGCCGTGAGCCACAAGAGGTCGCTCCGGTCGTTGGCACGCTCGATAGTGACGAGGGGGACGAGGTCTCATGAGTCGGAGGACTGTCGAGCTCGAGGTTGGGGGGAGCCGCGAGATGGGCGTCGACGGGTCGCCCGTTCTCAGCCCTATTGCGCCGTTCGATGTGCCCGAGCCCGAGATCGACACAGAGCACATGCTCATCAACATCGGCCCGCAGCACCCCGCCACCCACGGCGTTCTGCGGCTGGTGTGCGAGCTCGACGGCGAGACCGTGAAGAAGGTCACTCCTCACATTGGGTATCTGCACTCCTCGTTCGAGAAGCTCGGCGAGTATCGGACGTGGAATCAGATCGTCCCGCTGACCGACCGCATGGATTACTTGGCGCCGCTCATTTACAACTGCGCGTACGTCATGTCGGTCGAGAAGCTCATGGGTATCGAGGTCACCGAGCGGTGCAAGGTCGCGCGCGTGATCTGCATGGAGTTGGACCGAATCTTCGGCCATCTGCTCTGGCTCGGCACCACGGCGATCGACGTGGGCGCCTTCACACCTTTCCTGTACGCGTTCCAAGAGCGCGAGCGTATCTACACGCTCCATGAGTCGCTCACGGGCGCGCGCATCACGACGTCTGCCACGCGCGTGGGCGGGATGATGGCGGACCTCCCGGAGGGCTGGACGGACGGCGTGCGTGACTTCGCTAACACGTTCCCTGACACATTGGCGGAGATCGATTGCCTCCTGACGAACAATCAGATCCACATTGGGCGCACTCAGGGGATTGGCGCGATCGGCGCGGATGACGCGATCAACTACGGCTTCACGGGACCGAACCTCAGGGCCAGCGGCATCGACTACGATGTCCGCAAGGACCAGCCGTACTACGACTACGAGACGTACGACTTCGAGGTGCCGGTTGGGCAGTACGGCGACTGCTATGACCGGTATCTGTGTCGGATGGAGGAGATGCGGCAGAGCGTTTTGCTACTGCATCAGGCGCTCGATCGTCTCCCGGACGGGCCCATGGACGTGCAGGATCCCAGCATCACGTTGCCCTCCAAGACGGACTGTATGTCCGACATGGAGAGCATGATCCACCACTTCAAGCTGATCACCGACGGCATCCCGGCGCCCGAGGGCGACTGTTACTACCCCATCGAGGGATCGAAGGGCGAGCTCGGCATGTACCTCGTCGCGGAAGAGGGTGGGACGAAGCCCGTCCGGTGGCGCATCAGACCGCCGTCCTTCGTCAACCTGTCCGTGATCGCGAAGCTCGCCGAGGGGCATCTCGTGTCGGATCTGATCATGATCAATGCGAGTCTCGACATCGTGCTGGGGGAGATCGACAGGTGAGCGAGGTCCCCTTCAAGAACCCAGGGTGGGCAGGTAATACGGGTGACTTCGATCTCACCGAAGACCAGGTGAGGGGCGACGACTTCGTCGGCGAGCGTCCGCTCGATGGGGGGCACGCGTCTGGCGCCGGCGCCATGCCGTACATGCTCTCGGAGCGGAACCCGGACTCGAAGCTTTTCGAGGGCGAGTACCAGGAGCGCTTCGAGAAGATTCTCACGCGCTACCCCAAGAAACGAGCCGCGCTCCTGCCCGCGCTCTCGTTGGCCCAGGAGCTGCGGGGGCACGTGAGTCCGGAATCGATGGACCGCGTGGCAGAGCTTCTCGACCTCTCGCCGGCCTATGTCCGTGGGGTCGCGACGTTCTACACGATGTACAACAAGCGTCCAGTGGGCCGGCACCTGGTGCAGGTGTGCACGAATATCTCGTGCAATCTGTGCGGCGCGGACGAGGTCTTGGATGCGTTCCTGCGCTACACGGACACCGAGCTCGGTCAGACGTCTGAAGACGGCGAGTTCACGGTCATCGAGGCCGAGTGCCTCGCGGCGTGCGGCTTCGCCACGTGCGTGCAGATCAACTCCCGCTACTTCGAGAGCGTCACGCCGGCAGAGGTCGCGAAGATCGTCGAGCACCTCAAGGCGAATAGCGGGGGCGACGACTAGTGGCCTACCCCTACGTGTCCGATCGTGAAGTCCGAGTCATCAGCAAGTATTTCGGCGATCCAAAGCACCGACATGTCGATACGTACGTCGAGCGAGGCGGCTACAAGGCGCTCGAGACGGCGCTCGCGCTGGAGCCTGACGCGGTGGTCGACATCGTGAAGGCGTCCGGCCTGCGGGGTAGGGGAGGGGCTGGCTTTCCGACCGGCGTGAAGTGGTCGTTCATGCCGAAGGATTCCAACAAGCCGCACTACCTGCTTTGCAACGCGGACGAGTCCGAGCCAGGCACGTTCAAGGATCGTGAGCTGATGCGTTGGGATCCCCATCAGCTCATCGAGGGGTGCCTTATCGGTGCCCACGCGATCAGGGCTGCGCACGTGTACATCTATTGCCGCGGCGAGTTCTTCGAGACGAACCAGGTCCTCGCGCGGGCAGTCGAGGACGCGTACGCGAAGGGCTACGTGGGCGAGAACATCCTGGGCAGCGGGCGCACGATCGATGTCACCGTACATCAAGGCGCAGGGGCGTACATCTGTGGGGAGGAGACGGGGCTCATGGCCTCGCTGGAGGGCGACCGCGGCGAACCGAGAGTGAAGCCTCCGTTCCCGGCCGCGGTGGGCGCATTCGGTATGCCGTCGACGATCAACAACGTCGAGACACTGTGTGCGGTCCCTCACATCATCCAGAACGGTGGTGAGTGGTATCGGCAGTGGGGAAGCGAGAAGTCCCCCGGCACGAAGCTGTTTTGCGTCAGCGGGCACGTGAACAAGCCGGGCAACTACGAGCTCCCGCTCGGATTCCCGCTCATCGATCTCATCGAGGACGTGTGCGGTGGCGTGCGCGACGGCAACGCGCTCAAGGCCGTGATCCCCGGCGGCTCCTCGGTCCCACTCATCAACGCGGACGAGGCGCGCGCCTGTGCGCTGGACTACGAAGGGTGTGTGGAGGTCGGCACTATGCTTGGCTGTGCGTCGGTGATCGTCATGGACGAGAAGGCCAACATCGTGAAGCAGGTCCGCCGCATGGTGGACTTCTACGCCCATAAGTCGTGTGGGCAGTGCACGCCATGCCGGGAAGGGACGGCCTGGACAGCCAGGCTCATGCGCGGCATCGAGGAGGGGAGGGGGACCGAGGAAGACCTCGATACGCTCATGCAGATGACCCAACAGATGGTGGGCACGACGATCTGTGTTCTGTCGGACTCGGTGGCGGCGCCGGTCCAGTCGTCCATTGAAAAGTTCAGGGACGAGTACCTGGCGCTGATCCGTCGGGACGAAAAAGTGGGTGTGGCATGAGGACGACGAACCCAATGCCGCTCAAATTGGATGGCATGCAAGGCGGGCGAGGGCCGGGACCGAGGAGTAGCAAGGCTACTTCGCAGGTTACGGCTCCGAAGCCCAACGCCCGGGTACCCGCGCCCATCGGGCGTGGGTGGCGCCGATTTCAGCGGCCGGTGGCCCATGGCTGAACTGGTCACGCTCACCATCGATGGGCAGGAGGTCTCGGTCCCGCGCGGCACAACGCTCCTCGAGGCCGCGAAACAGATCGGCAGCGAAGTGCCGCACTACTGCTACCATGCCGGCATGTCTTCACCGGCGATGTGCCGGATGTGCCTCGTCGAGGTAGAGGGCGCTCCAAAGTCGATGCCCGCGTGCGTCACGACAGTCATGGACAACCAGGTCGTCTACACGCAGTCCGAGCAGGCGCTCGACAACCGCCAGGCCGTGCTCGAGTTCTACCTCGTGAACCACCCGCTCGACTGCCCCATCTGCGATATGTCGGGCGAGTGCGACTTGCAGGACTACGTGCACGCCGAGGGGCGAGACCATGGGCGTGCTAACGAGCCCAAGCGCGTGTTCGGTCGCGACGATTTCGGTGGCGACGTCCTCTTCTATGGCGACCGCTGCGTGATGTGCACGCGCTGCGTCCGTTTCATGAGCGAAGTCGAACAGGACCACCGACTCACCGTCGTCGAGCGAGGCAATCGATCGGTGATCGATACCTTCTTCGACGAGGGCCTCGAGGGCACGCACTGGCACGGCAACATCGTGGACATCTGTCCGGTGGGAGCGCTGGTCTCAAAGGACTTCCTCCACAAGGCGCGCGCCTGGGACCTCGAACACACGGCGTCGGTCTGCTCCAGCTGTTCTCAGGGCTGCAACATCGACGTGCACGTCCGCGACAACGTCGTTCAGCGGCTGAAGCCGCGAGAAAATCTGGACGTCAACGGCTGGTGGATGTGCGACTACGGGCGCCACAACTACGAGTGGCTCAACCGTGGCGGCCGCATCGAGGCCCCGCTGGCTCGTGACGCGGACGGTAGCACGCGGGCGATGGGCTGGAAGGATGCGCTCAGTGAGCTGCTCGAGCGCACCGCTCAGTTGGGTGATACCAGCGTGAAGGCGATCGCTTCTCCGTTCTCCAGCAACGAGGACCTGGCTGCGCTGGCTGCGTTGGTCGATGCACTCGGTGGGGGAGAGATCCAATACCGCTCCGAGCGGGCCGATGACGAGATCGTCCTGAAGGGATTTCCGACTCTGGCACGGCGTAAGGAGCTCGCACCGAACTCGGTCGGTGCCGATGCGATCGGGCTGTCCAGGGTGGGAGATGACCAAGCCGCGGGCGGCATAGACTCCGCCGCTGCACACGACGGCATCGTGATCGTTCTCGGCGACCCGTTGGCCGACGTGGATGATGGCTTCGCCGAGTCGGCTGGCCTCTTCGTGTACCTCGGCAGCCACGCGCCAGAAGCCTCCAGCCGCGCTCACTTCGTCCTGCCGATGACCACGTTCGCCGAGCAGGAAGGCAGCTTCACCAACGTTGAGGGCCGGGTGCAACGGTTCTGGCCGGCCCTTCAGGCGCCTGGTATGGCGAGGCCCGCATGGTTGATTCTCGGCGCTCTCGCAGGCGAGCTGTCAGATGTCGAGGCGCCACGCTCTGCGGCTGAAGCTTTCGCGCTACTCGCCGGTCGTGTCGACGCGTTCCAGGGACTGACCTACGAGGACCTCGGTACTCGCGGAGCTGTCGTGAACGAAACCGTCTCTCTGTTGAGGGCCTGACCCAGGTGGAGACCCTGCAACCGATCGCGGGCATCTGGGGGCTGGTCGCGATGTCCCTGAAGACTCTGGTGATCTTCTCAGGGCTGATTCTCGTGGTCGCGTATACGACGCTCGCGGAGCGACGGGTATCGGCCTGGATCCAGGACCGCGTTGGCCCGAATCGGGTCGGGTGGTTTGGACTCCTTCAGCCGGTCGCAGACGGCATCAAGAACTTCCTCAAGGAGGAGACGCTCCCAGCGACCGCTTCGCGAGCCTTCTTTGTTCTCGCTCCCGTTCTGGTGCTGGTCCCCTCGCTCATCACATTCGCGGTGATTCCGATCGCCGCGCCCCTGCCGACGCCGGTCGGCGTAGTCGACATGATCATCGCCGATGTGCCGATCGGGATCCTCTACGTCCTCGCTTTCAGCTCGCTCGCGGTTTACGGCGTGGTCCTGGGCGGTTGGTCGTCGAACAACAAGTTCGCGTTCCTCGGCAGCCTTCGCGCCTCTGCCCAAATGGTCAGCTACGAGGTGGCCCTCGGCCTATCCCTCATCCCCGTCTTGATGTTGGCCGGGAACGTGACCCTGACCGAGGTGGTCTGGCAGCAGCAGCAGTTGGGGATGTGGTTCGCATTTCCGCTCTCGCTGGCCTTCATCCTGTTCGTCATTTCGGCGTTCGCGGAGACGAACCGGCTACCATTTGATATGCCGGAGGCGGAATCCGAGCTGGTCACGGGCTACCACACGGAATACTCCGCCATGAAGTTCTCGGCGTTCATGATCTCGGAGTTCGGGCATATGGTCACCGCGTCCGCGCTCATGGCGACGCTCTTCCTGGGCGGGTGGGATCTCCCGGGCACTTGGGACGATGCGTTTTGGCACCAGGGACAGCTCATTCGTGGCTTCGCTGCGGACGGAAGCGTGCTGCTGGCGAGTCCGGCGTTGTGGAAGACCGCACTGACGTTTGTCGGCTTCGCCTGCAAGACCGCGCTGTTCGTTCTGCTGTTCATCTGGATACGCTGGACGCTCCCGCGCTTCCGGTACGATCAGGTCATGTCCCTGGGGTGGAAGGTCATGCTCCCGACCTCGCTCGCGTACTTGATGCTCATAGGAGGCACGATCCTCGTGCTCGATGAGATCGGCCTGGCCTGGGGCTTCTGGTATGGGCTCGGGCTGACCGCGGTGAGCGGAGCAGCGACCGCCGTCTTCATGTTTTACCTCGATCGGGGACGGACGATCACCGGCGCGGCAGCCCAGCGTCAGCACATGGCGATCAAGAGCACCTCCGAGCCCGTCGCGGCGGGAGATTAGGGATGGCGATTTCCGTAAAGGTTATGAACCGGCCAGAGCCGGAGGACACGTCTTATCTCCGTGCGGCGCTCAGCGGCATGGCGCTGACCTTCCGCCACATGGTGAGCCCGACAACGGTGACACAGCAGTATCCGGAGGAGCAGACCGACCTGAGCCCCCGCTGGCGCGGGACGCACCGAATGGAGGTGCACGCAGACGGCCGGCCGAAGTGCGTTGCGTGTGGCCTGTGCCCCACGGTTTGCCCGGCGAACTGCATCCGGCTCGTCGGGGGCGAGGACGATCAGGGGAATCGCTACCCCATCGTGTACGAGATCGATGAGTTCCGGTGCATATTCTGCGGAATGTGCCAAGAAGTTTGTCCGGTCGAAGCGATCCATGTAGGACGCCACTTCGAGAATGCCGAATACGACCGGAGTCGCTTCGTTTATGATCTCGACCGCTTAATGGAGCAGGACCACCCTACGACCCTGCTGTGGGATCCCTCGGACCCGAGCTCCGAGTGATCACGACCGGGCCGCTGAAATTGGCGCCACCCACGCCCGATGGGCGCGGGTACCCGGGCGTTGGGCTCCGCTCCGGGACCTGCGGCGTACAACAAGTACGCCTCGGTCTCCGGTGCTCGCCCGCCTTGCAGAGCACTCGATTTGAGCGGCCTCGGTTGGAGAGCCACGGGGTGGCCGGCCTTTTGTGGTCCGGCCTCCGGCCGACCAAGCTCAGCTGGTCCGGCTCCAGCCGACCGACCTCGCGGTGACCGCCTGATGATTCAGGTCCTCTTCTACCTGTTCGCGGGTGTGGCGATTGGGGGGGCGCTCGGCGTCGTCATGTCCAAGAGCCCTGTGGGGAGCTTGCTCTTCATGGTGGCGACGCTGGCTAGCATCGCTGCGACGTACGTGCTGCTGGAGGCGCACTTCCTGGCGGCGATCCAGGTGATCGTCTATGCGGGGGCGATCATGGTGCTGTTCCTGTTCGTGATCATGCTCCTCAACCTCGGGCACGACTACCAGAAGGACTTGAAGGGCGGGTTGTTCGCGCTCATCTCTTTCGGCGTGGTCGGGGCTCTGGCCGGAGTGTTGGCGCGCGAGGTCGGTGCGATCGGAATCACGGAGACTCCGGCCGGAGGGCTCGCGATCGATGCGGCGCTCGTCGAGCACGGCGTTGTGGGTGCGATCGCGCAGCCGCTGTACACCACCTACGTGGTGCCCTTCGAGATCACCGGGATTCTTCTGCTCGTTGCGATCGTTGGCGCGGTGGTGCTCGCCAAGAAGGGGCCGGTATGATCATCACAGAGGCCCTAGTGCTCAGCGCCATGCTGTTCGTGATCGGGACGTTCGGTGTCCTCATCCGGCGTAACGCGATCATCATGTTTCTGTGCATCGAGCTACAGCTCAACGCGGTGAACCTCGCATTCGTGGCCTTCTCACGAGTCTGGGGCATCGATGGCCAGATCTTCGTGTTCTTCGTCATGACCGTCGCAGCTGCCGAAGCCGCGGTGGGTCTCGCGATCATCATCTCGATCTTCAGGCACTATGAGACCGTCAACGTAGACAACTTCAAGTTGCTCAGGTGGTAGCGCCGGTGTTCGCCGGGCTCGCGCTCGTGTTTCAGGGTGGTCAGGCCGCCCCGGAGACCACGGCTGCGTTCGAGCCGTTTTACCCCGGCTGGATCATCCTGCTGCCGCTCCTCGGCTTCTTAATCAACGGGGTCCTAGCGCTAAGGCATGCTCGGGCCTCCGCCGCGGCGGTGCGAGCGGGCGGAGAGTTGGATCTCGAAGGGGACGGCGGGCGGCCGGTGACGCACACGCTCCCGAGCTTGATCGGGCCGGGCGTGCTGCTCGCGGCGTTCCTGATCACGTCGGTGAACTTCGTGCGCATGCTCGGTGTGGAGCTTCACGATCCGGTGGTGATCCCGTACTGGACGTGGATCGCCACCGCCACCTTCCACGTCGACGCGGCGATTCAACTCGATCAGTTGTCGATCGTCATGACGATGATCGTCACCGGTGTAGGCTTCCTGATCCACGTTTTCAGCGTCGGCTACATGAAGGACGACGCTGGATATCCCCGCTACTTCTCGTATCTGAACCTCTTCATCTTCTTCATGCTCGTCCTCGTCATGGGCTCGAGCTACCTGCTCATGTTCGTGGGTTGGGAAGGTGTCGGGCTCTGCTCGTATCTGCTCATCGGGTACTGGTTCAGCGACCGCCAGAAGGCTGACGCGGGCAAGAAGGCGTTCATTGTCAATCGGATCGGGGACTTTGGGTTCCTGGTGGCGATGTTCCTCCTGTTCGAGGCGTTCGGCACGCTCGATTTCGCGCCCGTCTTCGCTCAGGCGGAGACGCTGACATACGGAGGGGGCCTGGTCACCGCGATCACGCTCTTCTTCTTCCTGGGCGCAGCGGGAAAGAGCGCCCAGATGCCGCTCTACGTCTGGCTCCCCGATGCGATGGCTGGGCCGACGCCCGTGTCGGCGCTGATCCACGCAGCGACGATGGTGACGGCAGGAGTTTACCTGGTGGCCCGATCGTCCGTGCTGTTCGCACTGTCTCCGGTCGCGAGTGCCACGGTCGCCGGAGTGGGCGTTCTGACGGCACTGTTTGCCGCGACGATCGCGCTCAAACAGAACGACATCAAGAAGGTCTTGGCGTACTCCACGATCTCACAGCTCGGCTACATGTTCGTCGGAGTTGGGGTGGGCGCGTACACTGCGGGCGTCTTTCACTTGATGACGCATGCGTTCTTCAAGGCGCTGCTATTCCTCGGTGCGGGCGCCGTGATCCATTCGATGCATCACGCGCTCCACCACACGCATAGCACCGAAGACGCACAGGACATGCGTAACATGGGTGGCCTGAAAGCCTTCATGCCCGTCACCTGGGCCACCATGTGGATCGCGACGCTTGCTATCGCCGGGATCTGGCCTTTCGCGGGCTTCTTCTCGAAGGACGAGATCATCTGGCAGGCGGCGGCGTTCGGAGGCGCGGAGAACGCGCCCTATCCGGGGCTCTACACGGTGTACTGGATCCTCGCGCTCGCAACGGCGATGCTGACCGCGTTCTATATGACCCGCATGATGGTCATGACCTTCCACGGCGTGAATCGCACCGGTGAGGAGGAGTCCAAGCACCTCCATGGGGCGCCGCCGGTGATGTGGGTGCCGCTCGCAATCCTCGCGGCACTGTCCGTGGTCGGTGGATGGATCAACGTTCCGGCGGCGATCCGCGAAACACCGCTTGGCCTTGGCCCGCTCACGAGTGAATGGCTCCACCACTGGCTCGAGCCGGTTACCGAGCAGGCGCATCGCATTCAGGAACTCAACCTTGGTGAGCTGGCCCACGCCGCCCCGTTTGGGGGCGGCGAAGTGGTCTGGGCTGTGATCTCGGGTGCATTGGCGCTCGGAATCGTGGTGGCGTCCTTCTTCTTCCTCGGGAGCCAAGAGGTGAAGGTCGCTGCCGAGGATGAGGAGCCTACCGGCTTCGCGAAGGTGCTCTACAACAAATGGTACGTGGACGAGCTTTACGATCGCTTGATCGTTCAGCCGATCCTCAGCGCCTCCCGCTTCTGCTGGAAGGTCATCGACGCGGGCATCATCGACGGGATCGTGAACGGAGTAGGGTGGGCCGCGCGCGCCGCGGGATTCGTCATCTCGATGTTCCAGACCGGGACCCTCAATACGTACGCGTTCGTCATTACGGTCGGCGCCTTGATCATTCTCGGCGTAAGTATCTTCTGATGACCGCCCTACTCTCCGCGATCGGTTACGGGAGCTGGATCCTCCACGCGCTCATCTGGCTGCCGGTTCTGGGCGTCGTGGCTGTCATGTGGTTCGACGAGGAGCGCGCCAAGCATATCGCGTTCTGGTGGTCGGTCGCGCTGCTCGTCCTAAGCCTCGGGCTCTGGTGGGCGTTCGACCCCTCCGAGGGGGGGATGCAGATGGCGAGTTCGACGCCCTGGATCGGTGCATGGGGCGTGAGCTACGCGATCGGGATCGACGGGATCAGCCTCTTCATGGTGATGCTGTCGACGTTCAGCACGGCGATCTCGATTCTGGCGTCCTTCAACTACATCAAGGACCGTCAACGGGCGTTCTACTCGCTCATGCTGCTGCTTGAGGCGGGCGTCGTCGGTGTGTTCGTCGCCACGGACCTGCTGCTCTTTTACGTGTTCTTCGAGCTGACCCTCGTGCCGATGTATTTCATCATCGGCATCTGGGGCGGGGCGCGCCGGATCTATGCCGCGATCAAGTTCTTTCTCTACACGGCGCTCGGCTCGCTCCTCATGCTCGTCGCGATCCTCTACTTGTTCTATCAGGCCAAGACGACGCTCGGGGTGCCGACGTTTGCCTATGCGGACCTGTTGCAGGTGCCTCTGACCGGGACCGAGCAGCTGTGGCTTTTCACGGCGTTTGCGCTGGCGTTCGCGGTAAAGGTGCCACTGTTCCCGTTCCACACCTGGCTTCCGGACGCTCACGTGGAGGCGCCCACGCCAGGCTCGGTCATCCTGGCGGCAGTTCTGCTCAAGATGGGGACGTACGGCTTCCTCCGGTTCCTGCTCCCTCTCTTCCCCGTCGCCGCTCAGCACCCGACGGTCGTCACGACGATGATCGTTCTGGGTGTGATTGGGATCATCTATACGGCGTGGGTCGCCGCAGTCCAACCGGACGCGAAAAAGCTGGTCGCGTATACCTCGGTCGCCCACATGGGATTCGTCGTCCTCGGCATCTTCGCGCTTAATGTGAACGGCCTGCAGGGAGGCCTCATCGTCATGATCTCGCACGGTCTGAGCACCGGCGCGCTCTTCCTGCTGCTCGGCATGCTGTACGAGAGGCGTCACACGCGTGAGATCAACCAGTTCGGAGGCATTGCACGGGTCGCACCGCTCTTGGCGACCGCGTTCATGATCACAGCTCTCGCCTCGATCGGGGTGCCCGGTACGAGCGGCTTCGTGGGTGAATTTCTCGCCCTTCTCGGAGTCTTTCAGAGCCACCGGGTTCTCGCCGTGTTCGCCACGTCGGGAGTGATCTTCGCGGCCTACTACATGCTTCCGATGGTGCAGCGCGTCTTCTTCAACGCGTTGGAGAAGCCGGAGAATCGCGAGATCGATGATCTCTCCCGTCGAGAGATGGTCATCCTCGCACCGCTGTGCGCCCTGATGATTTGGATCGGGTGGAACCCGACGCCGCTCCTGGAGCGCATGGAAGCGAGCGTCCAGGTCGTGATCGAACGGGTGGAGGCCGCGCAGCCCGCCGCCCAGGCCAGCATCGGTGACGAGGTGCCGGAGGCCGAAGCCGAACAGCCCACCGACGGGGGTCAGGACTAGCAGATGGAACTGGACTTCAGCCGTCAGATCCACTTCGTGTGGGCGCTTCTCCCAGAGATCATTCTCTGCACATGGGGCATGGTCGTTCTCATCGCCGGCGTCTCAGAACGCTTCAAGGAGCTGGAGGAGGGAGGTGGCGACCCCACCTTCGGGCCCACGGCGAATCTGGGCTGGCTGGCGTTGATCGGGATCTTGGGTGCTGCTGCGGCGAACGGATGGCTGTACGGAGTGACCGAAGTGGGCAACACGTCGATGATTGCGGTCGACCGATTCAGACTCTACGCCAACTGGATCTTCCTGTTGGCTGCTCTCCTCGCTGTTTTGATCTCGTTCGCATACGTGTACCGGCAGAGGCTACAGGCTGGCGAGTTCTACGCGCTGATTTTGTTCGCCACCGCCGGCATGATGTTCATGGGGGGAACCAGAGACCTCATCGTCATCTTCCTCGGGCTCGAGGTCATGTCGATCGCCGTATACGCCCTGACGGCCTTCAATCGGCGCGATCGGAAGTCCGCGGAGGCTGGCCTGAAGTACTTCTTGCTGGGTGCCTTCTCAACGGGATTCTTCCTCTATGGGATCGCGATGGCGTATGGCGCGACCGGAAGCACCAACCTGGCGGTCATCGGCGCGAGCGTGGCGAGCGGCGCCGCCTCTGAGGGCCTGCTTACTCTCGCTGTCGGCCTGCTTTGCATCGGATTCGCCTTCAAGGTCTCTGCGGTTCCGTTCCACATGTGGACTCCGGACGTCTATGAAGGAGCACCTGCTCCCGTCACCGCGTGGATGTCTGCGGCTGTGAAGGCAGCCGCGTTCGCGGCGTTCATGCGGGTCTTCCTCGTCGCATTCGACTCGGCGTACGAGATCTGGTATCCGATCATGTGGTGGCTCGCGGCGATCACCATGGTGGGTGCCAACCTCATGGCGCTCGTTCAGACCAACCTGAAGCGGATGCTCGCATACTCGAGCATTGCGCACGCAGGGTACCTGCTCGTCGCGCTGGCTGCGGCAAACGAGACCGCGGCGGCCGGGATGCTCTTCTATCTACTCGTGTACACCCTGATGAATATCGGGGCGTTTGCGATCGTCATCGCTGTGGCGCACCAGGGTGAAGAGCGCCTGCGCATCGATGACTACGCGGGCTTCGGGTGGTCTCAGCCCATGCTCGGTGTCTTCCTGACGATCTTCCTCCTGTCCCTGGCGGGCTTCCCGGGCACGGGCGGCTTCATGGGCAAGATCTACCTCCTTCAGGGCGCTGCAGACTCCGGGCTGTGGACGCTCGCAGTCATCCTCGTGCTCAGCACGGTCGCATCGTACTGGTACTATCTCCGCGTGGCGTGGACGATGTGGATGAGAGAGGCCTCGAGCGAGGCGCAGCACAGCCTCGTCATCACGCCGCTCCCGATGCGCATCGCGCTGATTCTCAGTGTGGCACTGGTGCTCTACACGGGCATTCTGCCAAGCGCCGCTATCGAGATGGCGCGTAACAGCATCGAGGGGCTCGGGACTTTCGGTGGCGGCCTGATCGGCCTGGGACCCTGATGAAGCGGCACATCTTTCGGGAGTACGACATCCGAGGGGTCGTCGGAGAGGACCTGGACGCTTCAGTCACCGAGGCGGTTGGGCGCGCTTTCGGCTCGCACGTGCGCGTCTCCACCGGGAAGGAGTCGCCGCGCATCGCCGTGGGTCATGACAACCGTGCGACGTCTCCCGATCTGGCCAACGGGCTCATCGCCGGGATTCGGGCGGCGGGTGTCGATGTCATGGACACGGGCACGGTGCCGACGCCTGTGCTGTACTGGTCGGAGGTCACACACGGAACGGACGCGGGGGTCCAGATTACCGGCTCGCACAACCCGCCCGAGTGGAACGGGATCAAGATGACGCTGGGAGGAGGTTCGCTGTACGGTGATGCGATTCAGGACCTCCTTCGTCGGATCGGCGAGTCGGATTTTTCCGCCGGTGCCGGCGGTTGCGAATCCGTGGAGGTGTTGGACGATTACCTCCGAGACGTCACCGGCCGGTTTGAGCTGAAGCGTCCCATGCATGTTGCGGTCGACTGTGGGAACGGGACGGGCTCGCTGACGGCCGTAGCTGTGTTGGAAGCGATCGGTGTAGACGTGACGCCCCTCTTCTGCGACTCGGACCCGACCTTCCCCAACCACCACCCTGATCCAACGGTCGACGACAACTTGGTCGACCTGATCGAGACCATGAAGCAGGGCCCCCACGATCTCGGCGTGGCGTTCGACGGGGACGCGGATCGGATTGGGGCGCTGGACGAGCGCGGTCAGATCATCCGGGGTGACATGCTGGTGCTCTTGTACGCCATGGACATCCTCGACAAGCGCGGTCCGGGTCAGAAGCTCGTGTTCGATGTGAAGTGCAGTCAGGCGTTGCCCGAGGTGTTCGGCGCCGCCGGGGGTGAGCCGATCATGTGGCAGACGGGTCACTCGCTCATCAAGAAGAAGATGCGGGAGGAAGGTGCTCTGGTTGCTGGCGAGCTGTCGGGTCATATCATGATTGCCGACGACTATTACGGATTTGACGATGCCGTGTACAATGCTTGTCGGCTCATCGAGTTGGTGAGCCGCTCGGATCGCACCCTCTCTGAGATGATATCCGACTTTCCGGTGTACGTATCCACACCTGAAATACGCATCGAGGTCACGGAGGAGCAGAAGTGGACCGTGGTCGCCGATGCGGTCGATCACTTCAAGAAGCTGTATGATGTGATCGACGTAGACGGGGTACGCGTTCTCTTCGGGGACGGGTGGGCCCTTCTACGGGCATCCAACACTCAACCAGTTATCGTGGCGCGTTTTGAGGCCCGCACGTCACAGGCTCTCGCCGCAATTCGCGGCGAGGTCGGGGAATGGCTCACCGCAGCAGGAGTGCCGTTCGCCTAGCGGCCGAACGAGAATCATGGCTTCGTCACCTAGCATAGCGCGGCTGCTCTCGACCCTGCGGGGCGGGCGCCTCCTCATCGCGGCGGTCTTGGCCATCGTCATGCTCGTGGCGCTCGGGCGGCTAGCGACCACGATCTACGTGGAGGTGCTCTGGCACGCCCAGGTGGGCTATGCCGACGTCTTCTGGAGACGTGCTCGCTGGGAGTGGGGCTTGAGAATCGG
>Ga0066376_10002426_pt1 | contig 17374 bp, 16 predicted proteins | sample Knorr_S15_td_Bot_FD_77009 | JGI IMG/M metagenome (GOLD analysis project Ga0066376, IMG submission 77009) | Marine microbial communities from Southern Atlantic Ocean transect - Knorr_S15_td_Bottom_ad_5009_LV_A | ecosystem: Environmental > Aquatic > Marine > Oceanic | place: Southern Atlantic... | reverse complement strand
GGAATTACCATCCAGTGGGCCCCTCGTCTGACGTGAAAATCCTTCATCTCGGCTCCTCGTTGTTATGGATGCTCTGGGGGGGGGGTGCCCCACTGGGGTCACGCCTGTCGGAAAGAGGGACCCGCCCCAGCTACCAAATATTTTTCAGGGAACGGCGTTTCAGTGGCGTCGATGTGTGCGGCCCTGCACAAGCACCGCCCCGTGGCTGCCAATGAGGGGGGGCATCCACCAGCTTGCGATCTGCCCTCGAAATCACTCCTGTGGGTGACCTATGGGTGACTCGCTCACCTTGGCAGGGTATCAAAGAAAATCTCTGAAAGCTGTAAATGCTTGCAGGGATTCACTTTACTTCAATGGGCGCTGCTGGACTCGAACCAGCGACCCCCTGCTTGTAAGGCAGGTGCTCTAACCAAGCTGAGCTAAGCGCCCTGAGGTACTTCTTCCAACACGGGCGCGGGTTTCGGCCCGCGCCGGTTGGGCGTTCCGCAGGGGTCGTGCGACCAACTGTGTGAGTCGAGACCCCTGGGCACCATCACGACGACTAACATAGTGCCGGGATCAGCCGGTTGGTAGCGGCCCCTGAGCGCGCGTAATGGACATCGCCGGATCCTCCCTCCTATGTTGACCCGACACGGGTCGATCGTAGCCCCGTACGTCACGGAAACGAGGCAATGATCCATGATGGCGCTCAAGAAATGCGCGACCGGCTCCGCTGCACTTCTCCTCCTCTTCGGCGCGGCCTGCGCCGGCCCAGAGGCCACAGAGGGCCCACAGGCCCCGCTCGCCGTGCCAACGTTCCAAGGCGACGCGTCCTGGCCCATCCTGCCGGCCGGCTTCGAGTGGGGACAGGTCATCGGGATCGCCGCGGACTCTCGGGGCCACGTGTGGACGTCGAGCCGCAGCGTGATCGCCGAGTGGGATCCGGATGGCAACATGGTCCAGAGCTGGAGCGCCCGCGGCCCCGACGGGAACTGGAGCGTGGTGCACGGTCTGTTCATCGACCACAACGACTTCGTGTGGACCAACGCGCGCGAGAGCAACCTGACGCTCAAGTTCACGCGAGAGGGCGAGCACGTCCTGACCATCGGCCGCTTCGACGAGACGGGCGGCAGCAACGATACCGAGTTGATGGGACGACCCGCCGAGATCTGGGTCGACCCGATCGACAATGAGGTCTTCGTGGCGGATGGCTACAGCAATCGACGCGTCATCGTCTTCGACGGCGAATCAGGTGAGTACCTCCGCCACTGGGGAGCGTACGGGGAGATGCCCGATGACGAATACCGGCCGGACCCCGCGTCCTCGGAACCGTCGCGACAGCTCCGCACACCACACGGCATCGCTGGCTCGCGGGACGGCCACATCTACGTAGCGGACCGGGCCAACAACCGCATCCAGGTCTTCCTCCAGAACGGCGACTTCGTGATGGAGAAGGTGCTGCGACCCATGTGCCCGCCCAGGAGTGAGCCGCCGACACCCGGCTGTGCGCGCGAGGCCGCCTTCTCGGTAGCCTTCTCGCCGGACGAAGCGCAGACCTACCTGTACGTGGCCGACGGCGGCTCGCACATGATCGTGGTGCTGCGGCGCTCCGGTCTGGAGAAGGTCGACGAGTTCGCGGGGCCGGGAGCGGGCACCGGGCAGCTCGGCCGGCCACACAATCTGACCGTCGATCCGCAGGGCAACATTTTCGTCGCCGAGGCGGCGGGCCCCTGGATCGTCGATGCCGCTGCCGGTGACAGTGTCCAGGCCGGGTTTCGGGCGCAGAAGTTCGCGCTCGACGGCGCTGGGTCGGGAAGGTGAAGCGGGACGCGATCTCGCCTACTGGCAACTCACACAGTTGTCGTTGTTCACCGCACCGAGGCTGACGAGCAACGCTATCGTTTCAGGAATCGGTGACAGCCTGGACACCGGAGCGTTGGCCATGTCCGCAGTCGACTGCCCCCGTCGACTGACTACCGTGACGTCCCCTCCCTTTTCCACCAAGTACCGGATCATGTCGTTGTCGCCGCGCGCCGCCGCGTGGTGGATGGCGGTATAGCCATTGTGATCTCGGGCGTTCACGTCCATACCCACGTCCTCGACCAGGAACTTCACCGAAGGAAGCCAACCATCGTCGACATGACGGTGCGCGTTCCCAGCGAAGCCCTCGCCGTACCCGACTCCGGAAGCGGCGTGGATCGCCCAGACGCCGGGTCCACCGACCTCAACCGGGGGCAGTCCGGAGGGGTCCGGCTCAGCCGCCTTGACCGAGTCCTGTCGCTGCGCGTGAGCCAGGACGTCCTCGCGCACGGCATCCGGAGTCCCGGTGACGGCGAACTCGGGCACTTCTTCTTTCACGGAGTCCGGAAGCTCGGTCCAGACAGAGCGAAGCACAGAAGCTTTCGTCGAGTCGGACAACTCCGCGAAACCGTCCGCGTCGGCGATCTGACTAATGGCTTGCTCGCGTTGGCCCTCGCCCCTGCGACGCCGTGGTTCCGGCGCCTTCGTCGTAAGGAATGGATCGGCACCCCAGCGATGCAGGAGTCGCATCGCGTCTAGATCCGTCGCGTACGCCGCACGGAGGAACGCGGTCGCACCGTTGGTGTCGATCAGCCCGCAGTTACCGTTCCCACACCCGGTGTACACCATGTACCAAGGGTGCATGGTGATCCTGTGGTTCGCATCCGCTCCGGCCACGAGCAGACCCTCGATCATCTCGAGGTAGCTGTATTGCTGCTGCCCGCGCTCCTGCGGTTGCGGGAAGCGCGTGCGGGGCTGCCACTCCGAGTTCACGGTCGCCCACAGCGGCGAGACGCCGTTCAGTGAAGACGCGACGTTCGGGTCCGCGCCCCGCTGCAACAGCAGCATCGCGGCGTCGAACTGACCGTTGATGGTCGCGATGAGGAGAGGCGACGTGCCGTCTCCTCCTCCGACCCGATCGATGTCGGCCCCGCCGTCCAAGAGCGCCGCGATCGACTCGAGGTGGCCCTGACGCGTGGCGTGCAGGAGCGGCGTGAGTCCCCCCTTGCTGACGATATTCGGCGGGCCGCGGCGGCGGGAGTTGTCGTCTTCTTCCTCCTCCTCCTCCTCCGCATCCGGGTCTATGCCGTTCACGTACACCTGGCGTGCCGCGCGCACGGCCGCCTGGACCTGATCCGATGTGGGCCTCCATGCGCCGTCGTCCGTGAACGCGGCGAGCACATCCGCGCTCCTTCGGCTGGCGGCGCGGTCGATCGGGCGCTGCGCGGTCAGATCGAAGGACTCGGCGGCGAGGTTCGGGTCCGCGCCGCTTTCCAGAAGCGCATGGATCGCGTCGATGCGATTCCGGGCGGCGGCGAAGATCAGGGGCGTCTGTTGCCACTCCGCCTCACGCGCATCGACTTCGGCTCCGGCCTCGACGAGTAGTCCGATGACGGACGCGTCACCCGCGGTAGCGGCCAAGTGCAAAGCCGTAGTACCACCGGGGTCCGTCCTGGCACCGACATCGGCGCCTGCCGACAGCACCGCTGAGACTACTTGCGCTTGCCCATTTCTGCTCGCGATGTGGAGCGGCGTGTATCTTCCGATCCGAGTCACCGCATCGACCGTGGCACCCGCGTAGAGGAGCATCTCGGTGAGCTCGGCACTGCCACGCTCCGCGGCCCAGTGCAGGGCGCTCATGCCATCTCCCTGCGCCGCGTTGACGTCCGCACCTTCGCGTAGAAGCTGGCGCACCACGTCGACATCTCCCATCATCGCAGCGTCCGCCACCGGAGACTCCGGCGCGTCGGCGCCGATGAGGACGGCGAGAAACAGAGCACCTAGAACCTTGGAGCCTCGAACTGCTTTCATCCTCAATCCCTCGCTTGCGCTTTGGGCGTTCGGTTCCCGCTGAAACAGGCCTTCGTACTAGTGGTGCTCCTGGGCGGTCGTGGGACCCGCCCACCTGAGCGTCATGCTTCCGGTGCTGTCCCCGAAGCCTTCCATGTCGGTGTGCCCCAGGTCCTGCATGACCCGGAGCATCGCATTGGCCATGGGTGTCCCGTCCGGGGCCTTGATGTGGAGGTTACCCTCCAGAATGCCGTTGCCCTTGCCAAGGAAGATAAGTGGGCAACGACGGTGGTTGTGGATGTTCGGGTCGGCCATCGGAGATCCGAACATCACGACCGATCGCTCGAGCAGGCTCTTTTCACCGTCCATCGTGGACTGGAGCTTGTCCAGGAGGTACGGGAGCATGCTCACGCGATACTGGCAGATCTTGTTGAATTCGAGGATTGCCTGCTCGCGCCCGCCGTGATGCGATGCGGGGTGGAAGGGACGGTCGGAGCCGCTTTCCGGAAAGACCCTGTTCTCCGCATCGCGACCGGTCTTGAACGCGATGACCCGCGTCATGTCCGTCTGGATCGCCAGGACCTGGAGATCGAACATGAGGTGGATGTGCTCACTGTATGAGTCGGGCACACCCGCAGGAGCTTCTGGAATCGCGCGCGCTTCACCCGAGGAGTTGTGCGCCTCGACCATCTGGATACGACGCTCGATCTCTCGCACGTTGTCGAGGTACTGCTCCATGCGCTGACGGTCTTCCGCGCCCAACTCGCGACGGATCGCGGCGACCTCCTCGGTAATCCAATCGAGGATACTCGCGCGGGATTTGCGACGCTCCGCCCGCGCTTCGGGCGTGCCGCCGGCGCCGAACAGCATGTCGAATGCCACGCGAGGGTCACGGATCATCGGCAGGGGCTCATTGGGAGAGGCCCAACTGATCGAATCCGTGTACGCGCAGGAATAGTTGTACGTGCAGCCACCGGCCTGGTCGATGTTCGGAATGGTGAACTGCATGGACGGAAGCGGCGTATCCTGCCCGAAGCGCCTCGCGTGGATTTGGTCCAGCGAGGTGCCCACGAAGAGATCGGACCCTTGGGTCTGCTTCGGATGGGACTGCGTCAGGAAAACCGCACTCGAGCGGAAGTGGTCACCACCGATCTCGGGCGCGGCAAAGGCCTCGGCCATCCGGCAATCGGTATTACTGACGATGGTGAGGTAGTCCTGATACTCGCGCAGCGGCGCGAGCGCGTTGACGTCCGAGAGCTCGAAGTCCTTGCCGATGCGCTCGGGCGCATAAAGGAACTGCGTCGCGCCCCATTCGTTGCAGCCCGCGAGTCCGTGGACCTCCTCGATCGCGATCAGCGGGGTCTTCTCCTCCGCCAATCGCGCCACAGCGCCAGCCAGAGGCCCCGCAGGTACCATCGCGTCCAAATAGGGCAAGCCGACGCTGGCGCCGAGCCCCTTCAGGAATGTCCGTCTTCCGATGTGCTTCCCGGTGATGAACTCCATCGTCTCCTAACTCCTCACCCGTGTGAGTTGTGGACGTTCAGTTCGCCCCATCCTCAAACACCGCGCTGTTGCTCGTACGCTTCATTCGGAACGCATCGCTTTGCACCACTCCGACGATGAGGTCGGCCAAACCATATGTGCCTTCGTCTTCGGCGTCGGCCACGATTTCTCTGATCCTCGGTTGGTCGTAGTACTCCACCCGACGGGCGATCGCATAGGCCATCAGGTTCTCGGTCAGATTCCGCATCAGAGGCACCGGCCTCCGCAACAGAGCATCCGCGAGCTGCCTCGGCGTCTCGATCATCGTGCCGTCGTAGAACTCGCCGCGCGTGTCGAGTCCCATGCCGTTCTCCCGGACACGCCACTGACCCGTCACGTCGAAGTTGTCGAGCGCCAGGCCGATCGGATCCATGAACCGGTGGCAGGCGTTGCACGTCGGGTCCGCGCGATGCAACTCCATGCGCTCCCGGGTCGTGAGACGCACGCCGTCGCGGATGCCCACAGTCTCCTCCAGATCCGGGATTCCCGGCGGAGGCGGCGGAGGCGGTGTCCCCATCAGGACCTCCATGACCCACTTGCCTCGTAGCACCGGAGAGGTCCGGTTGGCGAGCGACGTCAGCACGAGTACGCTCCCCTGGCCCAGGACTCCGCTGCGAACGTCGTCCGTATAAGCGACCTTCCGGAAGTGCCTTCCGGCGATGCCCTTCATCCCGTAGTGCGTCGCGAGCCGCTCGTTCACGAAGGTGTACTGGGCGCCGAACAACTCGAGCGCATCCCGGTTTTCCTGGACGAGATGGTTGAAGAACATCTCGGTCTCGCGCCGCATCGCGTCGGCGAGAGTCTCGTCGAAGTTCGGGAAGAAGTTCGGGTCCGGGCGGACCTTGTACAGGTCCTGGAGACGCAGCCATTGAGCAGCGAACCGAGTGCCGAGCGCGCCGGAGCGAGGATCCGCCAGCATGCGACGGGCCTGGCGATCGAGCTCCTTGGGATCGTTGAGGTCGCCAGCCTCGGCGATCCGAATCAGCTCGTCGTCCGGCGGGGTACCCCACAGAAAGAACGAGAGACGCGACGCGAGGTCGAAGTCCTCGAGCTCGAACGACGCCCCCGGCGCGAGACTCTCGGGCTCCCGTTCGAGGCGCAGGACGAAGAACGGAGAGGCCAGAATCGCCTCGAGAGCGCTGCGAACACCTTCCTCGAAACCGCCAGCCTCTTGTCCCTCGACGTAGAAGCGCATCATGCCGTCCACTTCGTCGTCGTGCACAGGCCGGCGGTACGCCGCCGAGGCGAGCCGCTGGATGGTCTGGCGAGCGCACGGCTCTTCCTCGGGGAGCCGGGTAGGCCGGCACATGAAGATCTTGTCCCGAGTGGGAGTGTTCGAGATCCCTGTCGCCTCGACGGGTCCACCGACGATCAGGTCCTGGAGGTGGGGCAGTGTCGTGATCCCGTCTCCGCCCGAACCGCCGCCGGCGAGCGACCAGTCGTGCGGACGAATGAGATCCTCGTACGGACCGTCGAAGCGTCGGACGAACGCAGCCGAGACCTTGTGTTGACCCGCGCCCACGAACACCGGACCCGTCCAAAGTGCGCCGCCGCCCCGTCCGTCCGCGGCCTCACCGGATCGCGTGTAGGCCAGGAGCGCCACGCGCTGGCCATCCACCGAGACGTCGATGTCTTCGAACCGGGTCCCCCGCCCGCTATTGAAGGTCATGCCGAACTGATACGTGCCATCTGCCGGAAAGACGTGTTCGACGACGATCCCACCCCTCGTGCCGTACGGAGCGCCCTCTACTCGGTCCCAGGGGTGCTGCGACTGATAGGGCGACCGCCGGTAGTTCACGTTGACCGCTGATGCGTTTCGGTCGCCGACCGCCATACGGCTGATGTCGGCAGCCGCGTTGAGATAGGCTTCCAGCAGCATCGGAGAGAGCGACTGCACGTCGGCGATGTTGTCGAAGTTCGCGCTCATCTGGTCGAGCGGCAGCCAATCACCCGCATCGATGGTCAGATCGAGCAGGCCCAGTACGGCGTATTCGTACTCACGACGATTCAAGCGCTGAAACGTCCGACGCCCAGGGTTCGGGTTGCGCTGTGCCGCGGCATCGAGCGTGCTCTCCAGCGCCTCGACGAGCTGCAACAGCGTGTCCCCCGCGGGCGCGCGCGCGCCCGGCGGAGGCATCATGCCGGCCCGGAGCTTGCGGATCATGCGCTCCACGACCTCCGCGTTCTCGGGAGCCGTGGCGATGTCGAAATCCCTCAGGGACAGGTTGCCGCGCAGGCGCGGTTCCGAGTGGCACCGGACGCAGGCGCTTGCCACGACCTGGTTGGGATCGACCGACGGCGCTGCGAGAGCCTCGTGCGGATCCGAAACGACCAACTGGTAGGTCGGCCGGTCCAGAAGCTCGCCGGCGAGCGTCAGTGTCATGCCCAACAGGCCGGAGCTGACGATAATGGACCTCATGCGGCCCGACTCCCAAGGGTAACCAACGGGTTATAATACGCGGATTCTCGACTAGCGTGCAAGGGACATGCCCTGCGAACGAGGCGCTCCCACCAGCATCTAAAACGCCTCGCTTTGGGGCGCTCACCCCAAATCGCCCTCGGGCTCCTCCACCAGCAACGGGTGGTCGTCCGGAGGTCCCTGCTGCGGGCCGAACGTCGCCTCGAACTTCGCCACGTAGCGCTTGAACTTCGCTCCCCATACGTCCACCACGAACTTGACGAGCGCGCCTCCCTCCAGGAGCAGATCCAGGTTCTCGAGGCACATTTCCCAGCCAGCCGCATTTCGGGCCCCCAAGGAAGAGTCCTCGAAGCTCTCGGACAGGCGAAATCGACAGCCGTCTCCGTCCGCCGTCAGCTCGTACTTCAGGAGATGCGTGCCCCATCGAAACTCTAGAAGCCGAGGCTGATCGACGGACAAGACCTCTCCGCTGAGCTCTTCCTCGGAGAGCCCCTCGCCTTCGCCCCGGAAGAAGATGAACCGCAGCTCAGCACCCACCTGCCATTCGCCCTCCACGTCGCACGGGAACCACTGCTTGAGCAGTTCGCGCTCGGTGAGAATGCGCCACACCTTTTCGGGCGTGTGGGTGAGCCGGCGCTCGACGAGCAGAATGTATCTCGGCCCGTCCTGTTCGAGCGTAGCCTCCATCTCAGTCCTCCGTGGACGACAGGGCGTCTTCCATCGCGTCTAGGCGCCGCTCCCAGAAAGCCCGGAAGGGCTCCAACCACTCGTCGAGCTCCCGTAACCCCTCCGGGTTCAGACGGTAGATCCGCCGCTGGGCGTCCCTTCGCACAGAGGCCAGCCCCGCGTCCCGGAGCACTCGGAGCTGCTTCGAGACCGCCGGCTGGCTCATTTCGAGCCGCTCCACCAGCGCACTCACGGAGCGCTCGCCTACTCGAAGCTCCTCGAGTAAGCGACGGCGTGTTGGGTCTGCCACGAGCTCGAAAGCGTTTGCCATGGATACTAATATGCCCATACAGATATATAACCGTCAAGGCATATTCAGATCTTACGGAGCCCGGGCTTCTAGTCGCTCTTAGAACGCCTCGCTCTCGAATACCTCCCCGTCGAGATCATCCAGCTTCCGCTGCAAGAAGCCACGAGCGTCCTGGACCGCCTGGTTGTACACCTGGGGACCCAGCGCATCCAGGAAAAAGTCCAGAAGCTGATCCGCCCGAAAAGCGCTGATCTCTTCTTCGAACTCCTGGCGATAGAAGCCTCCGATCGCCTCGATCAGTCTCTCCCTGCGGGTGTCCGCGAGCTTGATTGCCATCTGCTCCGCCTCACTCTGATGGTCTCTCTCGTTCCACTGTCTCGCACGTAGAACACCTCGGCGCCACCGCCGGCCTTCACGCCCACCTCGACCTGTGGGGCCGCGACGTCGCGCGTGAACTTCCACGCATTGGCCAGGAGATTTCGTAGCAGCACCCGCAGGAGGCGGGGGTCGCCGTCGGCGACCAGTCCGGAGGCGACTTCGATCGATACCACGTGATTCGGCTCGCGATCCGACAACTCGGCGGCGACCGACCACGTCAGGTCCGTGAGGTCCACCCTCTCCGCGAGAATCTCTCCCCGGGCGGCCTGGGAGAGAGACAGCAGCCCCTCGATGAGGTCGGTCATCCTGCGGCTCGCCCGCGAGATGCGGTCGATATAGTCCAGGGCCTTGGCGTCCAGCGTGGCGCCGTAGTCCTGCCGCAGTGCATGCGCGAAGCCCGACATGGTTCGCAGCGGCCCGCGCAGGTCGTGCGAGACCAAGTAGGTGAACGCCTCGAGCTCTTGGTTCGCCACCGCGAGCTCCAGAGTGTGCTCCCTGATGCGCACCCTCCCTTCCTCGGCGGCATGGAACGTCTCGTACGTGCCCACGGCGAGCCCCGTTAGAACGCACAGGTAGCTCACGATCTTGAGCACATGCGCGGTGTCGAACTCCAGGTCGTACAGTTCCGCGGAAAACGGCATGTACGCCGCCTGGGCCACCAGCCCCACGACCAGCGACATCACCAGCCAATGCTCGAGGCTATCGTGGGCCCACTTGCCCTTGCTGAGGAAGCCCCACAGCGCCAGCCCGAGCAGCAGAGCCGGCCCGAATTCCTCCGGTCTGTGGAAGAAGCCGGGCTAGTACGCGGGCGGCAGCGGCAGGAACGCGAAAAACGGGAAGCTGACCCCGGTCAGCGTGGCGGCGATGCCGTACACCCGCCCCTCGGGAATGCGACCGGACACGCCGACCTTCTGCTCGCGGCGCCATCCGAACCAGCCCAAGAAGAGCATGACCGCGAGAAACTGGCGGGAAGCAATCCAGCTCCAGGGGATGAGCGAGCCGAAATCGGACGGCATGAGCGACTTGAAGTACCCCGACGTAACGGCGGCGTGGTATCCGTCGAGCAGGCCGGTGCCGGGGAAGCCGGTGCCGAGGAAGTCGGTGCCGATGAACAGGATGGTGTTGCTCTTCTTGCTGTAGAAGCGCACCAACGCCAGTACCGCGACGAACGAGGCGAGCGATGTCGCCGATACCTCGAGGACCGTGTGAAACGTTTCCGAGGACGTCCACGAGCCCCCGCGGGCCACCAGGTAGACACCGATGAGCAACGTGCCGACGACCCAATGCGTCGCAGCCCGACGGCGTCGAACCCCCCGGGCGCTGTTCGGCTCTGAGTTCGAGATGGGCACAGCGAGCAACGTACCGGCCACGCGGAGCCGTTACAAGCAAGCGGGAGCACCTCAGAGTTAGGAACCGAACGACGACACCACCCGTTCCTACCTATGAGCCCGAGACCATCGGCTCGATATGTCGGCAATCGGACGCATCCGCCATCTTCGCACGAAGCAGGAACTCTTCATTGCCGGAGAACACATGCGCTCATTCTCTCTAGATGTCTCACGAACGCCGGTAGGCAAAGCGCTGGCAATCGCAGCACTGACCGCGACACTGGCGGCACCGCTTTCGGCCCAGTTCTCCGACCGGCTGGAGGCCGACCCCGACATGCTCGTGAAGGACGGATTCGACACCGACCGGGCGATCTTCTGGGCGCGACCGAATTTCACGCCGCTTCGCAACCCCGAGTGGCAATCGCTCCGCAGCCTGCGACGGGCGGGCGACCTCACGGACGAGACGACCGTGGTCACGTTCGACGTGCAGGGTAACACGCTCGTGCTGGTTTCGAGCCAGATGTCCTACCACCACGTCGCACAAGGCGAGATGGAGGGTGAGCCGTGGATGGTGACCTTCTGAGTGGTCTGTAACTCAGGGGTCAGGATGGCTCCAAGCGTCGACGGCGAGATCCACTGGTTCGCCGAGCACGGACTGTACGACGGCCTGTTTCTGATGAGGGACGAGGAGAGCGGAACGTACTGGGATCACATGACGGGTGAGGCGGTGTACGGCCCTAGGGTGGGCTCCACACTGGAAGTGTCCAACCTGAGGCAAACGACGGTCGCACAAGTGCTCGGACAAGATCCCGACGCCTTGGTGGCGATTTCGGACCAGGCGCTTCGGCCCGACGAAGCGATGGCGCTCGACGGCCTGCTGGGCCGCATCAGGGGGCGCCTGGGTCGCATGTTCCAGGAAACCGTCGAGGAAGAGGACGATCGTCTGCCGACCATGGACCTCGGCATGGGCATCTGGGATGGTGAGCGGGCCCGCTACTACCCGTACGACCGCATCGCGGGAGGCGGAAACGCTGTGCTCGACGACTTCGGCGGGCGTCAGGTGGTCGTGTACCTGGACCCGTTGGCCTATGCGCTCGCAGCCGCCTACACCGACTCGGACGGCATCACGTGGGACGGGGACGTGCTGCGCTTCTCGGACGGTACGTACATCGAAGGCGGCGTCTTCCACGACGCTTCCGGCGAACGCGCGCAGATCGAGCGGCCCCTCCAGATCTTCACCCGCTGGTACGGCTTTTCGCTGACCTTCCCGCAGACAGAGATCTTCGGGCACTAGCCGGCCGGAATGGAACCCTTCAAGGACGCATTCAACTCGGAGTTGATCGACGGGATCTCGCGCGGACTGGCGCAGGCGTACGACGACTTCGACGCGGATCGCTTCGAACGGCTCGCGAAGGAGGGGCTCGCGGATCTCGAGCTCAAGGCCCGGTCCGCTCAAGTTGGGAACGCGCTTCTCGCGACGCTCCCCGCGGATTTCGACTCGGCCGCGGAGATCATCGAGCGCAGCCTAGAGGACGGAGGCATCCTCGCTTGGGCCGTCATGCCGGTGGGGTTCTTCGTAGCGGAACGCGGCATCTCGAGTCCGGAGCGAGGCCTGGGCACGCTCAAGGAACTCACGAAGCGCTTCACGTCTGAGGACCCGATCCGACGCTTCATCGTGGAGCACCCCGACCTGACGCTCGCCACGCTGGCCGAGTGGGTGCGAGACGACGACCACCACGTCCGGCGCCTCGTCTCAGAGGGCACCCGCCCCCGCCTCCCCTGGTCGGAGCAGTTGAAGGCGTTCATCGAAGACCCTGGCCCGATCCTGCCGTTGCTGCATTCGCTGCGGGACGACCCCTCGGAGTACGTGCGGCGCTCGGTCGCCAACAACCTCAACGACATCTCCAAGGATCACCCCGATTTGGTCACAGAATTGGCTGCGGAGTGGCTCGTGAAGGCGTCTCCCGAGCGCCGTCGTCTGGTCGAGCACGCGTGTCGGTCTTTGGTGAAGCAGGGTCATCGCCCAACCCTCGAGGCGCTCGGATATGGGGAGCCCGAGTTGACGGTCGATGTCTTCGAGGTGCTGACTCCGACCGTGCGCTTCGGTAGTGCGCTAAGCTTCAAGGTGAGCCTTTGCTCGGCGGCCTCCGAAAGCCAGCACCTGGTGCTCGACTACGTGATCCACCATCAAAAGGCGAACGGGACCACGAGCCCAAAAGTCTTCAAGTGGAAGAAGCTCGCGCTGGCGCCGGGAGGCGAGCACGAGGCGGTGCGGACCCATAAGATCAGACCGATCTCGACGCGGCGGTACTACCCTGGTCGGCACCGTGTGGAACTGGTGGCGAACGGACGCACGCTGGCCAGCGGAGAATTCGAGCTGGAGATGTGAAGCTGGAGGCCTACCGCGCTCGTCTTACTTGATGATCGCCATCGGGAGCAGGACCAGATACGCCACAGTCAGCAGCAGCGGCGCCGCGGTGATCGATCCTCGCGAGAGCAGCACGTAGCCGAGAGCCAGACATGCGAGTCCGGCAACGCCCAACATGGCATTCACCTTCGTGAACTTCAGGGCCGCTGGATTCGCGGTCGCGCTCTTCCCCTTGTTTGCCATGGCGGTAACGCTATCCGAGCGAGCCGAGTGGGTCAATCGCTCGCCAGGTGCTCCTTGAGTGACTTCTTCGTGATCCCGAGTCTCTTTGCGGCTGCGGCCTCGTCACCACCGACCAAACGAAGGACCCGTCTGGCATGACGCTGGGCGGCGCGCTCCAGGGAAAGATCCTCGTCCTCACCCCTGCCCTCCTGACCCAACATGAGGTGATCGGAGCCGATGACCGTCCCGCGCGCGACTATGGCCGCCCTCATTAGAGCGTTCTCGAGCTCACGAACGTTGCCAGGCCAGTCGTAGGACTGCAGCCGGGAGACCGCCTCGTCGGAAATGCGGCGGACGTTCCGGTGCGTTTCGGCCCGGATGCGGCCGAGCAGAGCATTCGCTACCAACTCGACATCACCGGGACGCTCTCTCAGCGGCGGCACGACGATTTCGATGACCTTGAGGCGGAAGTAGAGGTCCTCGCGGAAGTGGCCCTCCTCGATCAAGTCCTCGATGGGTTGGTGCGTGGCCGCGATTACCCGCGCTTCGGTCGGCCGCGACTGTTCACCACCGACGGGGTAGAAGCGTCGCTCCTGCAACACCCTCAGCAGCTTGGTCTGGAACTCGGGACTCGTGTCTCCGATCTCGTCCAGGAAGATCGTGCCGTCTCCGGCCAGCTCGAAGTAGCCCTTCCTGGGTCCGACCGCGCCGGTGAACGCGCCCTTCACGTGACCGAACAGCTCGGACTCGAGCAATGTCTCGGTCAGCGCGGTGCAATTCACCGCGATGAACGGATGCTCGGAATGCAGCGAGTGCTCGTGGATCGCCCTGGCGATCACCTCCTTTCCGGTGCCCGTCTCACCGCGAATGAGCACCGTGGCCCGGTTGCGAGCCAGCACACCGATCGTCTTGTAGATGTCGATCATGCGGGCGTCACGCCCGATCAGCTGGCCGCGTGGCAGAGCTTCGGATTCGGAGGCGACGTCCTCTTCACTGACCTCCAAGGACAGAGCCTGCTCACGGAAACAGCGCTCGGCGAGCCCCTGAAGCGCTTTGGGGTCGACCGGTTTTACCAAGAAGTCGAAGGCGCCGGATTTCATCGCTGTGACGGCCGTTTCCATATCGTCGTGGCCGGTGATGACCACGACGTCAACGCCCTCCATGGCGCTCTGCACCTTCTCGAGAAGATCCAGGCCGCTCATACCGGACATGCGCACGTCTGTCACGATCAGCGCCGGGTCGAATGCCTTCACCCGCGAGAGAGCCTTCTCAGCGCTCTCGGCTGTTTCGACCTCGAATCCGGCGTGCGTCAGCCGGGTCTTATAGACCTCGAGCGCGTCGGTGTCGTCGTCGACGACGAGAATTCGCTGAGTCATTGCCGCGATCCTACCCGGGAATGCCGTCTTCGCTTCCACCCTCGTCTCCGTCTTCCGTCCAGAAGGCGGGCCGGTCCGGCAGTTCTCCAGCCCGTAGCCGTGCCAGCTGCTCCCGGTCGCGACCCTTGCGCACGCGCACCATGAAGAGCAAGAGCAGTGCCAAAAACATCCAGAAAACGGCAGAATGGCTGAGCATGAGCAGCCACCCGTACCGATCTTTGACGTGCTTTTTCCAGTCCTCCTCGAACTGACTGGATGTGACGCCAAACGTCACCCGGAACGCGGTTTCGAAGGAGCGCAGGCTCCTCCAGCGTTCCACGAAGATCGCGAGCCCCCGTTCCCCGCTGCCCTCCAGCAGATAAGTGATCGCGCTCGCGGAGAGCAGGTAGGCGACCTCCGCCTGACTTCGGTCCGACGGCCACCTCAGCTCCAGCGAATCCATGGGCGGGGCACGACCGAGCGCCAAGAGCACGCGTAAACGCCAGCCCCGGGACGCGTCAAATCCGCCCGAGGCCCACTGGGCGTACCCTTCGTTGAACCAACGCGGAGCCCGGAGCCCCCCGAGTTCGGAAGAGAGTCCGAGGTGGGCCCACTCGTGTCGGAGCGTCCGGCGCCCTTCCGGGCCGAGGACCGATCCTGCTTCATGGGTCGGCACGACCAGCATTTGCAGGTGGGGGACGGCCACACCTGCCCGCCACTCGGGAACCGCCCCTCCTGTCAGCTCGTCGAAGGCTTCAGGCGTGTGCGCCAAAACGGCGCGAACCCCGTCGGGCACGGAGTCCGAGAGGCCAGGAAGCGGAATCTGCGTGTCCAGAAACCTCAGTACCTCACGCGCGATGAGCGAATCCAGCCGCGCGTGATACACGTCGACGCGCGCACCGGTCAGTCTCGAGTACGGCTCCCCATCCAGCGAATCAGGGATCTCCTGCGCCGCTCCGGACAGCGGGCACAGGATGGCGGCGATCACACCCACGGCCAGAAGCGAGCAGGGCCTCACTAGCCGGACAGCATCTCCAAGTTGGAGCGGACGGCCTCGTTGTTCGGATTGAGGGCCAAGGCGCGACGCCAGAGCAAGAGCGCAACGTCCCTGTCGTTGTCCTTGTACGCCATGGTACCGAGCCGCAGATAGACATCGTCGCCGAGCCGCGGAGCCAACTTCACCGCTTTCTCGTATTGGACCCGGGCTCCGTCGAGGTCCCCATGCGCGTACGCCTGATCACCGAGATTCTTGTGCGCTTGCGCCGGTGGTGATTTCCCCGCCACCGCCCGCTTATAGAGCGCCTCTGCCGTCTCGACCTCACCGCGACGCTCGAGCACAGCCCCGGTATTCACGAGAATCGGGCCCGACTCCGGGTAGAGCCCCATGCCCTCACGGCCGACGGCGGCCGCATAGTCGAGGTCGCCCGCGACGGCTGAGGCGAGCACCGTGTACGCATAGTACGCCGGCGATGGCTTCTTCACGCCCGGTGACGTCCGGTATTGGCGAAGAGAGTCGAGCGACCGAGCGACGTCACGGGCCTTCAGGAACAGGATGCCGCGCGCGAGATGCAGGTCTTGCTCGTCCGGCTTCGCGAGCGAAGCGGTGTCGAGCGCTTCGAGCGCTTCGTCATAGCGTCCGAGAAGCTCGAGTGCCAGAGCCTTGTTGCGCTGGACCGCGTAGCTGTCCCGCAACGGGTCGGGCATGGACGCAAATCGTTGTACCGCCTCCTCGAGGCCACCCTGTCGGAAGGCCATCAGGCCCAGCATGAAGTTCGCACGTCCCTGTTTGGGATCGATTTCGAGCGCCTGCTCGAACTCACGCGTGGCGTCTTCGAGCATTCCGGAGCGATAGAATGCGATGCCCACGTTGAGGTGCTGCTGAAGCGCCTCGTCACCGCCCGTCTCCTCTTCCGTGCTACGCTCACCCGCGCGGCTGACGAAGCCCGCCAAGATGAGCGCGTACAGCGCCTTGCCGGTCTCGAATTCGACGAGACCCGCCTCGTTCATTATTTCGTCGACCGTACGCACTCCGTCCACGAACGGTAGGACCTTTTTCTGATCTTTCGTCAGCTCAACGTCTTCTTCGGCCTCGTCCGGATGCTTGTCGAGCTGGAAAACGATGTCGAAGGACGGGATCTTCTTCTCGACCTGGCTCCACTCGTCGACCCGTCGGGCACCCTCCATGAGCAGTGCCTCGGGCGGCACGTTCACCAGAAAGATGCCGTCCTCGTCGGGCACCTGATCGGAGTCGAAGTGGAATGAGCCCTGACTCCAGGTGAAGAGGTGGTATACCGCCTCTTCGATTTGCATCTGGATGTAGAACTGGAGCTTCTCCTCGGTGATGGCGTCCTGCTGCACCAAGAGTTCCCCCAGGCGCTTCCCTTTCTCGAGCGCCTGTCGTTCCATGGCGGACGAGAGGTCCTTTCGCGTGATGATGTGGTTTCGGACGAGCAATTCACCCAAGCGGTCCGGCCGGTTGAGCACCGAAGCGTGGATGACCCGACCCTTCCCGAAATAGATGTATCCGAAGTTGGACCGATCCGTGATGCTCAAGCATCCGGTCTTCATCCCCATCCCGAGCAGCTGACAGATGTCGGCGAGGCTGACGTCTTGAAGTGCGCCCTCGATCGCCATCAGTCGAGCTCCTCGATCAAGAGATCATCGATTGTCGGCCACATCAGTATCACGTTCTCAGCGGAGGGGAACCACGCGCCGCCTTTGCTCGGCGCCTGCGTGGCGATCGGGACCGGCTGAGCATCAGAATCATCATCATCGTGCAGGGCGGCGACACTCGGTTCTTCCGCCTCCACGAGCTCGAGCTTGCCCGAATCAGTCCCGGTGTCCACCTCCAGGACCAAGCCACCCTCGAAACGGGACCGGAGGCGGGCATCGATGCCCTCGATGCCGGCCGGGGGGCGATCACCCACGAGCAAGACCCGCGCGCCGCGGCGCTTGAGCGCCTCGAAGAGGTGGAAGAACTCGTCCTGCGCCCGTTCG
>Ga0066376_10002424_pt1 | contig 17383 bp, 15 predicted proteins | sample Knorr_S15_td_Bot_FD_77009 | JGI IMG/M metagenome (GOLD analysis project Ga0066376, IMG submission 77009) | Marine microbial communities from Southern Atlantic Ocean transect - Knorr_S15_td_Bottom_ad_5009_LV_A | ecosystem: Environmental > Aquatic > Marine > Oceanic | place: Southern Atlantic... | reverse complement strand
TTCGACTTCAGACATCGCCGGGGCCTCGGTACATTGATCCGTGGCATATTTGCATCTTGGTAAAAATGAGCATCCGTCAGGCAAATGGAGGGTAGAAGGCACTGTCCCCGATATTGATGGTAAGGCTGCAGTCCGTGTGGATCCCATTTGAGGTATGGAGGCCAATAATCCCTGGGAATAGGGATGTTGATATTCGTAAAAGATGTGCTCCGGCGATCCTGTTTCAACTATCTGGCCGGCATACATCACCATGATTTCATCCGCCAGATCGGCAATAACCCCTAAATCATGGGTGATCATCATAATAGCCATATTCATTTCAGATTGTAAATCTTTAAGAAGATCCAGAATCTGCGCTTGTATGGTCACGTCCAGAGCCGTAGTAGGTTCGTCGGCAATGAGAAGTTCGGGACGGCAGCACAAAGCCATTGCTATCATAGCGCGTTGCCTCATCCCCCCTGATAGTTGGTGCGGGTATTCATCAACTCGTTGCTGAGGACCCGGAATACCTACCCTCTCGAGCATCCCAATTGCGATTTCTCTCGCTTCTTTCTTCGCTGTCCGCTGATGTATTCTTACGGCTTCCCCGATTTGTTCGCCTATGGTATAAACTGGATTTAATGAAGACATCGGCTCCTGAAAGATCATGGCAATCTTATTCCCTCTGATCTCTCGCATCTCATCCTGATCCGCTTTGAGGCGATCGATTCGAATCGGCGTTTGTGATGTGCCGTCATAATATTCAATGGTGCCGGATTGTATATATCCAGGCCGCGGGATCAATTGAAGGAGAGACAATCCGGTCATGCTTTTCCCACAGCCACTTTCACCGACCACCCCAAGTGTTTTACCCCGGTATAAAGAAAAGCTGACCTCTCGAACAGGGTGCACGAGTCCATCATCCGTGGGTATAACCGTAGATAATTCGCAAACATTTAATAATAAATCGTTCATTAAATGGAATAATGGTTTTTAGCAAATGAGAGCACATGGCCAGGTTGTTTCTGGTAATTGATATAGTTTAGAGCATAAGATGAAATGATGTCAAGTGGTAATGCGCTACCGTATGTTTTGTTCCTGGAAAAAAACAGGTTATATTTGAAGATGAACACCATCATGTTTGTAATTAAAGAATATAAGTGCGATATACAATCATGATGAGCCTTCATTTCTTCGATGTTAATTTTTTAAAGGAGTTGTTCGATGAACAATTCGGATAATGAATCATTTCAGAAAGGCTTGACACGGCGTGGCTTTATGAAAGGGGCTATCGCAGCCGGGGCAGCCGTCACCTTAAGTGACAAGTTGGCCATGGCGACCAAAATGATTTCCGGTAAAGCACCAACCATTGAGGCGGTCAGAGGAGTGGGGGTTGACCCGGGCCTTGTCCGCATGAGCTTGAACGAAAATCCATTGGGACCATCTCCAAGAGCAGTGGAAGCCATAGCTGACCGCATGTTTGGGGTGAACCGCTATGGGACCGAATTGGGCGACCTGATGCAGGCGCTCTCAGAATTTGATGAAGTAGAGCTTCCTAAACGCGATCCAAACAGGTCCTTTTTCAGATCTCCCCCGGGGCCCTTCATATTGTCTTCCGGATCAAGCCAGATATTAGGATTGTTATCGCTGGCGTATTTAAGCCGGGAGGGCGGAGAAGTTGTGGAAGCTGAATTCGGCTACGGTCAGCTATCACGGGCTGGATCCTTTTATAAAGAGATATTCGGTGTAGATGTCAATGTGATCAAAGCGACCATGACCAAGGGATATAAACATGATCTGGATGTGATGGCCGATTTGATTACGGAAAAAACATCGCTGGCGGTTATCACCAACCCCAATAATCCAACGGGAACGCTTCTGCAAACGGAAGAAATGGACCAATTCATTGCCAAGATCCCGTCCAGTGTGGTGGTCGTCATTGATGAGGCCTATCTCCACTTTGCAGAGCAAGATCCTATTCCTTCCGCCATCCCACTTGCTTTGAAATATGATAATGTCATTGTCGTTCGGACCTTCTCAAAGGCCTATGCTATGGCCGCTCTTCGTTTGGGTTATGGCGTAGCATCGCAGAAGATACAAACTGAACTGAGGAAATATTCTACCGGCGGCCCGAATGTCCTGGCCAGCGTAGCGGGTGCAGCGGCCGTTCGTGATTTAGACCATTTGCAAAAATCGCGAGAAGTGGTCTGGCAGTTTAAACATCGGTTGTATGAAGAATTTGATAAGATGGGACTTGAGTATATCCCCTCGCAAGGCACGTTTATTATGGTGAATATAAATCGGCCTGCCAGAGCTGTGGTAACCGAAATGAGGAAACGAAAAGTGTCTGTCAGCAGCAGACGGCAAGATGAATTTAAAAACTGGATTCGTATTTCAGCAGGCACAGATTATGAAACAGAAGTCTTTTTAAAAACCTTGAAAGATGTTTTGTCTAAGGCCAGTTAGTATCCATTGACCGGTTCTACATAAATGGCGGTGAAGAGATTCTCTTCACCGCCATTTTAATTTTATATAAATGTCTCGGACCGGATATATCCTTATTTCCTTTGTTCTGTTGTTTCAACGGAGCTTTCTTCTTCTACGGCCTCTACTGTTGTTTCAACGGAGCTTTCTTCTTCTACGGCCTCTACTGTTGTTTCAACGGAGCTTTCTTCTTCTACGGCCTCTTCTGTCGCCTTCATCTCATTTCTCTCTTCATCTGTATAAATTATGTCCGCAACCTCATCGCGAGTCAACATATCTCTTTCGAGTAAGGCTTGTGCTATTGCTTCTAATCGATCATGATTATCTCTTAACAGTTTTTCGATACGCTCTTCGGCTTCCTCTACGAATCGATGAATTTCCTGATCAATAATATAGGCGGTTGTTTCGCTATAAATCGCCCTGTTGCCAAAATCTCGGCCTAAAAAAACTTCCTGTTCCTTTTCACCCAAAGCGGCTGCACCGATTTTTTCACTCATCCCCCAATCGCAAACCATATGACGACTGATCCGGCTAACCTGTTCAATATCGCTTTGCGCGCCGGAGGTCAGCTCATTAAAGATGATTTTCTCTGCAATCCGTCCACCCAACGCCGCCGCCATAATACCGAGGCAATAGGTCTTTGATTGTAAATAACGTTCTTCGGGTAAAGCGATGGTAACACCAAGTCCGCTGCCCTGTGGTAATATAGATACTTTATGCAACGAATCAATTTCAGGAATCAACTCATATGCTAACGCATGGCCGGCTTCATGATACGCTACAATTTTCCTTTCTTCCTCGCTAATCACAAGTTGCCGTTTAGCTCCCATCACTATTTTTTCTTTAGCTTCTTCAAAATCATCATTTAAAACGGCTTTATGGTCATACCGGGCAGCGAGTAACGCCGCTTCGTTCACAAGGTTTGCCAGGTCTGCCCCGACCATTCCAGGGACTCCTTTGGCAAGTACATCCAGTTTTACAGACTCATCGAGAGGGATATTCCGATTTTTTACATGTATCTCCAGAATCTTCTCCCTGCCGATCACATCCGGTCGATCAACGGTGATGTGTCTGTCAAAACGCCCTGGCCGAAGCAGAGCCGGATCCAGGACATCCGGTCTATTGGTGGCGGCAATAACGATAATCGAATCCGTCTCCTCAAAGCCATCCAATCCCACCAATAATTGATTTAACGTTTGTTCCCGCTCATCATGTCCGCCCCCCAGACCTGCTCCCCGATGCCGTCCTATCGCATCAATTTCATCTATAAATATGATACATGGGGAATTTTGTCGTGCCTGATCGAAAAGGTCCCGAACACGAGAAGCGCCCACACCAACAAACATTTCTACAAAATCGGACCCACTCATACTGAAAAAGGGTACGTCCGCTTCGCCTGCAACAGCACGTGCCAGAAGCGTTTTACCCGTACCGGGGGGTCCCAACAGTAGAGCTCCTTTGGGAATTCGTCCGCCCAGGGCTTGATATTTTTCCGGATTTTTCAGGAACCCTACTATCTCTTGGAGATCACGTTTAGCCTCTTGCACACCCGCAACATCTTCAAAGGTCACGGATGGTCCGTCATCCACGATCATTTTTGCCCGACTTTTACCGAAAGAAAACATACCTCGTTGACCGGATTGCATCTGTCGCAGGATAAAAACCCAGAAGCCGATCAACAACAACCAGGGCAAAGCCGCGATGAGATAACCCACCCAATTGGTGGTTTGAGGTTGAGCCGTCACCATGACCCCTTTCGCCATCAGCTCATTAACCAGGTCAGGATCATCGAAAGGAATAAAGACATTAAAATCTCGAAAACTTTTCGTTACCCCTTCTACCACTGTGGTTGAACTTTGTTTCAATCGACCTGCGATCTGCTTATCAGTGATGGTAACTTCTTCTATGTTTTCTGTTTGCAGGTATTGTTGAAATTGGGAATATGATATAAAGACATCCTTATTGGCGCCCTGGGCAAAAAATTGGGCAGACATAAGAAACACGAGCAGTAAAACAGCCCATATCAATAGAGATTTAGACTTCTTGGGTGGTTCATCCGGTGGTCTCTTCTGCTTATTACGCGGAGGAGGATTAGATTTTGGCGGTTGGGACATATTAGAACCATTCCTTTTCATATCATTTTAAAGCAACATAATTGGATAAACAACCTATACCATGGGAAAAGGCAACAAGCCATGTGAGAGACCGGACCCCCAGCGTATCGTGGCCGGATTGTTGTGACCAGTCTTTAAATATGCGTCGCAGTTCTTTTCGTGCATCAGCCAATCTTCTCTTTACAGTACCTAAAGGAACATTGAGTTGTGTACTAACTTCAGGGCAGGAATATCCTATCATATAATGCATGGTCACTGTTCGTTTTAATATTTGAGATAACGAATCCACCGCGCTTAATAACCGCCGTTTTTTTGCCCTTTTAATGTGTTCTTCCTCAGGATGATAAGGGTATGTCGGTTTTCCCTCTGAAAGAGAAACGGCCGTATAAGAAGGTCCTTTCAGGTGTGCCCTGCATTTATTACGTGCGATAACAAATATCCAATTTGAAAACTTGGTCTGATCACGTAAGGAATCCAATCGTTGATAGGCAACCAGCCAGATATCCTGAAGGATATCCTGAACATCAAGCGGATCGTGAATGATAGACCTGACATACCGCTCAACAGCCTGTCCATATTTGTTGACCAGCGTTTCAAAATCATTGGAATCGCCACGTAACGTATTATTTATCAACAGCTCGTCTAATTCGGGGCCCATTGGCCTCTCCTGATTTTTACATCGTGATTGAATTCTACTCACTTTGTTGATCTTCCAATCTCATCAGTACAAGATATTAAAATACACCAAACGGTTCGGTATTTTCTTTGCATTAGACGTTATAGTGTATCAAATCGTTTCCCCAAGAGCAATTCTTTAATAAGAAATTGGATAAATAATAATCCGGTTGGTATCGATTTAGATCCACTTTCACCACCGATTCGCTGACCTTCTCTGGTCGGTATCTCTGCTACGTTCAATTTCAGTTTCAATGCTCTTATAGATAACTGATATTCAATAACAAATCCGGGACCGTCCGGATTCAGACGTTTAAATACATCTGTACGAATGGCTCTATAGCCATTAATTGAATCCGTTAATCGCCCCCGCCATAAAATGTTTGCACATAGTGTAAATGCTTGGTTAGCCCATTTTCTCCATGGAAATGATACCTCGTCATCCTCATTCGCCCCTCCCGGCATAAACCGGGAGCCGATAACCATGTCATAACCTTCATCCATCTTATTGATGAAAGTCGGTATGTCATCCGGTTCTTCATTTCCATCCGGACTGAAAAAAATCAGAACTTCGGTTTTTGCTTCCTTTACTGCGATGCGAAAGGCTTCCCCACGACCACGAATTGTCTGAACGATGACCGGTATATCGTGAGCCTCAAAAAATTCAATGGTACCATCGGTAGATCCCCCGTCTATAACGAGACAAGAATCCACTGTTTTCATAGGAATTCTGTCAAATAGCGCTTTTACCCCTTCAATTTCATTCAATGTCAGAATAATTAAACTTGATTTCATGTCCTATATATCTTCAATCCTGATTCGCTTCTTCTTCAATGGATTATTCACAATGACTTAGCGGTCGAACTTCGACGACCGGTATTTATATACCATTCTATTGTTTTTTGTAATCCCTCATCCAGGGATACGGTCGCCTTAAACCCCAGCAGTTTTTCGGCCTTCTTAAAATCCCCAATTCTTCGGATTTGACCACGAGGTTTCGTGGTGTCAAATTCTACGTTTACATCATAACCGGATATCAGAATTATTTCCCGGATCAAATCCTTGATGGTCGTTTCCTCATCTGCACCAATATTTATCGGATCACACGCCGGATATTTTTCCAATCCCAATAATAAGCCTTCTACAAAATCCGACACATAAAAAAAAGATCTCGACTGTAATCCATCTCCCCAAACTTTTACCGGATTCTGTCTTTCAATCACTTTTCTGATAAGCGAGGGAATAACATGACTGGTTTCCCATTCAAAATCATCTCTTGGGCCATATCCGTTATACGGTCTTACAATACCTATTTTCATATCGAATTCATTTGCGTAAGCCCGGGCTTGAATTTCCATGGTCCGTTTTGCCCAGCCATAACCGAAGTTCGCCGCATCAGGATCATTAAAAAAACCATCCTTTTCAAAGGTCGGCACCTCACAATCGCCGGAATATATGCAAGCAGAACTTACGCATAGATACCGTTCCACTTCCTGTTTGGCGGCAGCATCCAACATATGTAATCCGAAAAGAGCATTTTCTGTGAACATAGTGCCCGGATGAGCGTTATTCCAGCCGACGCCAGCAAGTTTACCGGCCAGATGGAAGACGGCCTCCATACCCTTGCAACCTTTTTGTGCATTCTCTCTTATGGACAAATCTCCTTCCACAAAATCCACCTCATCAGCCTTATGTCCAATACGGTCAAAGAGTCGCTTCTTACATCTACCTATTACGCGAACTGAGGCCCCCGCATCAAGAAGGCGCTCTACAAGGTGCGATCCGATAAAACCTGTTCCGCCGGTTACTAATACAGATTTACCATGCCAGAAACTCATATCAATTCCTTGAGGTATACCCTGGGGGCAGGTACATCAGCCAGCCCTATAATAATCTACTTACTTATTTCGACAACCATTCTTTACATAATCTCAACAACATGGGAATTACACTCAGCCAGGCCTTACGCATATGACTTGATGAAAGCGTGACCACCTCATGAGTTGGGATCTCATTAATCTGCCATCGTTCTTTCATGGCCTGAATGGATAATCCGAATAATAAGGGATATCCATTTTGCTCATTTACAATTGATTGCAGTCGATGTTTTCTTATCGCTCTAAATCGAGAGATGGTATCGGTCATGTTACCTAAAAACAGGATGTTCGACAGGCTTGTAAAAAATCTATTCCCAAGACTTCGGTATAAGTTATTCTGATTTTCAGCGTGTCGCATCCCACCGCTGAGAAACCTCGAGGCCACAACCATGTCATGCCCTGAGGCCATCATATTTGATACTTTTGCGATATCGCGAGGATCATAACTTCCATTGGCAGGGAAAAAAATTACATAGTCATAATTCCATTCGGCCTCTTTTACAAACCTGACTGGATCGCCAGCATATTTTTCGATCCGGATTTTTTGTCTTTCGAGCAAATCAATTCTTTGATCCTCCGGGTTTGAAACCAGAGCGACCGTATCACTCATCAACTCATCCGGAATATATTCCAAGAGATGGCTCAAGTCAGTCATCGGTTCATCAAGGATCAGTACCAACAAAGAAGTATCCGATTTCTCTTTTCGTTTGGTCATCCAGAATTGGCTGAATATGTCGCTCATATAATCTAAATCTGAATCAGACAAATTGTGATGACACCCAATATAAAAACCATTATCCGTTATCCATTTCGAAGCTGGATAATCATCCTCTTCAATGGATAATAAGTTTCTATAAACGGGTTGTCTGATCAATGTCATCATATCTCTCGTCTCGATCCCATTTTCTTCCAGATGTTGGACCAGGTCCTTTTTATTCTGCTCATGAAGCACAATTGGAAACATCATAAATGAATGGGTACAATCAGCGCGGATCTGCGGCAACTGTATATATTCATTATATGCCGATAATGACCGGATCAATCGCTGCGCATTACTTCCCCGTTTTTCAATCATGGGCTCCCACTCTTCCAACTGAGCGATACCCAGTGCCGCTTCCATTTCAGTGACTCTGAGGCTATGGCCCAGACTGACAAATGAGAAACGACGTTCGATGATATACCTCAGCTCCTGATCCGTTTTCTCATCATCGTCATCTATGCTGAGATAGATCGAATCTCGACCATGGTTAACAAGGGACCGTACTTTGATTGCATAGTCGGGATTATTGGTGGTGTTCAAACCACCCACGCCCGTGACAATGAGATGGGCTACGTAGGTTGAAAAGCAACCGATATCACTCAAACTGCCGACAACGCGTCCCTTATATGTTGCAAACATGGTTTCACAGGAATCTTCAATCACCTTTAAGTCATACTGCTGGGCCAGTTCGCTTATCGGATCCATATCAGCCGGCAGGCCATAAAGGTGGACAGGGATAATTGCTCTGGTCTTCGGTGTGATGTGGGCTTCGATCTGTCGCGGATCAATTTCATAGAAATCACGTTCCACATCAACGAATACGGGCGTTAAGTTGTTGTGTAAGACGACATTCGACGTTGCAATAAACGTACATGCTGGTACTAGGATCTCATCCCCATCCTGCCAGCCGTGCAGTTCTTTCAGGGCGGCAATGGCAATATGCAACGCACTGGTGCCGCTATTACTTAACACACCGAAGCGACAACCATGTAATCCTGAAAAAGAAGATTCAAACTCTTTTGACATAGGACCATATGACAATCGATTCGCATCAAGCGCCTTTAATACCAGTTCTTTAGCCCTTGGCGTTGCGACATAGGTTCCTACACCGATAACCGGTTGTTTTTCCATCACCCACTCAGTCTGATGATAATCTTCGTGATAAAAGCCAGCCAACCCCCACAGCCAGGGTGGTTACCCCGGCAAAAACAGGCGTGACATGATCCCATCCAGCCATAAACAGGTACCATTGTCCCAGTAGGATGGGGCCGATAAATACGCCGAGATTACGGCCGGTCATAATAAACCCAAACGCTATCGCAGCCGACCCGGATCTGTCCGTTACTTTACCCGGCAACGCAAACAGGCAGGTCGCGATAATCCCGGCCGCCATCCCATAGAAACCAAGGGCCAATATACCTGTTACGTTCACTTGAGTCAATGGGATAAGCCACCAGACAGCGGCTTGTGTCGTTAATCCAATGACCAGGAGCGTACCCACAGGAATCCCATTTCGTAACGCCACACCGGTAAGCAAATTAAATATGATAATAATAATGATAGGCCATACGTATCCCATGAGAGATTCACCAAGGGAGAAATTCAACTGTTCTATAAAATAAACAGGAAGCCAGGTCATAAAGGCAAAATACTGGGTCGACCATAGCATAAACACGAGGGCGGCCAGCCACAGCAACCTTTTCTGTGTGTTATTTAAAGGATCAACCGGACCTGTCTTATAAAATTCAGTTTGTCCTTGCAAGTCCAGGCTAGGAATTAAAAAGGTCCAGATAATCATAATCAGGGTAATAAAAATACCTACCCACCACATGCCCTGCCAACTAAAATATTCGAGAACGAAAGGGGCTATGATTGTGGCAGCTACCTGCCCTAATGGAATCCATAAGGCGGTGAGGCTGACCACAAGTGGCTTATAACCATCCGGGGTGTGGCGATTGGCCAGTACGGGACCTGTAATTGCTAAAATAGAGTAGGCCATTCCCTCCAAAGATCGCCCGACCAGCATGTACCAGCCAGCCTCAGGTCTAAATAAACTGATTAAATTTCCGAGTAACATACAGTGTAGCCCTAACAAGATATAGAATCTATCTTTCGATTTCCCAATCTGTCGTCCGATCAGAAAAGAAAAAAATAAACCATTCAGGGCATACACAGACATAAATGCCCCTGCCAGGGTCCGATGGAATTGATATTGGTCGATTAGAACAGGTAGGGCAGGTGGGATTTTAAACAGCTGGAACGCGGCCAGATAGGAAAGGCATAAACCGAAAGGGACCAATCGTAAGGCGGGATGTTTTGTGATAGACTCCTCCTGGGAAGCTATAAATATACGATCCAATCGCACTTGACGGGCGGGTATCTTGGCCGGTGAATTTGTTTCTGAGAATAATGTATAGCCCGCTACCTGGTATTCAAGGATTAAAAAAAACGAGACCAGATTGATAAAAGATGAGCTACCATGTAATTTCAATGTTACATATATATGTTTAGAGTAACATCTTTAATATCTGTGTGCCCGCTTGATAACCCACACGGGAAGGACCCACATGCCCCAGGCATCTAGATTCGGCACGTTGAATGGTGTATTCACACCGTCCATCCTGACCATTCTCGGGGTGATCATGTACTTGCGTCTACCCTGGATTGTGGGTCAGGCCGGCCTGTTCGCTGCCGCAGGTATCATCATTGTCGCTCATATCCTCTCATTTAGCACCGGTCTGAGCGTCGCCTCGATTGCAACGGACAAGAAGGTCAAAGCCGGCGGCATATACTACATCATATCCCGCAGCCTGGGTTTACCAATTGGCGGAACCCTGGGGCTCGCGTTGTTTGTCGGCCTATCGTTGAGCATCAGTCTGTACATTATAGGTTTTGTGGAAAGTTTACTACCGGTCTTTGGTATTGAAGTGACCAAAGAAGCCATCCGAATTTATGGCACGATCGCCGTGATCGGTGTGGCAGGCGTCGTCATGAAACGGACCTCCCCGCCGCTCAAACCCGTAATAACTACCCCGCTCGATCGCTGCGTGATAGGGCATCAGGTGCATCTTGCCGAACGCGCCGGTTGCATATCCAGCCTCCCTGAATGTCCTGCCCATGGTCCAGGGTGGAATATCCTCCACCGCCTGAAGATGTCGATTGGTATAGATGCCGGACTGAAAGGCGTATTGGCCGCTCAGGATGGTATGACGACTCGGTAGACAGGGGCTCACCACGCAGGAAGCCTGTCGGAATCGGATGACGTCACTTGCGAGACGATCATAAGACGGCGTCTGCAATCCAGGATATCCTGTACACCCCAAAAACTGATGGGCATGCTGGTCTGTAATCAGGATGACGACATTCTAGTTTGAAATTTAAGCGCTTTGCCGCGCCGCTTGGCCAAGGACTTCATTAACCAGATCAACATTCTCTCGTACTATCGTTTCTTTATCACCGCGATGCATGCCGACATTTACCACATCACCGACTTTTATATTATCGAAGGCATACTGAAAAGCCATTTTGGGATCGATGCGCCCCGCCCCCATAATCTTGTAGCCAATACATGGTTTCTCTATGCGCTGAATACATTTTACCGCTTCGGCGATATCTTCGAGACTGAAGCGCTCCCCCTCCTGGTTATGGACACTACCACAATCGAAAAAACAGACGACATGGAAGTCAACAATATCCAAGCTGTTTACCCAGTCGTGGACAACCGGAGAATGACCGGCAATTCCCACAGGTATACCATGAGATTGAGCATGTGTTACCCATTTACGAATCGTTTTTTCATCTCTATTTTTGTAGAGATTGTCTACCACACCACCATGAATAAATAATGCTTTGCAACCGATCTTAACCGCTTCATCAATGGCATCTGTCATTTCTGGATTACGATTATGATTTACCTGTGCAATCCACTGTAGTTTGCCTTCAGTGCCGTCCGCAAAATACCGTTCGAGCGCATCGAGCACGTGCGGGGTTTCGTTATTTGTGACCATGGCGGTAATACCGGCATCCAAAGCCTGGCGCCATGTTTCAAGGATCTGGTCCGGCGTATGAAATTCACGCATCACTTTATCACGTTCTGGCGTTTGATGGCTATAGCCGCCAAACGGATTGGCTCCAATAACCAGGCGGGTCATATCAAGACCACAAAAATTTACTTTAGCGATCATTACTGTCCTCCATTTTTAGATACGTTGGCTATATCAACACCTTGCTCGAAGCATTTCGGTGCCGTAGAGACGATGGACAAGATCAACGTATCACACATTTGTCCAACGCGTCATAGCCATACACTCGCTCGATACGCTCTTTCAATTCATTCAGTATGACGCCACCGTTTTGAGCGTTGGTCATAATAGCGAACCCATAGCCCTTAACTTTATGCGCTGCCAGTAGATAGCTCAAGCCCCAATTACCCCTACCATGGCTGAAAAGAGCGGCCTTGCGTTAGGCTCAGAGGCATATCTTTTTCCTCCGCGTTCATCGTTATGGTCGGGGCGTCACTGTCCAATTCTTATGAACCACTCGAAAAATTGTTCGATGTCGAGACCATCATTTGTGATGTGCTCGGACAGCGTTTTGCCGTCCACATACTCCATAGCGATGAATGTCTGGTCATCTGCCTATATAGTGGCAATGTTGGGATGGTTGAGTTTAGCAGCGGCTTCCGCTTCGACACGGAAACGACTTAGGCGTTCGGGATCACCACGGACGGCTTCTGGCAAAAACTTGAGGGCCACCTCCCGCTTGAGTTTCGTATCTTCAGCGAGGTACACCTCACCCATACCACCTTTGCCAAGCGGTCGAATGATGTTATAATGGCCTATGTTTTTACCTTGTTCCATTATCATCTCTTAAGGTTGTAAGCTATATAACATATGATTCATCGGATCGATGGTAAAACTTCTCAATAATCACCCGGATCTTTGAGTTGTCCGAGTCCCTGTGCGTACTATTTTCTTCCATTTAAAAGTTAAGATATAGTGAATCTGATTTTGTAACAAGGTGGCTCCCCTAACTTCATACGCCGAAACACCGGGGAGCTTCAATAATCGGGCGGTCCGCCGGATCGCCTGCTGCAGATCACGGACACTCCAGTCGTGTTCTTCGGTCTGTTTGATGTAATAGCCGCGCGTCTAAGGGGGGAAAGTTTGAGAGGCCTGACGTAATGAAACCAGGTCAAATTGAATTCTGCGCACGTGCGCAGAATTTGGAAAAGCCCGGTGAAATGCCGGCATGTTATACAATCGTTGGGTCTCATCACCCCATCAACCAATATCCACCGATTAATATAGCAGCAATGGCGCATGTGGTCATAAAGCCTTTGTATAAAAACAGGGTGCTTGAGGAGAAATGAGTTGATAATTTTCCAATAAGACTTGAGAACAGAACCATGCCCAATACGGTGCCCAGGCCAAATGCAGTAATATATCCTACTGCGAGCGTAAAGGAGGGCAAAGCCAACGCCGGCAAAATACCAAAAATGTGGGAACTTCCAGCCAGACCATGTAATGCACCTACTGCAAGCGCGGCGTGGGTATGCCTATGTTTCGGGACAGATGTGTGAATATGTATATGAACATGGTCTTTGCCATCATGGGAATGGGGATGGGTATGCACATGTTGATTCATGGTTTTTCGTAACGCCCAGATGCCAATAGCAATTAAAACGACACCCACCACACGTTCACTATACGTAGAGATAAGATCCACAGGGATTATTTCACGGAAAATTAAAACCAGCGTGCCGATCAGTAATACACCCGAGGAATGGCCGATTCCCCATCTGAATCCGGTGATCCAGGCTCTATGTCGTTGATCCGCCGCCATGGGCGCGAGCGCCGCGAGGTGGTCAGGGCCGATCAGGACATGAATAAAACCAGCTAATAACCCGGCTGATATTGTGAACAAAGCGGGAGAATCCTTTTTGATTTGAATGCAGGTACTAAAATAACGACACACCAATATATGTTTAGTGAAAAATAATTCAACTGATTTCGAAACGATACATGCCTTCCCTGCAAAAGGGTGGGCCGGTGGCTTCAACATGGCTCAAGTGGTCAGACAAACGTTGTCAAAAGACGCTGGTTCCCGGCTCTCGCCGGGATGAAAATCAGTATTTACTTTACCTATCAACTTGGATTAAAAAATTAAATGCATGTATTCGGACCTTGAATACTTCCAGGTTTTGTGGCTTAGAAGTCAATATTTGACAATGGGTGTAATCGGACCTATTTTGATCTTTCGAATTAAAATAACGAAGTGTGATCTCGTTCGGAGGAGTGAGTTCCTACCGGTTCACACCTTACCCTGGGCTATTCACGCTGATGTTTAGCTGCTTACTTCGGAACATCAGTGCATCATTATCGAGTTAAGAGGAGATCTTTTCATGCAGTATGTTATGTTTACCAAGCATCTCGAAGGTCGCAGTATCCCTGAAATAGTCGAAGCACTTACATCAGTCGGGGTATCTGGTGCTGACCTTTGTGTGCGGTCGGGTTATCCGGTGAATCCGGAGAATATACATCAGGCCCTCCCAGAAGCATCCAGGATTTTTGCTGAGGAAGGCTTATCCATTCCGCTGGTCACGGCCCCTGGAGATTTTAATCATACTGGCCTGGATTATGCTGAAAAATATTACGCTGCCTGTGGAGAAGCTGGTGTAGGACAGATAAAAATCGGTTACTGGCATTGGTCGCCGGGTAGTCATTACTGGGACGAGGTGGATCGGGTCAGGAAGGTGCTGGATGGCTTTCAACGTCTGTCTGAAAATACGGGCGTGAAGACCGTGGTCCACAATCACTCCGGCCACTCGATGGGATTGAACTCATCCTCTATCATGAACCTGGTAAGAGGGTTTGATCCTGAACATATTGGTGTGTTTGCAGATGTTGGCCATCTGTCGATCTGCGGTGAACCTATCGACATGGCGCTTGATATTGTTCGGGACTATCTTGCGGTGATGTCGTTCAAGGATCTGATTCGGGTGCCTCAGAAACAGGAAGGCCGCAAATCCTGGGGAGTGGATGTCGTTCGAATCGGAACGGGGTTTGGTGATTGGGAAACGGTGTTGAAAACCTTAAGATCCATGCATTTTGAGGGACCGATCAGCATGCATAGCGAATACGGTGGGGAGCCTGTAGATACGGTAATTGACCTGGCAAGGACGGATATGCGATTTATCAAATCATGTGATGCAATGATATCGTAATATCTATGGTGAAAATTACGGAGTCCAGATGCGATTAAGCCTCATACGACGTTTGACACTCACCCAGTATTCCGAGCAATATGAAGATCAAACCGTAGTGGCCGTCTCGCATGGCGGCTTTATTGCAAATGCCCTGATCACCCTGTTCGATATCCCTCGCCCGGGCACAGGAACCTGGCTGGACCCCGACAACACAGGACTCACCGAGTGGCGATATGCCGATTCCTGGTGGATCCTGGTTCAATATAATAACAGGTATCATCTAACCGGACGAAAGTGATCCGAAACAAATCTATAAATACGCTTGAGGAAATCATCATGGCCATCGAGACGACCAGGCTTGACCCTGTCCTTTTGACTGACGAAGAGATGCATCAATTCTTAGTAGATGGCTTTTTGATCCTCCAACCTACGGTGCCGGTCGGCACCCACGAGACGATCGACGAGAAATTCACCTGGCTTGTCGAACATGAAACAAATCCCGGCAACAATATCCTGCCGCGCCTACCGGAATTGAATCTGGTGCTGGAAAGCCCGGAAGTTCGCGGCGCGATCATCAGCCTGCTGGGGTTGAACTATCTGATTCATCCGCATCGATACTGGCATTATAAAAAACCTTCTGAAATGGACCCTGATGATCAAGAGAAAATATGGGCCCAGGTCATGGCCGGCAGTCATCAGGACAGCTACTCGCCGTCGAGACAGCCTAAATCCCATCACCTGCGGTATGCCCGCTTCATGTATTACAGCCATGATGTAGAGGAGATTCACGGTCCGACACATGTCATTCCGGGTTCCCATTTCCATGCTGGTATAGCGGATGAGGACCGGGCACGGGAAATACCTGTTATCGGTCCGGCCGGGACGGTGTTCCTCAGTCATTTTGAACTGGGACATGCAGCCGGTGTTAATCTCAGTGATCGTGTTCGTCATATGATCAAATTTCTTTTCATGCGTACGGAAGAACCGGGAGCACCTTCATGGCAGAGCACTTCGACTGTATGGAAGACACCAGAGGTTGTCGCTGCGCCCTATGACCTCGAACCGGCCTGGCGGCATCACTGGTCATGGCTCTGCGGCGTCAATGGAACAACAGAAACAGCACCCGCGCATGAAACCGGTGTCATAGATACCTTGTTGACCAGACTCAATGCCGGACCACAGGTAGAGCGGACCTGTGCCATCTATGAATTGGCAGTTATAGGCAATGAGGTCGTTGGCCCTCTGACAGACCGGTTATCCGCCGTCGGTGAACAGTATCCGCCCAATGAATCACCCTATCAAGCCATCCGGGGTGCCACTGTGACCATGGACGATGCCGCTTATACCCTGGGAGCTATGGGCGCTGATGCAGTGGAATCGCTGATCGGACTGCTCGATTCACCGCACGAATGGACGCGGATCAATGCTGTTTTCGCGCTGGGTGAAATTGGCTCGAAAGCTGATTGCGCCGTGCCTCGTCTGGTGGAATTGCTCCATGATCCATTTCATGGGGTTATCCGTTTCACGGCCAATGCCCTTGGCAACATCGGCGATGCAGGGGCTCAGAAGGCTCTGTGTCATCTACTGGATACCGATTCTGATGCCTGGAAAGAACCCGCAGAAATGGGATGGTCGCTCGGGGATCTCATCCATGTCAATGTCGCCATGGCGCTGGCCCGACTGGGTGCGGCCGCAGCAGATTCTGAAGCGGACATCATCCGTCATTTGAATCATCCCTGCGGTCAGGTGGGTATCTATCTGATAGAAGCCCTGCGCCGGATCGGCGCTCCGAGTGCCCTCGATGCAGTGGTCCGTGATCTCGCTATCCGTCGATGGGATGCGTCTCTGCACGATAAACGGCAGTTTTGACGACGTGTAAGACGCCTATCCTATGTATTACGCCGCTTTGACAGGCACGGCCGTAGCAGATTGCCAGTGCCGTCCATAGTGTATAAATAAGGAGAGATCTTTTGCCATCTGTTATTATCACGGGCGGTGCCACAGGCATTGGCGCCGCGACCGTAAGGAAATTTGCCTCAGAAGGATACAGTGTAGCCGTGCTTGATATAAATTCGGAGTCAGGAGCGGCGCTCGCAGCGGATCCCACCGGGGCGCCGTCCAATTTTTTTTGACCGACGTCCGGGATAGGTCATCCATAGAAACCTCGATCGACCAGGCTATGCAACAGTTCGGCACCCCATCTCCCCTGTTCGCAAACGCCGGTATTCAGCGACTCGCCAGCCTCTTCTCTCTCAAAGACGAGGACGTTGACAACATCATCGATGTC
>Ga0066376_10002423_pt1 | contig 17388 bp, 19 predicted proteins | sample Knorr_S15_td_Bot_FD_77009 | JGI IMG/M metagenome (GOLD analysis project Ga0066376, IMG submission 77009) | Marine microbial communities from Southern Atlantic Ocean transect - Knorr_S15_td_Bottom_ad_5009_LV_A | ecosystem: Environmental > Aquatic > Marine > Oceanic | place: Southern Atlantic... | reverse complement strand
GTACAAGATAATGTGGCAAGGCTTAGAGGAATTTTTATATGTTGTTGAGAACGGCAGCTTTACTCATGCAGCAAAGGCTATGGAAGTATCAACTTCACATATTAGTCGGCAAATACAACAACTTGAAAACCGTTTAGGCTCGGTGTTATTTCAACGCACCACTCGCAAAATAAGTCTTACCGATGCAGGCCGTGAATACGCAGTAAAATTAAAAGCAATTCGCCAAGAGTTAATCGATGCAAACAATCAATTACAAGGTGAACAACGTCAACCCAAAGGGCTAATTCGCATCACAGGAGCAGGCGAGTTTGTGGCAAACCAAGTTGCACCGAAAGTGGCTGAGTTCGTAAAGCGTTATCCTGAGGTAGAAGTCGATCTCGACTTTAATAGCCGCAACGTCAATTTAGTTGAAGAAGGCTTTGACTTAGCTATCCGCTTTGGCAGGATGCAAGACTCGAACTTAATTGCCCGGCCGTTATGTAAGCGTGCTATGACACTTGTTGCTAGCCCAGAATATTTAGCCAACCACACTCCCCTCAAAACACCTTACGATCTGGCTGAACATAATTGCTTAATCACCATGCGAAAACGTTGGCGATTTAATATTGACGAAGAAATCAAAGAAGTTCGTATTGATGGTAATTGGCGCAGTAACCACCCACAGGCAATTTTAAATGCTGCTGTAGCTGGAGTTGGCATCGCCCACTTAGCGTTAGATATTGTGGAGCCTTACTTAAAAAATGGCCAATTGGTTAGTATTCTGGATGAGTTTCAGGTTGGTGATAATGCATCTTGGTTAGTCTACCCAAGAAAAGATCTATTACCGTTTCGTGTACGTTTACTAATAGAACACTTAACCAATGCATTTGCTGATTAAAATTTACCCTTTTAGAAAAATGCCAAGCACGTTAGAATCACTGCAACAATAATAAAAAGTTATCACTATGAGCGAATTTCACCAACTCTCTGCTACCAGCCTACAAGGCCAAACCGTTGACTTTTCTGATTTTGAAAACAAGGTCGTACTTGTTGTGAACACTGCAAGTAAATGTGGCTTCACTCCACAATATGAAGGCTTACAAGCACTGCATGAAAAATATCATGAGCAAGGCTTAGTAATAATTGGCTTTCCTTGTAACCAATTTGGTAAACAAGAGCCTGGGGATGCGAAGGAAATTAAAGAAGGCTGCCTTATTAACTATGGCGTTAGCTTTTTAATGATGAGCAAAGTCGATGTGAATGGCGAACATGCTCACCCTGTCTTTAGATACCTAAAATCAGAGTTGCCGGGCTTTATTACCCGCAAAATAAAATGGAACTTCACCAAGTTTTTAATTGGTAAAGACGGCAAAGCCATTAAGCGATATGCGCCACTAACAAAACCTGAGCAGCTCGAGTCAGACATTGTTACTGCACTTAGCAAGTAACAATGTCTTAAAGCAATAAAGAGGCAAATTGCCTCTTTATCTAAATTTATGCTTAGTCGTTCAAGTACTCGTCAAAGTCGTCATCGCCTAAGTTTCTACGCAAGCGTTTTTGTTCAAGATAGTCTTCCAACTTCTTCTTAACGCGTTGCTTTTTCTTGTCGTGTTGATTACGCCCGACCATTTCGTACTCGTCTTCAACAAAATCGTCATCTAGCGCGTCATAACTAAATGTCTTACCCACAACCCACTCCATAAAGTGTTTGAGACCAATTCAGGAGATTAAAATTTGCTCGATGAATTGGCAAAGATTAAAAAGCTCAGTAGTAATTTAGTATCTAAAAAACCACCAAAATAAAGCCATACACCCATGCTAAATAGGCCATATGTCAATATTGTGAATAAATAGCGCTAAATTCGATTTCTGAAAAGTGAGAGTTTTTTATCGTTTCGATAAAACACATTTATGCATGTGTATTTTTTAGTAAATTTGACTAAAAAGTGGTTAAAACTTTATTTTCATCACTTTGGTAAAAACAGCCAAAACAACACAACAATTTGAAATATATGAAATTATTAACTTTGGCATCTTAATTGATTATGTATTTGTGTCATTTCAAACAGGAAAGAAAAAAATGAAAAAGTTATTGTTAGTAAGTTCTTTATTTATCGCTACCAGCGCAATGGCTCATAACGATAATGATACAAATATTTCATTCAGCGGCGAGCAATGTGATGTTGAATTTAAAAATGATGTACGCATCACACCTAGCGAGTTAGAAGTATACACAGCCGATAATCGCACGATGAAAATCATCGATCAGCACACTTTGTATATCGATGGTCAAAGCGTATCGCTTGATGCTTCACAACAGCAAGCAATTGCAGATTACTCAGACAGCTTACGCAGCCAACTTCCTGAAGTAGCAAATATTGCGCTTGATGGCGTAAAAATCGCAGGCGTAGCAATTGAAGAGGTATCAAAAGCCTTCAATATTGACGGCCTAAACGACATTTCAGAATTAATGGACGATATCAGCGTAGAAGTGCAAAACGCTTTCTATCAGCAAGGTGCGTTCACCATGGGTCAGCAAAATTTCGAAAAATTTGGCCAAAACTTTGAAGACCAATTTGATGAGCAAATCGAATCAGCAGTCGAGTCAGCCATGATGCAATCGATGGGCAGTATTTTAGTGGCGCTAGGTTCTGAGCTTTTAGGCTCAGGTGGCGACATGGATGAATTTGAACAACGTATGGAAAACATGGGCGCACAAATCGAAGCGCGTGTAGAAACACAGGCAGCTCAACTGGAAGAGCGCGCAGATGCATTATGCGGCAGCTTTGCAGATATCGCTCACAAAGAACAAGAGTTAGTGGCGCTAGTACCAGAGCTAAGAGAGTACCAACTATTTACTTTCAAACAGAACGCAGAGTAATTGACGAATTAACATCCCTGAACCAAAAACTTGGTCCTTTCGCGCAGAGCTTGCTCTGCGCTTTTTTATTTTTTGGCCAACACAGTCAGTTGCGATAACGTTTTAATCGCCTGCTCTAAGTTTTCAGACCAAGGCAAGCCATAACTTAAACGAAAACAGCTACGGTACTTTTTACCCGCTGAGAATATCAACCCTGGTGTAATGCTGATCCCCGCCTCTAGTGCCAAATGGAATAACTTTACCGCATCATATTGGCTACCAAGGTCAACCCAGATAACACAGCCCCCTTGCGGGTTACTAATACGCGCACAATTTGGCATATATTGCTGCAGGCACCAAATCATGCGCTCTTTGTTGGTGCTTAAGCGCTGTCTAAGCAAACGAATGTTACGGTCGTACTCTCCGCTGGCTATAAACTCATACAAGGTCCACTGGTTTATAAGTGGCGCAGAGCAACTAAGCGCGCGTTTATGCCGTCTTGCTTGTTCTGCAAACTTACCGGCAATGATCCAACCTATGCGGTAACTGGGGGCAGCTGTTTTTGAAAACGACGCGCAGGTGATCACTAAGCCCTTTTTTGAATAGGCCTGTGCAGGCGTCGCACGCTTGGCTGTAAAATGTAAGTCGCCATAAACATCATCCTCAATAAGCACCACGTCGCGCTGCTCCAAAAGTGCCACTAATTGCTCACGCTTGGCATCAGGCATAAAGCTGCCAACAGGGTTATTTAATGAGGTAGAAAACACACAGGCTTTTATATCATGCTCATCGAGTGCTTGAGCCAAGTCATCTAGCCATATTCCTTCATCAGGACACAGCGGTATTTCCAGTGCCTTTAAACCTAAGCTTTCAATTAACTCGATAATGCCAAAATAACAAGGCGACTCGATTGCAATAACATCACCGGGTTTAGCGACACACTTAAGGGCAATCGCCAGTGCCTCTTGAGCACCGTTGGTGATCACTAATTCATCGCTATCAACCCCAATACCAAAGTCCAGATAGCGATGAATAAGTTGCTTTTTAAGTGGTGCAAAGCCATCCATCGGACCGTAATTAATTGCCGATGCCCCAGCCAGTGTCATTACCCGACGCATGGTTCTTGCCAATGCTTTATCTGTCGGTGCAGCAGCCACAGGATTGGCAATACCAAATGGCACCACATTAGCTTTGTGGATAGCACTATATACTTGTTCTATTAAGCCTTGTTTGTTGACTGTGGTAGGTTCTCGACTCAGCCTGACTCGCTTTGGCCGCGACTGATTTAATTGTGATGACTTTAAAAAGTAACCTGACTTTTCTCTGGCTTCAATTAGCCCCTGTCCTTCAAGTAATTGATAAGCTTGTTTTACCGTTGGAATACTAATGTTGAGCTTGTCTGCCATTTTTCTGAGCGAAGGTAATTTTTCGCCCGGTAATAACGAGCCTTGCAAGCAAAGATCTCTAACTAGCTGAATAACTTGTTGATATAAGAACTCACTGTTACTACGACTGATAACTTGTGACATAGCCCACCAAACTGTATAGGTTGCATTTCTAGTTTTCTGTATATGTTAAGTATACAGAAGCGAACTAAAATGAACATACTTTCAATTTTTAGGTACTAACTATGAAAAGCGCCGCTCTCTACCTTGCTACAGTATTGATCTGGGGATCGACTTGGCTAGCTATTGAGTTTCAACTGGGTGATGTCGCTGTTGAGGTCTCTTTATTTTATCGCTTTGCCATTGCAGCCATTTTAATGTGGGCCTTTGTGCTGGTAAAAAAACTCCCTATGCAATATTCACTGCGTGATCACGGATTTTTTGCATTATTGGCTTTATTTAACTTTGGTTTAAATTATTTAGTGCTGTATTGGGCGCAGAACTATCTCACCTCAGCAATGGCCTCAATTGCCTTTTCGATGTTGCTATTAATGAACATTATTAACACCCGCTTGTTCTTCGCCAAGCCAATTGCAAAACGAATTTACTTTGGCGCACTACTTGGCGTAATGGGTATTGCCAGCTTGTTTTGGCCACAAATTCAGCAATTCGACTTGAGTAATGGTGCGTTGGTCGGGTTACTACTTGCGCTGTCTGGGACCTTTGTGGCTTCATTGGGAAATATGGTCAGCGTTCGAAACTCTCAGCGTAATATTGGCGTACTTCAGGGCAATGCCTGGGGCATGTTGTACAGCGCTTTAGGGCTAGCTGCTTATGTTTTAGTAAGCGACGTTGAGCTGACATTGAATGCCCCAACCAGTTATTGGGTATCGCTCTTCTATTTAGCAGTATTTGGTACCGTAATCGCATTTGCTTGTTACTTCGCGCTACTTAAAAATATCGGCCCTGAGCGAGCAAGCTATGTAATCGTATTGTTCCCGCTGGTTGCAGTGGTTTTAAGCACCTTATTTGAAGGATTCGAATGGCAAGCGAATACCTTTATGGGATTTAGCTTGGTGTTATTCGGAAATGCTATCGTGCTAACTCCAACTCGACAAATTAAAGCATTTTTTGCTGCACGTAACCTACAGCAAAAAAGCTCCATCCCCAGTTAGAAGTGACTATGTCGCCTCTAACACCAAGCGCTGGCAAATTTTGCCGGCGCTTTTTTATGGCACATGAAAACGAAGTGCTTGTTTGTGAATCTTAACTTTAGCCGGAGTAAAACCAACGAGCTCACCATCGGCTTCTATAGCCAGTCCTTTCGAGGTGATCTCGGCAGTCGTTAAACGGGTATATTCCAGCGCGTGCAAACTATGATGCTTTACGAGCAGTAAATACAAAAAGCTGAGCAGGTTTTTCAATAAACCGCCAGCTGGCATGCAGTAGCAATCAAGCTGACCATCATTTAACTTTGCCCGAGGGGCAATCTTTAAGCCACCACCAAAGTAATGATGATTAGCAAAAATCGTCGCTAAATTACTGTAGTTGAGTGCTTTATCATTAAACTCACCCTGAAGTGATCGTGCCCGAAATGAAAATAGCTGTTTGATGCCCTGCCAAGTGTAGCCAAACGAGCTAAAACTTCCGGCTTTATTTAGTTTAGTCACTACTTCAGCGTCAAAACCTATTCCCGCCACATTAATAAAATAGCGTTGATTGATTTGTCCAACATCGATTAATTCTGTACGGCGATTAAAAACAGCTTCATACCAAGCCTGTTGTTTACACGCAAAGCCACGAGCAAAATCATTTCCTGTGCCAGCTGGAATTAACGCGATAGAACAGCGACTCGTCATTAATGCATTAACGGCTAAATGCAGCGTCCCATCACCACCAATCACCACAACTTGAGTCTGGTTTTTAGCCAAAAGCGCAATATCAGCGCAATCATTCTCAAACTTGCCTGTGGTTAAATACAATTCAGGCTCAATCTGTCTTTTTTTACATTCTTTTAGTAGCCAATCAACACTGTTTTTATGATTTTTTTTGTCACTTGGCTTTATTATTATCAACATCAACGGTTACTTCTTTTCTTGCATGGCAAAAACACCACGCTCGTTCAAATTATATTAATCTGAATAATTAATCACTTTCTCACTCTAAAAACGCATAAATAAAAACACCAAAAGCTAAAAACCTTTATTTACTTACACTTCAACGCAAATGCAATTGCATAAGCATGCAGAGCAATGTGTATTTAAAACTTAACCCCATGTTAATAAAAGGCTTTCAGATTAGAAAAAGTTATCCGACAGACTCAATTTTTATCGTTTTATTTTTGTCCAGTTTGGTTGCAAAATACTCACGTTTTCAACCAAACACAACCCGGAGCAAAGTAATGAACCCAATTAATACATTAAACCAAAACGCTGCAGCTCATGTTGCCGTAAAACCAACAAACCGCAAAGCAAAAATGTTGGCAAAACTAAATCGCTACGGCAAAAAGTTAGCTCTTGGCGGCGCAGTACAACACAAGTAATCCCCAACCATGGTTACTTTATCGGTGCAGTAAACACCCAACCACTAACGAAGATCCTTCTTTAGCTCCTCCGTTTACTGCCCCAACCCCCTTCTTTTAAGTTAAAAACAGCAAATAATTAAACCTTTTTACAAAAAACACCCTCTTTACGCTCAAAAAACAAGCAAACAAACTTTTTCCTATTTACACAGCCGATTCAGCTAAGTATTATTCTCGCATCACGATGTGGAGAGATGGCAGAGTGGTCGAATGCACCGGTCTTGAAAACCGGCAGGGGTTTGTAGCCCCTCTAGGGTTCAAATCCCTAACTCTCCACCACTTATTTTTATTTGTTGATTTATTTCAGCAAATTACAATCAGAATTATGCGCTGGAGAGGTGGCCGAGTGGCCGAAGGCGCTCCCCTGCTAAGGGAGTATAGGGTTTGTAGCTCTATCGAGGGTTCGAATCCCTCCTTCTCCACCATTTTATTATTAAAAACCGCTTTTAAGCGGTTTTTTTATGCCCGAAACCTTGCACACTTCATTATATTTCATGCATGCTAAGTATCTATTTGCTACACAAAGTGATGCTATGTTTCGTTTTGCATTTTTTACTCTTGCCCTATTTGCCAGCGCCAACAGTCAGGCCACTATTTATAAGTGCATGATTGACGGGGTTGCCACCTTTACAGAGCAGCCTTGTGGTAAAGACGCAGTAATCGTGAAAATTGCACCGCCACCAGCAACTAACCAACCCCCAGCCACAGAGCAGCCGGAAAAACCACAAAAGCCAGCGGACTTAAGTGTTGAGGATTATTTAAAAATTCAAAAAGCCGATCGCGAAATAGACCGCCTTCAGTTAGAAATAAAAGAACTACAAAAACAACAAAGTGAACGCATCGATAAACTCAATAATATGACGCAAGATGCCGCCAACAGGTTAGGTGCACCTTCTATTGAAGATGCTATCAGCAAACAAAGTGATCGTATTAACGCTTACTATAAAAGCCAAATCGCCATCCTTGAAAAACAAGTAGCACAGTTAGAAGAAGGCAAGAAACAGCTAACTGAGCAAAACAGCCAGTCCAATTAGTCTAGCTTACCAAAACTGGTCAGACATGATATAACAGGTTTGCTGATTAAGTTTAGGGATCAATCGTTTTGCAAATTCACACGCTCGAAGGTTATATTCAAAATATCTATTTGGTTGAATATCCAGATAAATTGATGCTGCTTGATGGGTGTTGCCGTGCTGATGTGAATACTGTATTTGACTATATTACCGAGCAACTCAAGCGCCCCATCACAGACTTAAAACTGATAGTAGTCACCCATATGCACCCCGATCATGCCGGTGGAGCGCATGCATTAAGAAAGTTAAGCGGTGGCAAAATAGCTACGTCGAACGCCCCTGGGCAATGGTATAGAGGCATTGATGGTTTTTTAATGCATTTAACCGATATCGCTTTGGCTTGGTGGGTCGCCGGTAGGTTAAATAAAAAACGCCACAATCTTTGGTACAGCCGCCATTTAGATGCAGATTATTACCTTGCCACAGATGCAACCCTACCGGGCTTTGACGATTGGCAAGCACTGCATAGCCCAGGTCATACAGACCGAGATATTAGTCTGTATCATATTCCTAGCGAGCGAATTTACATTGCTGATTTATTGGTCAAAGTAAAAGGGCAGCTTGTGCCACCCTTTCCTGTTTTTTACCCAAAGCTGTATTTAAACTCTTTGTTGATGCTAAAAGCGCTGCAACCAAAACGAATTATGTTTGCCCACAGTAACGAAGTTAGTATTGATGACATCGACTTTGAGCAAATTTTAGCGCTGGTCCCCGAAAAACCAATGACGCACTGGCGTTCCGTCAAAGCAAAGGCCCGACAAGCACTTAATTTAAAGCGCTTTTCACAGTCTTGATAAATTTATCAATATCCTGCTGATCATTATAAATATGAGCTGAAACTCTTAAACCTAAGTGACGTTCATCAACCGCAATATTCGCTGCAATAAGCGCAGCTTTAACAGCGGCTTGTTGCTCGCCAAAATGCATAATGGCCGTTCCAGAACATTTGTCAGCCTGTATTGGTGAACGCATATAATCAGCTAATTGATCATGAAACTGCGCGAGCATTGCTAAGTTATGAGCGCGTACTTTCTCAATACCAAGATCAGCAAAGTAATTAATACTATGCGAAGCCAAAATATAAGGTGCAACTGAGGGTGTGCCACCCCAAAAGCGCAACGCGGTTTGATGATAAGCAAAGTGCTTAATATCAAACTCAAACGGATTTTGATGAGAAAACCAGCCAACATCTTGTGGCTGACAAAGTGATAGCTGCTTGCTGTTAACCCATAAATAAGCAGCACCCGGTCCACCACATAGCCATTTGACACTCGAGCCCAACATAAAGTCGGCATCTAGCTTAGTTAAGTCGACCTCTAAAATACCTGCAGACTGCGCAACATCAAGTAAGCTCAATGTGTTGTGTTGTTTCGCGATATTTATAATTTCATGAATAGGCGCTTGCTGACCCGTGTTTGAATAAACATGGCTAATAAAGACTAAATCAATATCATTATTCGCTAAATATGACTGCCAAACCTGCGCATCGGTTAAGTCTTCATGCTTATCAATAAACACGATTTCAGCACTTTCAGGTAGGGCTTTTTGCATTGCAAAACCCATGCTTGGAAAATCACTTTCTGCCATCAACACTTTGCAATTTTCTTGTTGAAGTCGCGGGTGCGACATCAAAAGCTTAGTTAAACCACTCGATAAGTTAACTTGTGGGCAAAATAGCTCACTGTGCGAGTTAAATAATTTAGCGAGACTACTCGTAAATGCCTCGACACCTTGCAGCCACTGTTGCCATGGTTCTTTATTTTCATTTTGCCAAGCGGCAAAAAACTGCTGATGAAAATGCTGCTCAGCAGATTTTAATGGTCGCCCAACAGAGTGGTTAAGCAAATAGCTGCCTTGTGGAATTACAAAATCGTTTTTGTTCATTACTTAATCCACTGTTTTAACTTAGTTAAGTCATCGAAACGAGTGCGAATATCATCCCGCTTTGCTGCCGCACGGCGATCACGCAACTGCTCTAGTGAGTTTAGTAACACATGCAAAGGCGGCCCACTGGCTGTGACTTTATCCATATGTTGTTGCTGCATTTGCTGTGAAGGCTGCGCAATATATTTACTGACCAATTGATTATGATGGCCAATGGCAGTATCACCATGCAGTTTACACACTTGAATGAACAGCTTTAAGTTAGTTTGTAACCATTCACTATCGCGCTCAGCTTCTGCCGCTAAGAAGTCATCCATAATACTTGTCATACGCATGCTCTCACGCAGGATCTGCTGATCTTCAGGCATCATATACAAGAATTTATCCACCAGCATTTGCGAGTAACTAGGTTCATTAGCAAAGCAAAGACCAAGTAATAAATCGATGACATTAATGCCCGCAAAATCACCGGCATTCGCACCTCGATATACCTCTTTACCTACTCGGTACGGCTTGTAATACGGACGTACACAATAGAAAAAACGGTCTGTGTCGAGCTTGTTATATAGCGCATTATTCGAATCAATCACATCAAGCAGCGCTTGTTTTGCTACTGCCAGTAAATCAGCCGTGATAGGGTGCGATATCCCTAACGGCTGAATTTTTAATAAAGCATCTGCCGCGCGCTTATACGCTAAAATGCCCTTGGTGTTGTAATCGACAAAGATTTTCTCATCTTCAAGGTCAGTAAAGCGCTTATACAAACCATCAACCGCTTTATTGTGGGTGGTTAAATGCGCCGTTGCAAATCGCGGGGTTACACCAATAGATGCACCGATGTGCATTGCCAACGCAGAGGCTTCAACAAGCGGTGAGCTTGTTTCACGAGAAGGCTCAGTGATTTCATGTCGACGGCATGCCGCCATATACAAACCAACATTACCTAATAAATCGAAGGCGTTATCAAAGCCTTCATCGGTATTGCCCTCAGCCAGTAAAGCACAAATATGCTCATTACCCTCTTGCTCTAATTGACGTTTAAGGTGCTCACCGACACCCTCTACATTCGCTTTATCGTCTTGTTGCCAATATAGTTTTTCTAATTCGCTGTTGATTTCAACAAAACGGGTGCGAAGCCAGCTATCAAATGCCTTGGTGTTCTCAGTCACAGGCTCACTCCAAAATAATTATATTGCGATAATGTTAACAGAGTTCAATGAGTGCTAATCGCCAAAATATAGACTAGAATCCACCTAGATTAGTGAAAATCACTCAAATTAAAATGAAATTAGACAAAAAAGACCAACAACTACTTAATGCTCTACAAGACAATGCAAGAACTTCTGTCTCGGAGCTGGCCCAGTCTGTTAGCCTGTCAGATACCCCTTGCCTTCGCCGCATTAAAAAGCTCGAATCAGCAAATGTGATCAGCGGTTATCATGCTGCCATCAATCCTAAAGCCGTTGATTTAAATGTGTCTGTGTATGCCTTTGTTCGCTTAAACCAAAACTCTGTTGCCGCTGCTGAGCAATTTGAGCAGCAGGTTGAGAAGCTTGAACATGTGCTTGAGTGCTCTGTTATTTCAGGCAGTTATGATTATCTACTCAAGATTATTGCCGCTGATTTAGAAAGCTATGAAAGCTTTGTGAAACATAAATTAGGTAGTATTGATTGTATTGCTAACATCGAGTCGACGGTGGTTTTAAAACAAGCGTTCACTAAGCGTCATTTACCGCTCGCTTGACGCAGCTTGCTTGCAAATAAAACATAACTCGATAAGCTAAAAACAGGCTTTAAAAGGATGCTTAAAATATGAAATTCATCAACTTAGTTGCTCTTTCTTGGGCCATCAGTGGACTATTTAGCAGCCCATTAATGGCACAGCAACAAACCTGCCTTACTCAGCTTGAAGACCAAGCACTAATGATGAAAAGTAAGCGCGAAGGGCTATTTAGAGAACCATTACCAGGCAGCCATAGCACCTTTAGCTATAATATCGAGCAAGCATTTAGTGACTATTTAACCGCTGCGTACCTGCAAATTAGTAGCGAAAATCCGCGTGCTAGTTTGCCATGCCCTGTCTACACCGACACCTATCAGCAGCTTGTTGCACAAGGCGCTCGACCAGCTAACGCGACTGTTGCTGATTTAATAAGCCCATTTGAACTTAAACAGGCCGATAGCCGTAAAGCCGTGCTCTTGATCCACGGTTTAACCGACTCACCCTTTACCTATCACGACCTTGCACAGGTGTATTATCAACAAGGTTATACGGTGCGCACAATTTTACTACCTGGGCATGGTACCGCTCCTGCAGCACTTAGAGACATCGATGCCGATGATTGGCAAAAGGCTAGCGTGTATGCCATTGAGCGCACATTAAAAGACTTTGATCAGGTGATATTAGGGGGCTACTCAACGGGTGCTGCACTGGTTATTGATTACTTAACTCAAGGCCCGGTCGATAATAAAATTACGGCTGCTATGTTGTTTTCACCCGCAAGCGAGCCACACAATAAAAACGGTTGGCTGGCGAAATGGGTCGATGCGATTCCATTTGTGAATTGGATTGATAAAGATGCGGACCTTGATTTTGCCAAGTATGAGTCGTTTCCATTTAGTGCTGCCTCAGCTAGTCACGAAGCAATGAGCCGTATTAGCCTTGATGAACTACGTCATCGCCAACTGCCTAATGTAGCGATATTTAGTACCTTTAGTGATATTGACACCACAATAGATAACCAAGCAACCTTTAAGATTTTAACTAAGCTGCACGATCCAAAAACGCGCAAGAATAATCAGCTTGATCGCCTTGTATACTATGGGGATGACAAAAACATCCCAGCTAGCTTTCCAGCTGATTACCAAATAATTCGTGATGACTGCGACACCGATGACTGTAAAAAAATCAAAGGGATGTCACACATTGGTATCGTTAATAAACCCAGCAACCCTTACTACGGTCGTAAAGCTTTGTATCGCAATTGCGGCAGCTACTTAGATGACGACACGCTTTATACAGCCTGCAAATACCAAAAAGACGTTGTGATGGGTGAGCGCACAGCCGAAAATTTACAAGCGCACAAGCCCTTTGCACGACTCACGTTTAATCCTTATTTCGATAAGCTTGCTATGCATATCAACGATTTCATCAAAGATATTGAATCGGTTGCACAATGAGTAAGTTTAGCCACCGCTGGTTTAATCAAATAAGCGAGATTGATGCCGCTCTTTGGCAATCATTTTTTGATGATACGCCCTTTACAGAACACGCTTTTTTAGCTGCTTTAGAACAAGCAGGCTGTGTGAGTGAAGAGTCGGGCTGGCAACCCATGCACCTAGCAATTTACCAGCAAGAACAAGTCATAGCCCTACTACCCGGGTATTTAAAACACCACTCTTATGGTGAATATGTATTTGACTGGGCTTGGGCTGAAGCCTATCAACAACATGGCCTAGAGTATTACCCTAAATGGCTGTGTGGCGTACCCTTCACACCTATTGCAGGGCAACGAATTAGTATAAATCACAATAAGTCCGCTGAAGTCTATGCGTATATTCAGCACATACTCACAGCAACGGCAGCGCAATTAGACTGGTCAGGTTGGCATATAAATTTTTGCCACCAGCAACAAGCGACAGCATTAACTAGCGACACCGTAATGCAACGTCATGGCGTGCAGTTTCAGTGGTTTAATGAAGGCTATAATGACTTTGAGGACTTTTTAGCTTCACTCACCGCAAGAAAACGTAAATCGCTCAAAAAAGAACGCGCTAAAATAGCTGAACAACAGATAACCATAGAATGGCTCGAAGGTGCTGACATCAACAAACAGCATATGCAGAAATTTAGTCATTTTTACCGCCAAACCTATTTGAAGCGCTCAGGCCACAATGGTTATTTGAATACCGCCTTTTTTGAGTTATTACAGCAAAGCATGGCCGACAAACTGGTGTTAATGTTCGCTAAGTATCAAGGAGAAGTGATTGCCGCCACACTCAGTTTTAAAGATCAGAACTGTTTATATGGTCGATACTGGGGAACAAATTATGAGCTTGATAGTTTGCACTTTGAGCTTTGCTATTACCAAGGCATTGAGTACTGCATTACCAACAAACTTAAGCAGTTCCATTCTGGCGCGCAAGGTGAGCATAAAATAAGCCGCGGTTTTAAGCCCGTAAATACCTATTCATTGCATCATATTCAGCATACTGAGTTTGCAGCAGCCATTAGTGATTTTATAACTAGAGAACGCCAACATATGGCGCTCTATAAAGCCCAATGCGAAAGCTTACTGCCTTTTAAACAGCAATAATTGGTTATTCGCTGGCATTTGCACATCTTCAACAAAGGTTAAGCCAGCTTGCTCTGCAAGTTGGCAAATCGCTTCAAAATCACGGATTGCACTATGTGCATCTTGCTGTTTTAAAAAAGCATCGAATTCTGCATTACTGGCACTGGTATACTTACCTTGGTATTTAAATGGTCCATAAATACACAATTTACCTTTAGGCGCTAAATGCTTTGCTACACCTTGGAAAAAGCGCTCCACCAGTGGCCAGCTAATAATGTGCATTGTATTCGCAGTGAAAATTGCATTCACTGTTTCAACCGGCCAAGGATCATTAAGGTCGAGTGTCAGTGGTGCATGCAAGTTAGTTAATGCAGCTTCTTGATGCCATTGTAAAATCCCTGGATGATTAACCTCGCGATCACTACAGTGCCACTGTAAATGTGCTAAATGCGTTGCAAAATGCACACTATGTTGCCCTGTACCTGAGCCGACTTCTAATACATCCGTCACATCAGAAAAGAACGCTTCTAATACGTTTAAAATAGGTAATTTGTTGTTTTCACAGGCTTGAGAGAAGGGTTTATCCATACAAATTAGTGCACCATGTTTGGTAATTAGTGCACAACAGTAAAGCAAAAATAAATAACAAAGTCGCGGTGAATTTATTAATTAAAAATATAAAGCAATAATTTTCAGCTAGTTACGAACTTTTATCAATATTGGTACAGCTTATGCTTTTTCATATGTGAATTAACCAATAGGAGCAATATTATGTATATCTCACCCTACACCGCTGTAGATGCAGCGATTGCAGCCAGCGAACGTGCTGAAAGCGAAAAAGCCGCCTTAACAAGTTGTGACGACAGAGCAACCGTGATCGATCTTCTTTCTCAATGTAACAAAGAAAATGTACAGGCGCCGAAAAAACATGAAACAGACCAGATTTTTATTCTCGGCTACAATTAATCACACACAGTTAATCCATTCAGTCTTAGCTTCTTTATATAAGACTTGCACTAAAACCGATTAACTGTAATGATAACAATTATCATTACAGTTAATCGGTTTTTCTATGCACTCTCACAATGCTATGCTTCATTATCAGCGGCAAATGAAATGTGTTTGCCAAAGACCTGGGTTACATGCCCCTGCGCTTGTTGCTAACTATGTTGAAGCGGGTTTAAACATTGCACGCTATTACGAAAAGCATCACAACTTTATTTTGCAAGAGCTGTATCTAAGACGCACCTTTCATGAACTACTTGAAAAGATGTGTGATTCATTAGTGCATAATGCAATTCGTAAACAATGTTTGGCCCAGCTTTATAAACCGCAACTTGCGCTAAAGCGTTACTACAAAACTCATAACTGTATTGAAAAGTATTTCAGTTTGGAGCGAGAAGCGTGCCTTCTCAGCCAAGAATTTAACCCGATTTAGGAGTGTTTATGAGCCAATTTAGAACCGAATCAGATAGCATGGGTGAACTACAAGTCCCTGCCAATGCGTTGTATCAAGCTCAAACGCAACGCGCTATCAATAACTTCAAAATTAGTGGCTTAGCCATGCCTAAGCAATTTATCACCGCCCTCGCCTACATTAAGCAAGCTGCCGCGCAAAGTAATGCTGCTTTAGGCCATTTGAGTCAAGGTAAAGCTAAAGCCATTGAGCAAGCATGCCAAGAGGTCATCGACGGTAAACATTTTTCAGAGTTTCCTGTTGATGTATTTCAGACAGGCTCAGGCACTAGCTCAAATATGAATGCCAATGAAGTCATTGCAACGCTGGCGAGCCAATTTGCAGGCGAAACCGTTCACCCCAATGATGATGTGAACATGGGGCAAAGCTCAAATGATGTGATCCCTACTGCGATTGCTGTTAGTAGCGCTATTAACATCATTTATGAACTATTTCCTAAACTCGATAAACTCAGTCAAAGCCTTCAAAACAAACAAGCCGAAGTGGGCCATATTGTGAAAACCGGCCGCACACATTTAATGGATGCTATGCCTGTGAGTTTTGCACAAACACTGGCGGCATGGCAGTTACAAGTGGATCATGCAATGGCTGGTATTCGCCAAGCACTCGAGCGAGTTTGTGAACTTGCACAAGGTGGCACAGCAGTTGGTACTGGTATTAATGCCGACCCTACGTTTGCCGGTGAGTTTTGCCAACACTTGAGTGAAAATGTGGGTATTCGCTTTAGCCCAAGCAAAAACTTCTTTTATAACATCGGCTCACAAGATGCCATTGTTGCGCTGTCAGGTCAGCTAAAGGTACTTGCTGTCGCACAAATGAAAATAGCCAATGACTTACGCTGGATGAACTCAGGCCCTCTTGCAGGGCTTGGAGAAATTGAGCTTGAGGCTTTACAACCGGGCTCATCAATTATGCCGGGTAAAGTAAATCCAGTGATCCCTGAAGCGGCCGCTATGGTCAGCGCACAAGTAATTGGCAATGACGCTACCATTACAGTGGCTGGTCAAGCGGGTAACTTTGAGCTCAATGTAATGCTGCCTGTGATTGCCTTAAACATTTTGCAAAGTATCGAACTGCTGGCGAATAGCAGTGAAGCACTGGCAGATAAAGCGATTGCCAGCTTTAAAGTAAACCAAAGCAATGTTGATAAAGCGCTCGCTAAAAACCCAATTCTGGTTACTGCACTTAATCCGGTGATCGGCTATAGCAAAGCCGCAAAAATTGCCAAATTAGCTTATCAAGAAGGTCGTCCTATTATTGATGTTGCTGCAGAGCATACGGATATTTCGCGCGAAGAACTGAGCGAGTTACTGAACCCTGCCAAACTAACCCAAGGTGGTTTGTAATACCTATTTATTGCAGATAGGTTTAAAACTTTTATCTTACTGTAGCTCTGTGAATACAGAGCTACTTACTGAAAGCTAACGTTTTTATTGCTCCACTTTGAGCAATGTGTATGATAGTGAGTACTTATTCAACGATTTTTAGGTATGTTATGCGCTATCCTCTATTGGCAATTTTATTTCCTGTGTTATTAACTGCGTGCTCGGACGCTGCAACTAATGAGCAAGCCGAATCAACGGCAACCAGCAATAAACTTATCGAGGCACCAAAAGCCGTTGAAATAAAAAACGCTGAGGAAGTGACCAAAGCTGCCCCAGATAAAGCGACTATTAGCTCAGCCCATGAGCAACTTAAACAATTAATCGATGATCAAAGCTGTGATAACAGCAGCCAATGTAAAGTATTACCTGTTGGTAGTCGTGCTTGTGGCGGCCCAAGTAGCTTCATTGTTTATTCAACCAAAACAGCTGACACTGCTGAGGTTGAAAAACTTGCAAAAGACATCACCGC